>BNJV01002133.1_pt1 | contig 104507 bp, 184 predicted proteins | sample 8540591 | NCBI WGS metagenome assembly BNJV01 (sample SAMD00202457, study PRJDB9452) | human saliva metagenome | host: Homo sapiens
AAACTTACTTATTGAATCGTACAACGGTGAAGTTACAACTGTCAAAGAGAATGAAAAAATGCCACTAGTTCATCAGATTACAGGCATTTTTACAGAAGATTCGCAGTTAGTATTTAATATTGTTATGATAGTAAGAAGATACATCTTTAAATACGCTTCATCAATTGGAAACAACAACGATGAAAGATCGAGTCATCGATCAAAATACTTTTCACTGATTCAATCTCAATGGAAAAACTTTCATTATATTCGCTATGATGCAAGTGCTAACCATTCAGAAGTTGTTCAACACGATATGAAGAGTGGAGAGAAGAAGTAACGTTGACGCATCAAAGTGCAACAGAACATTTGAATCAATTATTTACGGATCGACATGAATTATATGTTTTCACTCAGGCACAGATTTAAAGAGTGGAACCATTTACCATGTCAATCAAGCAGAAAGAAATATGATTGGGTTTATGGATATACAAGGAAAGGATTTATCCAACAAAATCACCTTGGATTCATGAGTTTCTCTGCAACTGATACTGAATCAGGACGATACAAAACACCTTATCGTTTGATTAACTTACAACATAAAAATGAATATGAGTTTGATGGAAGCATGATTTTTCCTATCAGAAAAAAAGGAATGGCATGGATAGCCTTCAAGAAAGATACAAAAGAAATCCCGAAAAGGTGAAACATTTTCGAAGCGAAAATTCTGAAATTCATTATGTTGAATTCGGAATGAAGATGAATAGTAATATAACAAAACAAACTCCTAGAATGAACTGAGGGGCTTGTTTATTTTATCAGTAAGCCTTTTACGTATGCTTCTTTAGCTTCAGTTAAAGTCATAATATGAGCCCTCCATCAATATTCGTTTCACCAGTATTCTGCCAATGGCAGGTATCACAAATATCATATACAGCAGTAATGGTTCCGCAAACTGGACAATGAACATATTCGTCCCCCATTAATGATTATTAAATTCTCTTTCCATTTTTGTTCATAATCATAATCACCTATCAATAAAATTTTTATTTCTATAAACTACTTTTTCAATTTCATCGATTGTAATGGTAATCGTATCCCAGTCTTCAGGAGAGTCACCAATGTCAGCTATAAAGCGTATCTTTGCTTAACTTATCTACAATTGCTGCCGTTTTTCCATCTTTTAAAAAGAACATTATCAAATTCTTCTATGTGCATATTGACATTCCTTTCAGAATTATTTTTCAGGGTCATTATATCGTAAAATATTCAAAAGATGTACAGAAAAGAATTTTGAAAGCTGTAAACAAGTATAAGAATGTAAAACAAAAATGGCATCTCTCACAAAGGTAAAAAGTAAGAAAATTACAGGAATCTACTAAGAAGTAGGTGTCTTTTTGCATCATGCATTGAAATCGAATTTCGACTATGTTAACGTTAAAGTGTACCCACAACAGTTAAAAGGATAATGACATGAAAAAGAAATCAACAAGCATCATAGAAGAACAATTACAAAAGACTAAACAGTTTCCCCATTATTTTGCTATCTCCTTAAGTGGGAAAGGAATTATCTCATTCCAATTTTTGGGCATGGTTATTAGAACAGAAGTCGAAGGAAAACATCCATTTATCGAAGTATTTATCCTGATTTTTATCAAAACGGATGTACATTCATCTCAGTTGAACGAGAAAAAGCATGTAGACTTAACGATTACTTATAAAAAACAAAGCCAACGAGAACAGAAGTACTGATTGATTGAAAAACAAAAATCAAGTCCATTCCAACAAAAGAACAATTGATGAGATATGAAGAAGAACTAGGAAAACAAGACTTATCGATTACAGGAATTCTGACAGGATTATACGCCCTCATTAGATATCCAAGATTTAGGAAAATGGTCATTTCTTAAGTTATCAAGAAATTGCTAAACGAATCATGAACATCCAAGAACTATATGCAACAATGAATTTTTGCAGACTATATCAAACAATATAGCTAAAAGATATCGAAGTACTCTATGATTTATTCCAAAAGCAAAATGGAACAAAAATAAAGGCAAATACATCATTGGAGATAAAGACTTAGAAAAATTCGCTATTCTGATATTTATGTAAAACTAAAAGGGTCAGAATTTATGAAAGAAATTAATAAACGACTCACTTTTTGAAGCATATAAAGATTGGGCAAAAACCAGTCTATGGACTCAGCTTCAACCATAAGAAACCAACGCTCAGTATTGTGTTCTCTCAAAGAATCGATGGAGATCCAGCAAAGAAATTGGCATGATTGGCGTACAAATAGAGGAGACCAATTCAGAATTTATGGAGGAGCTTCACAGAAGGCAATTTTTATGAGGAAACGGTTATTAATAAACTACACGATTGCGATTACTTCAAGAGAAATTTTGCAGAAGAAATCGCAAAACAAAATCGCACTTCTAAAATGAGAAACAACTATCTGTGAGTATGGGAATGTTGCAGCTAAATATTGCCATTGTTATCAATATTGGAAAATAGTGGACTTTAGCTATGATGCGATTATTGATGAATTGATGAAGCAAATGAAAATTGCAGAGAGAAGATTAAGAATGAGCTTAACGTTTTCGGAGTAGGAAGAAAAATACTATAGTAAATGACGGATTTTCAGAATGTCAGCAAATTTTTGTTAAGTTAATGAAATAGATATGGATGAATACATAAAAATAGTAAAAAGGATAAAAGAAAAATGAGCCTAGGAAAGAATTTCAATCTCTTTCTTATTGATGGAGAAGTAACAGGAAAGAAATTAAATGTACACTTTCAAATTGGACTGGTTTAGCTTTATAAAATACCACGTTCCTATTTAGACAAATCTAAAAGAACGTCAAGATTTAAAAACAAAGTGGTGTATATTTTTAGTAGAGAAGAACGAAAATGGTGAGGACGAAGTCTATATTGGACAAAGCTAGCACTCGAAAAATGGAGAAGGTGTTCTTTTTCGTGTTCTTGAACATTTAAAGGACAATAAATATTTTACTGAAGTAGTAATTTTTAACAACTCAAAATAATTCTTTTGGACCAACAGAGATAAGTTATCTTGAAAATAGATTTACTAATTTAGCATTAGAAACAGGAAGATTTACAGTTAGAAATGGAAATGAACCAAATATATGGTAATGTTACAGAAGAAAAAGAATCTGAACCAGAAGAATTTATTGAATATTCAAAAAGATGGTATTAGGAGTTTTAGGTTATAAAAGTATTTCTTCCAATTCTTAATACGACAGAAAAATTATTGAGAAAAACAATAAAGAAGCTAAATTCTTTCTTTCAAGAAAAAGTAAAAATCTCAAAAATTAATTCAAGCATCATGTATTAGAACTAATGAAGGTTTTTGTTGTTTTTAAAAGATAGTATGATTGAAGAAATTGATTCTGAAGCTATACCACTAGTAATTAAAGAATTGAGATCTAAAATGTAAAACTAATAAAGAAATTTTTTTAATGGAAAATTAGCTCAAAACTTATTATTTAATAATGCCCATCCTATGCAGCAGCATTTGTATTAGGAATGCAAACAAATGGAAGAGTAGATTGGAAAGATGAAAATGGAATTACTCTTAAAGAATTAGAAAATTTAGAATCTAAATAGTCCACCTCGTCCAATCGTAGCATCATACGATCAGGGCGAGGTTTTATTATAACAAAATTTAAGTAGAAACAAGATAAATATATAATAAAAGTTCATAAATTTCTAGAATCCCACTTTCAATGTTATAATGATCAGAAGACATCTGCTGAAATTGAAAAAGAAGGTGCAGTGAATCAAAAAGAAATCAGAAAACAATGTGAACAAATATGGGCAGAAAAGAAATATGTACATGTATTGAAACCCATAAAGTTTATTTGGAAACAGAGAATATTTAAAAAGAATCCGAACTTAACTTAAAATGTGTTACTTAAAAAATTAATACAGTGAAAGAGATAAAAGAAAGTAAAAGATTTTCATAATGTGATTCTTCATGTATGGGGCTATTTTAAAATCAGCTGAAAGTCGAAAAGGATGAATTGTTTCGATTACTAGAGGAGTATAGAACTGGAGTAAGTATGCAAAGGTCTATCATCAATTATATCCATACGTTATTATTAGAGAAATACCCCTAATAAATATTTTACAACAATCAACGTTATTAACAGGAGAACAAGATGAGATTATGGCATGAACAAATGATACCAAAATTACTCTAAGAATCAATTATTAGGGCAGCACAGAGAAATGTTGTGCACTTAGGGAAATGGATGGAATAAGAAACATAAAACAGTCGATTATGTATTTTTATATTCTCCTTATCACCTATTTTGCTATCATACATTGATTATGGATGAGATGAATAGTGAGAGGCTACAAAGTAGCAACAGAGTGGAAGATAAGAATTATCGAGAAAGATTGCAGCAAGCTACGATAATCTTGAGGAAGTGATTAATACACCAATTTATAAAGAACATAATGAAGCCTTTATCTATGAGATGTATCGAGAATTTACGAGTAAAAGGCATTGTAATTGAAGGATAGATATTCTTACAAATAATTAGAAACCCTGCACCCAAAAAGTATAGAGTTTGGGTGCAGGGTTCTTTCTGTCTTATTGTTTTTCTGTTTTGCACGTTGTTCTAACATACGTTTGACGAACTCTGGCTATTTTAACATTTTTCTCTGCCTTTTTAGGAATTAATTTCTTTTCAAAATTCCGGCATTTGAATATCAGATTCTTGTTCTAGAATGTCTCCTTTGATACGTTTCTAGTGGTAACATTTCATCCAGTGCTTCTTCTTCCTGTGTTTTTAATAGTGAAAGCTTTCTGTTCGTGAGCTAGAACTTCGTTTCTGTACAAGGCTTCGACTCAAGAGTGGACGATCATCTGCATAGGGTCTTGTGATAATGTACGCTAAACTCATCGATAAGTCCTTACATTCGATATCATTGTCGTATAAAACTTCGATATGTTCGCTAATAAAGCTAATTGAATGAAGATATAATGTTCTAGGGTGTCTCCAGTTTGTTCTCGTAAATAATATATGGTTTTCATCCATGGTAGTCCAATATCACTTTCGCTTTTGCCATGTGCGAGTGTACTGATGTTTTTCCAATCCCTAATCTTTCTGCAATGATTTGTCCATTTTTGTAAATTTGGTCGGATATAAGGATCTTTCGAATTCCAATGCAATAATGGGTACGCTATGTGCTGAGAAGATAGCATCTTTCAAAACTTTCATCTTTGACTTCTTCGGTTAAAATCTTTTTAATTTCATTTTTCCCAAAATTGTAGTAAGTTTGGATTATGATACCAATCTTTTTACAACGTGGAAACGAATTGTTTTGCTTTCGATGAATTTCTCATATCCATAAATGGAGTAGTAGAGTAGTGAGGTTTCAAGTGCTAAGCACGGGCATTCTTTCGATTCCATCTTGTTCCATTTGTTTAACGACTTCTGGAATGAATGGAGAAGAGAATTTATTGGCAAAAATAAACGCGTATATTCTCCTTGTAGGCGTTCTTGTAATTTTGCGCTTGCTGTTTCGAAATTTCTTGTAGAGGACTTCCACCAATTTTTGGTAGTTGTCATACAAATGTTGAATTTTCTTGATACTGTTGGGCGAACGCACGTCGAATATTTAGTAAAAATCTTGCGATATCTTCAAAAAGTATATCCTTCAGGTGACCCTAAAGGTCATAAAGTAAAATTGCTTTTTGTCAGTATAACCACTTTCCTATGTGAATTTTTCTCATCATAGCTGATGTTAGTTCATCTGCATAGTAGTATACATTGAAAAGCAGTATACGAAGAGTTTATAATAAAGAAAAACAAATGATAAGGGTTTTCTATGTATCAAAAAGTAGTAGATAGGTTGAATGAATTAGGCATTCCATTTCAAATTGTAGAACATGAGACCTGTACTAACAACAGAACAAAGTGAATCGTTTTATTGAAAGGAATTGAAGGGTGTTCGTACAAAGACAATGTTTTTAACAAATAAGAAAAAGAGAAATTTTTACTTAGTCATTATAGATGATGCAAAACGATTAGATATGGATGTTTTTAAAGAAATCGTAGAAGAAAAATCGAATCAAAAATGGCTTCAGCTGAAATGTTAAATGATAAAAATGATGCTCCTACTAGGAACTGTATCTCCATTTGGCTTTATTAAATAATAGAGACAAAGATATTCAAGTATATTTCGATCAGAAATTTGTATCTGAAGAACAGAATGCTTCCATCCAAATACAAATAGAAGACGATTTTTGTTAATACGGAAGATTTGTTTACCTTCTTAAAAGAGATTGGATATGAACCGCACGTGATTCAGTTGTAAAGTGAAACTGACACTATCAATGAACTGCTAGTTTCCAGAAAAATAAACCCCAGAAGATTAGGAGAAATACATGACATATAAATTTTGGACCATTCCAAAAGAGAAATTTTAAAAAGCAATTGAGGAAACAGGAATGTATATTCCGAAACGTCAATTAAGTGAATATGTACAAGGGAATGAAGAAATGACGGAGTTATATGACTTTATAACAGATTCCTTTAATCGATTGAATGATATTGAATTAGAAGGAGTATTATTTGCCTTTTGCAAGAGGAACAGAAAAAGGGGTTTCATTTTTCAAGACCTATGAAGAATTTGTAACCTATATGAGAGAACATAAAGACGTAATCAAAGGCTTATGGAAGAGATTTTTATCTGATGATTATGTCGTGATTGAAGTTGATTTCCCAAGAATATATAATCCAATGTTTGTCGATTTGAATGACTTCCAATTTATTATGCCACCATTTTTGTTAGTTCCTCCATATACTGAGCAAGATTTTACACAGATAGTACAAGCTTTGGACAGGAAGTTTTATCCTTGAGTATTTCCAAGTTACATTATTCAAGGACTTATTCCATTTTTACGTGATGAAAATGTAACGAATATTTATCCAATGTTTGAGTTAGAATAGTGATTATATGATTACAAAAGGAATGCATATTCGAGTATTAAGTCCGTCTTCATCGATTGAAAGAGTCGGAGGATTTGAAGTGAATAGGCCTGCTAAGGAAAGATTAGAGAGTTAGGATTTGAGGTTAGCTATTCAAAGCATTATTTTGAACACGACTTACTGGATTCTGCAAGTATTCAAAGTCGAGTTGAATTTGTACGAAGCATTTTTAGATTCTACAGTAGATGTTATCCTAGCAACTATTGGTGGATTTAATTCAAATGAATTACTCTTATTTAGACTATGAATTAATTACGAAACATCCTAAAATCATTTGCGGATATTCCGATACAACTGCTATTTTAACACTATTTATGCTAAAAACTGGAATGCTAACGTATATGGGACCATCATGTACAAGCTTTAAAATGAAGGAATTACAAGAATATCAAACAGTATCATGGCTTAAAGCATTAAGTCATACACATTATGAATTAACACCAAGTGAGAAATGGGGTAGTAATGCCTGGTATTTACCAGACGCACCTTTGATTTTTCAACCGACACAATGGAAAGTATACAACCACGGTAAAACCACAGCTACAGCAATCGGTGGAAACTTATCAACCTTTTCGTTATTAAGAGGAACTCCTTATGCTCCAAAACCAGAAGAGTATACCTTTTTATAGAAAAATCAGAAGATGGGGATTACTTTGAATTTCGATCGAATTTAGCAGCATTATTACAAGCTTATCCAAATCCAAAAAGCAGTACTAATCGGAAGATTCCCCAAAGGAATGTCGTATGACTGAAGAATTATTACTGTATATATTAGACAAATATCCGTTTTAAAACAAATTCCATTCATGTATGATTTAGACTTTGCTCATACACAACCATTATTTACGATTACCATTGAGCAAAAGTAACGGTGGATACAGAGAAAAATGTCTCATTATTATGGATGAAGAAGGATTATAAACTATACAGTAAAAGAAACGAAGAAAAGTACAAATTTTACAAAATTTTCAAAAAGCCTTTTCATTATTGGTATAATTTAGTACAATAGCAATGTATCAATGAAGGAGAGAACATGCATGAGTACACCTGCTATGGATTTTAATCGTCGTTGTAGCTGCTATCTTAGGAGCAATCGGTGGATTCTTTATAGCACGTAAAACAATGATGAATTACTTTCTAGAAAAATCCTCCATTTGATGAAAAGTATGATTCGTGAGTATGATGACTCAAATGGGTCAAAAACCATCCGAACAAAAAGTTCGTCAAATTGCTGCTTCAATGAAAAGCACAAGCAAAGAAAAATGCTAAAAATAATTGAGTAGAAGAGTAGACGCTGTCTGCTCTTTTTACAGTAAAAGCAAGATTACCATTGCTACAGTGAGGGCGGCAGCGAGTCACTTTCAGGTCTCATGCTTATAATTTGAGCCTAGGTCCCCAATTTTCCTCTGTGGGAGAATTGTAATTCTTGCTTTTCTAATTAGGATACTATTTTAATATTTATAATACCTTTTGATGATATATTTCTTGTTCTCACTTCAGGAGGTAATTTGCCATGTAAAATGCAATATTCAAAGAACATACTAATTGCTGTATTTAAATCAAGTCCTTGTTTTGATAATATTTCGCATGCTTCTTCCTTTATAGTTGAATCAATCTCTATTTCGAATTGATATAATTACTTGCACTTAAATCATCTCATTTATATATTAAAGAAAATTATAAATATTTTTACAAATAAGCCCTTCTGTGTAAAATGAAGGGTGTAATTGTAAAGGAAGGTGATTCATTATGACGGAAGAAATAATTTACAAATGGCTGAAAAATAATGGAACTGTGACCTCTAAAAATGATTGACTATCAAGGAATCGCAAGACAATATTTAAAACAATTAGTTGATAAAGGGTTATTAGAAAGAACTACAAGAGGAATATATATTTTACCGCATATATGGGAAGATGAAATACAACATTTACAAATTCGTTTTAAAAAGGAATCTATTCTAAAAGAAACAGCTTTTGTATTTGTATGATTTAACAGATAGAACGTAATCCAATATTCGATGACTTTCCTGAAGATTATAATTTAACTCACAGTAAAAAGAAGGATTATAGCTAGTCGAATAAAAATGAATTATATGAATTAGGGCAAGAAGAAAGTCTTTATCACCATCAGGAAATCTTGCATAAAGTATATAATATTGACGTTATGTGATATATTAAAACCAAGCATGGAGTAGAAATAGGAATACAGAAACGTTTAAACGATATATAAATAGAAAGATAAACAAAATATACCATTTAGTCAGAATATCAAAAATTATGAAGGTAGAAGAAAAAGTCAGTAGCTATTTAGAGTGCTATTATGAAAAAATGCAATGTCATTAAAAAGCAATAGTAAAAATATTGCTAAACAAAAAGGGATATTAGCTCAACTTGTCTACAAAATTATTTTCTAGAACAACATTAGAAAAGGATTTCTTATTCGAATTACAAGAATCATGTTTTAATTCTTGGGGTGGATTTTTAATTGCTTCAATTGTCGGTTTAGATACTCGGACTACAATGGATATGGATGTAGCAATTAAAGGGACAACCTTTTAACTGAAGAACATTTATTGTTAATGTTTTAAAAGAAATTATTGATATACCAATAGAAGATAATATTCAATTTGAAATAAAATCAATTCATGAAATTAAGAAAATGATGAATACAATGATATAGGATTCATTTTAATGGCAATTATGAGTGATTGCATCACCTTTAAAAATTGATATTACAACAGATCAAATTACACCCAAAAGAAATACAATATCAATTTCGATGATGTTTTAGTGAAAGTAAAATTTCTGTATTGGCATACAATCTTTGGAAACAGTTTTAGCTGAAAAATTAAACAATTTTATCAAGAGGATCGAACGACACGTTCAAGAGATTTTTATGATGTATATCATTATGGAAACTCCATGCTAAAATACATATCTAAAGTTGATTTATTAGAAGCATTGAGATAAACATCTCTAAAACGAAATTCGTATCCATTATTAAAAAGTTATAAAGAAACAATAAATACTATTCAAATCAGTTCAAAAATTGGTCAAGATTGGATAAAGTATCAAAATACATATCAGTATGCAAAGATATTAATTTGAAGATATCTGTTCATTAATCATGAAATTTTATTTGAAATACAATTAGAAGATAAAATAAAATAGTTGTGTAAAGATAGAACGAGATTTGGGAAACCAATGATACGTAATAAAAAGCAAAATGAAGGATACAAAAGAAATTTTATCCACCATGTGAAATTGTGTCGAAGAATCTTATTATAGAACTTTAGAATTATTAAATAATCCAGAGTTTTGGGATGAAACAAATCAAAGAGTATATTATTGTGGCAAACAAATAGGTTTTAACTAACATTAACGTTTAATAAAACGATAGATAGTGTCTTTATAGCTCTAGAAAATAATAGCGAAGTTCATCTAGAAGACATATCTAACGTTAGAATAGTTTAAAAGAATCTAAAAGAGATGGAAGATATATTTAAGAAATATCATCTTAATGACGACTGTCAAGAACCGAAATATAAACTAAATAAAAGCAAAAATCTCACTCTACAGTGCAGTGATAATCAACCGTGATTATCACAAAGGAAAAGTGAGACTTGGAAACAAATTTTAGGCATGAACCAAAGGGCTGCGCCGTCCTCACTGTGAGAGTGGAGATTTTTGCACTATTCATAAGAACATTATTTTACGTTTCTTCTCAGGAATCATGTATACAAAGTTAGGATTAATCTCATCCAATTTATCAATTTCTGGATTAACAATTCATGCATATTGCGCTAATTCTTTGCCAGATAAACGCCCTCAGGTAAAATGGTTGGTCTCCAATATTTACAAACATCTTTTGACGCTTCAAAATGTTCAAAGTAAATGGCCCCTGATAAACGATCGCAGCACTCGGAGCTTTTCAAGTAGGAGCAATCTGTGGCTAGCCCTACCTTTCATCCATTAGAGTAGCGAGTACCCGTTGGGAAAATCACTCAAAAGCCTTCTGAGTGTCTCCTTAATCCCGAGCGTACTGGGATGCTTAATCGCACCTCGGACCAGGGCTTTCGTACTGATTAACGTGATGCACCTAATTTTATGGATGAACCAAGCAAAAAGGTTTTCGGCTTAAACACACCCTGTGGTTTGCCATCAATACTATTGACTCTGGATAAAACCCGCAATAGCACTAAGTACAGGATGCTAACCACGAGCGAGCGAGAGCAACACTCATATAACGAGAATCCTTTGGTAGACTCTCCAATCCCGTCACACCGTCAAATCCATTTAAAAGAATAGTCAATAAACGAACATATATATAGTAATTTTATAAAATCATATGAAACTCTTTAATAGTTGATTACTCAAACAGCAATGATAGGTGAGAAATTGACATTTTGCAAGATTTTCGATAAATATCTTTACAAAAATCTCTAAAGAAATCTTATATGTAACAGCACTTTGGACACTCATAAAAATGAAAAACGTTCCGCATAAAACTCGCTTGAGATTTAATTACACAAGAAGCGTTGTGATAGAAAACGTTTTATTATATAATATTCACTTGAATAATTACTAGTAATTGTGAAATGATCGTATGAGCAAGAGACGTCTTGCACTGGTTATGATTGTTTTCAAATTTTGTGTGGCAAAAAGCCCTGAGAGAGAAAAGGAGAATGACAAAATGCAATTCTAAATTTACAAAGTTTCATTAGTACCATTTTACGTATCGGGAAGATGCGTAAACAAAAGATGGCCTTACTGTGGTAGCAAGTGAGACATTATCGAAGCTGCACATTTTAATCTTGAATGAGAGTGCAGCGCAATTAAATGCTTACGTAATGTGTCCCTGATAAAGTTGTCATTTACAGATACAAAATGTGCCGATGCTGGACTGACAGTTACTAAAAACTGTAAAAGATGCTGGTGCCGACTGGATGACTGTCATTTGCTGTGCTACCATTCCTACAATGAAAGCTGCTCAAAAAGAAATTGGCACTTACAAGTAGAATTATATGGTGACTGGACATTTGAACAAGCAGAGCAATGGCGTGAGGCTTTGTATCAGACCAGAGTAATCTATCACTCAAAGTCGTGACGCTCTATTTGCTGGAGCAACTTGGACAGAAAGTGACTTGAACAAATCAAACGTTTAATTGAGATGGGATTCTAAAAGTTTCTGCAACTGAGTGGATTAACACAAAGATACATTGAAAGTTTTCGAAGGTATCGATATTTATACATTCATTGCTGGACGTGGAATTTACGCTACAGAAAATCCTGCACAATCAGCTCGTGAATTTAAAGGAAGAAATTAGAAGAATTTGGGGCTAATCTCAAGGAAGGAAAGAAAGAATAATGGCAAACATTAAAGATGTAACAAAAAGAATCATGGATTTTATCAACATTCCCAGAATGGGGTACATGGTTAAACGAAGAAATCGAACGTAGAAGAAGTTAAACCAGAACATTCGCTATGTGGTGGTTAGGATGTACAGGTATCTGGTTAAAATCAGATACTAACATCCTATGCTGACTTATGGTAGGAACTGGTAAACGTAGCCACGGAAAACTGGAAAAATGAAAAACTGGACACCAAATGCAACGTATGAGCGGTTGCCAAACACTACAACCAAACTTACGTACACAACCATTTGTTATCGATCCATTTGAAGTGAAAAATGTAGATGCTTTAGTAGTAACTCACATTCACTCAGACCACTTAGATATCAATACAGCAGCAGCAGTTGCAACAACTCGTCCAGAAGCTAAATTCGTTGGACCACAAGAAGTAGTAAACACTTGGTTAGGTTGGGGAGTTCCAGCTGAACGTACAATCGTTGTACACCCAGGAGACTCAGTTAAAATCAAAGATATCGGAAATCGTTGCTTTTAGAAGCATTTGACCGTACAGACTTTAGTAACTGCTAAAGATGACGAAGTATTAAAGGTGAAAAATGCCTCAAGATATGGACGAAATCGCAGTTAACTACTTATTCAAAACAAGTGGTGGTAACTTATACCATGCTGGTGACTCTCACTATTCAAACATGTTTGCTAAACATGGTAACGAACACGAAATCGATGTGTGCTTAGGTGCATACAGTGAAAACCCACGTGGTATCACAGATAAAGTGACTGAGTTGATATGTTACGCATGGCTGAACTCATTAAACGCTAAAGTTGTTATTCCAGTTCACTATGATATCTGGAGCTAACTTCCAAGCAGATCCTAAAAGAAATTACAGAAATCTGGAAATTCAAAAAGATCGCTTAGAATATAAATTCAAATCCATTCATTTGGCAAGTAGGTGGTAAATACACTACCCAACAGATAAAGATAAATTAGAATTTAACTTCTACCGTGGATTTGACGACGTATTCTCAGTAGAAAACGACGTTCCATTCCCATCATTCTTATAATATAAACATCTGATTGACCGTTACTACGGTAACGGTCAAATATTAAAATATAGATGTATACGATTTCTTAACTCAAAAATCGTCAAAAGGAGTTTTATCAGTGTTAAAAAGAAATTATTCAAAACAATCGTTTTAGTTTCCAAAAGGTTTTTCTTCTTGGGAAGATGCGATTCGCACAGCGTGTCAACCATTGTTAGACCAAAACATTATTACGAGCTGACTATCCAGGTTACATTATTAATAATGTTCACGAATTTGGTCCATACATTGTAATCGCACCAGAAATTTGCATTCCACATGCACAAGAAGGAAAAGGTGTTAACGAAACAGCGGTTGCCTCTCATGAGACGTCGAAGGAGCAGTTGACTTCGGACCCTAGTTCTGGATATAAACCTCGTTTATTCTTTGTTTTTTAGCATCAACAGATAACGAAAAACATTTGGGAAATTTATCAGAACTAGTAACATTAGTAGAAGATGAAAACATCATCAATGCTTTTGTTAATGCACGTTCAAAAGAAGATCTAGAAAAATATTTTACAAGGAAATAGGTGAATAATATGGAATTCTTATTTGGTTTTTGGCAATTTTTTCTATACAAACATTTTTTTACTAAACCACAATACTTTTGTAGGTTTAATTGTATTAGTAGGTTACTTATTATTGGGCCGTAAATGGTATGACGCATTAGCTGGTTTTTTATTAAAGCAGTTGTTGGTTATATGATTTTTAAACGTAGCAGTTGGTGGATTAGTTTCAAACTTCCGTCCAGTATTAGCAGCTTTAGGCGACCGTTTCGGTTTACAAGCAGCAGTTATTGACCCATATTTTGGGTCAAGCAGCAGCAGAAGCAGCTTTAAAAACAAGCTGGTCATGACAGCTGGTTTAACAGTACAAGTACTTTTTAGTAGCATTCTTAACTAACTTAGCACTTGTAATTTTTCCGTAAATTAACTAAAAGTACGTACTGTTTCTCATTACTGGTCACATCATGGTACAACAATCAGCTACAGCTACTTGGTTAATGGCATTAGCTTTAGGTGACAATGTACAACAATTACAATTTGTTGTTTTATTAGGTATCGTTTTAGGAGTTTATTGGGCGGTAGCAGCTAACTTAACTGTAGAAGCAACTCAAGAATTAACTGAAGGTGGCGGATTTGCAATTGGTCACCAAACAAATGTTTGAGTTTGGTTAGTAGATAAATTCGCACACAGAAATTCTCAGGTAAAAACGACAAGAAAATTGAAGATTTAGAATTACCAGGATTCTTATCAATCTTTTAAAAGAATCAATCGTAGTAACTTTCTATTTTTAATGGTAGTATTCTTTGAGCTATCTTATTAGTATTAGGTAAAGATTACTTAGTAAGCGTAAACGGTCAAGAAATCGTAGTTATGGCTTCTAAATTCAAAATGGCTACATTAAAAAGAAGGCGACAACTTCTTCTTCCTACATTTACAAATTGCTTTAACATTTACAGTATATGTACAAACTTTTTACAATTAGGGTTCGTTTATTCGTTGCTGAGTTATCAGAAGCGTTCCAAGGCATCTCTAACAAATTATTACCAGGTTCTATGCCAGCCATTGATCTGTGCTGCTGTATACGGATTTAGTTCTCCAAAACTGCAGTAACAATCGGTTTCTTATTCGGGGTTTTAGGACAAGTAATTGCGATCTTAGGATTAATCGTGTTCAAATCACCAGTATTAATCATCACAGGTTTCGTTCCTGTATTCTTCGGACAACGCTACTTTAGCAGTATACTAACCATAAAGGTGGTTTACGTGCTGCTTCAATCATGACATCTTTATCAGGGGTTATCCAAGTTTTAGGTGGAGCAATCTTGGCTAGAGCATTCGGATTAGCGGCATTCGGTGGATGGCATGGTAACTGACTGGGATACAGTTTGGGTTGGATTTGGATTCTTAATGCACACTTCTAATATGTTAGTTTAGGTATTGTATTAGTTATTCTTTTAGCAATCCCTCAATTACAATACAGCCGTAACAAAGAACATTATTTCTTAATCGCTGAAGATTACAGAAACATATTTAGAAAACAAACAAAAGCTTTAATTAGTTTTAAACAGAAAAATTTTTATTATAAATAGGGTGACGGGTAAGATTGCAGCTTACCCGTTATCGAATCTAAAAGGAGAGATATCAGTGAAAGTATTAGCAGCATGTGGAAGTGGAATGGATCAGAGCCAAATTATTAAAATGAAATTAACAAAATGTATTCCGTCAAATTAAATATTCCATTTGGAAGTTCATCACTGTGCAGTTTCAGAAGCAAAATCATCAGCTAAAAGCTCATGACATGGTAGTTGTTTCTCAAGCATTATTAGAAGTCTTCGACGGAGTAGATTTACCAAACACTAAAATCATTGGTTTACAAAACTTATTATCAGAAAGAAATGACTGAAAAATTTCAGCAGCTGAGAGCTTTTAATTAAAAAGGAGTCTTTTTATCATGGCATATGAAGCGATTAAAACAACGTGTTCTTAAAAGTAAAACTTATTATTAGCAAAACATAATTTAGTATTATTTACTTGGGGTAATGTTTCAGAATACGACCGTGAAGCTGGCGTTATCGCTATTAAACCTTCAGGGGTAGAATATGATGTAATGAAAGCAGAAGATATTGTTATTGTAGATATCGATGGAAATAAAATCGAAGGAGCTTTAAAACCATCTTCTGACCTAGATACACACTTAGAAATTTACCGTAATTTCCCAGATGTTAAAGGGTAGTTCATACTCACTCAACTTGGGCAACTACAATGGCTCAAAACGGCCAAGAAATTCTTTACATGTCAAGCAACTCAAGGGGACTACTTCTACGGAACAATCCCATGTACTCAATGGGATGACTGATGCAGAAATTAAAGGTGCTTGTGAGTTTAGAAACAGGTAAAGTGATCGTTGAAACATTTAAAGATAAAGATCCTAATGCAATTCCTGGCGTATTAGTATTTAACCACGGACCATTTGCTTGGGGGAAAGATGCTTTTGATGCTGTTCACAACATCACTGTTTTAGAACAAGTTGCAAATATGGCTTGGCATAACTGAGTATTAAATCAAACTTACAACCAATGTCTCAAACAATTTTAGACAAGCACTATTTACGTAAACATGGTGCAAATGCATACTATGGACAAGGGTAGGAGTTAAGCATGTACGAATTAGGACTATATGAAAAATCAATGCCAAAACACATTATCATTCAAAGAAAAGTTGAAACAGTTAAAGCAACTGATCTCGACTTTTAGGAAATGAGTGTGGATGAAACTGATGATTAGCTCGTTTAAAGTGGACGAAAGAAGAACGTCTTGAACTTGTAAAAACAATGTACGAAACTGGCGTTTCAATTCGTTCTATGTGTTTAAGTGGACACCGTAAGTATCCATTTGGATCACATGACGCATCTGTACGTGAACGTAGTATGGAAATCATGGAAAAAGCCATTGAATTAGCAGATGACTTAGGAATCCGTGTGATTCAATTAGCTGGTTATGATGTATACTATGAAGAAGGCGATGCCAGATACATTAGAATTCTTTATCGATAACTTGAAGAAAGCTACCTTAATAGCAGCGCAAAAAGGAATCGTTTTAGGATTTGAAAACAATGGAAACTCCATTTATGAATACAGTGGAAAAATCAATGTCGTTTTGTAAACTTGAGTAGATTCACCTTTATTTACAAGTTTATCCAGATTCAGGAAACTTGAAAAATGCTTCTTTAGAACCTGGTGCGAAAAATGTTTATGAAGATATTGAATTAGGGAAAGGTCACATTGTGGCTGCTCACTTAAAAAGAAACAATTCCTGGACATTATCGTGAAATTCCTTTTGGAACTGGACAAATTGACTTCAAGAGAAATGGTGGACACTTTCTTATCAATTGGTGTTCGTCGTTTCACTGGTGAATTCTGGTATGTTGGACAAGAAAATTGGTTAGGAGGATATTCATTTTCCTTATAAATTCTTACGTTCATATTTTTCCAGAAAAATAATTAAAGAAATTTATGACAACATCCCTTAGTAATCTAGGGATGTTTTTTGCGTATAAGTGAATGAATAGATGTCACCTTTCTGGAAGTTGCGGCGCCGCCAGCAGCCTTGCTATACAAGTCTCATGGCTCATCAGGCCTGTAGTCTCGATTTTTCGCGGGAATATATATTTATATATATTCCTTTTTGCAACTGTGAAAGGTATCATCTATTTATTCACTCAAGCTATTTTGGTGCTTGAAAGTTTATTATATTTATTAGAATTATTGTTTATTACAGTACAGAATTCAGAATTTCAGTGGAAATACACCCATTAGTAGCAAAAGCAATAGAAGTAGCGATAGCTGCATTTTATTGCGAAAGCTCTGAGACTAAGCTCAAGAGTGGCCATCGAGACCGCAGGGCTGCTAGCGACCTTGCTACTATCTACGTACTTCAATGAATTCGAATCCCTCATTTGTTATTTCTATCTTTCGTTTCTAAAAGTTTAAAATAAGGATAATGTGTACGTAAAGAGGAGAGTGGGTATATTCTTGTATTCTTCTTTATATGCAGTATTGATAAAATTTTATACCAATTACAGAGGTTTTGGAGAGTACATAGTTTTCTCTACAGTTTAGGAATTAAGCTGGGAGATACTTTATTAGTTCAGCGCTTCTTTTATCTTCGTTAGGTTATGTGGTTGGTGGTGGGAAGCTTTGTAGCGTTAAGGGAAGTGGATTGGAAAGTGAAGGAACAATGTAGTACCTTCTCAAACAGTTGAAATTTTCGAGATCCCAGCATTTGGCATAATATCCTCAGTACCAGTTGAGTGGCACGATGTCATTCCGTTCATCAATGCCTGCCATTCTAAAAAGACTTATCATATAGTAAAGGATGGGAGCTTTTAGTCAATTGATTGGAATATTACCTAATTCTATTCCAGTGACCATCCTATGTATTCTTTTACGGCGATAGGAGAGAAGGCTGTTGAAATTAATGGAGAAGATACATCTGGATTTTTCCATTTGAGAGGAATCTACCATTAGCAAGAATGTATTCATTAGGTGCGAAATATTAATGATTGGAACTGATTTTAAACGAGATACATCACTCCATTTAGTTGAAAATAGATTGAATCGAGAAGTGATTCAAGAAAAGTAAAGATATTAACGAAAACTGCAGAGAAATGGATATCATTTAAAAAATATTGAATTGGATATATATGATGACTATTTAGAAATTCAAAGAATCCTATGGAACAGTACACGTTAATCCCTTATTTCACTCAACAGAAGGTAATATATATTCCGGCCTGATGTGAAAGAATGTGTCGATTTTGCCCAAACTACCTATTATCAATTAAAGGCATGCAAGTGATAGAGTCAGGAATACATAGAAATACAAACTATAGTAGCAGGGGCACAAAAGTGGCAAGAAGCTGACTGTGTAGGGAAAGCTATCGGAGACCTAGAGCTCGATGTTTAGCCATGAGGACAGCTTTAAGCTGGCTGCTGAGCGACACTTGCTACTATGTCCACTCTCGTATTTCATAATGTATTCTGAAGAACTAAAGTGGGTCAAAATAGATAAATTTGGGCATGAGAAATAACCGAACGTTCCTACAGTCAAAACGTCTCGGTTATTTTCCTCTGATATATAATTTGTTCCATTATTTGCTAGTTATTTATTACCCTGTTTCCACATACTTAATGTTCGTACTACGTGTTTACAATTGTTTGAAAATAAATTATTTTATGAAAATATCAGTCTAAAAATGTATTTTTCAGAGTAAAACTCTTGTAATTATCGTTCGTATTTTGTATGATTGTACTTGAGGTTGAGTTCAATCTTGTAGAAACATATATCTTAGGGGATATATTCTCCTATGAAGAAGTCTTTGTCAAAATTAGTACTTGGAGTATCAGCAGCAGCTTTTTACTTGCAGCTTGTTCAAGTCAATCATGATTCAGGGTTCCAGATAATGGATCAGAAAACAATTGATACATTGAAAAGTTGCATTTGTACATTCTTCGCATCCAGAAGGATTGTAACGGCTACTGAACCATTAAAAAGAATTATTAAAGAAACAATTAGGTGATGAAGGTTATACAGTTAATAATGTTCAGAAATCAATGTTGGAATGTCGTTTTGATGTAGTAGGGGGAAGCTTAGCATCAGGTACTGCAGATGTTGGTGTTTATTCCTGGTAGTACTGCTTGTATTTGACAAAGTTGATGATATTATTAATCAGTAAACATCGTTCTGGTTTAGAGATTCAACTAATGCAAAAGATTGATGATGGAAAAGAATCTAAAACGTTCTAATGAACAAGTTATCTTATAAAGGCTTAGTAATTGCTGGGTCGAAACTAGAAAAAGCTATTGCTGAAAAGTTAATAGTAGTCAAGATCTTTCATGGGATGATTTAATTCAGCACTAGGGAGTTTTAGGAACTTCTTCTTCTTCAGGATATATTTATCCTACAATTATGGCTTTATAAGATAAATTTGGGCATAAAACATTTCAGATTTACAAAATGTTGTTCAATCTGATTTCTTATGCTTCATCTGCAGCCCAGTTTTAGCTTTCAGGACAAATTGATAATATGGTTGGATATGCTGACTTACGTTCTGACTATGCTAAAAAATGGTCAAGTGAATATGGACGTTCAGATGAAAATGGAAAGAAACAAATGTTATTGGTGTGACTCCAGATATTTATAACGATACAATTTCAGTAAGTAAATCTTCTCCAATTGTAGACGACGCATTCTAAAGAAGCTTTTGCTAACGCAATGATCAAAATCTAGCTGGAACAGATGAAGGTAAAAGTCATAAGATTTACTCTCATTTCCAGGATATAAGAAAGCTAGTGCATCTGATTACGATAAAGAACGTGGCTCAAAAAGTTCTTGAAAAATTAAAATCAGGGTAACTAAAAAGAAATGATGATCAAATGAGGGTTAGAGCAATCTGACCTTTTGAGAAAGAGGACAGATATGATTAAATTTGAAAATGTTTCAAAAACCCATCCAAATGGGGTTAAAGGGTTATATTAATTTAGAAATTGAACAAGGTGAATTTGTTTCCAATTATTGGTTTTATCAGGAGCTTGGTAAATCAACTTATGAATCTGCACAATTAACCGTATGATTGAAATTACAGAAGGAACTTCTAACGTGGATGGTACAAATGTATCTCATTAAAAAGGGAAAATCTCTTCATTAAATTCCTGTAGAAATAAAGTAGGGATGGATTTTCCAATCATTTAATTTAGTAACAAGAACAACGAAGTTCTTCAAAACGTATTAACTTCCTATTGTTCCAGATATTTCCATTTGTTCACGTTCATTATTTCGACGATATGCCGAAAGAAGAAAAATTGCACGCCCTTAGAGGCTTTAGGATAAAGTAGGGACTGTAGATAAAGCATTTACATCCAGTGCTGACCAATTATTCCTGGTGGACAACCAACAACGTGCTGCATTAGCTAGAACATTAGCACAAAACTCGCAAATTATTTTAGCAGATGAACCTGTTGCGGCGTTGACAGATCCTCATTACTGCTAAGCGTGTAATGGAAGACTAGGAAAAGATTAACGAGATTTAAACATTTCTATTTTGCTACTAATGTCTTCACGCTGTGGAATTAGCTTTTGCGATATGCGGACTGCATTAACTGGTATTCGTGATGGAGAAATTGTTTATGATGGTCCAAGTAGCCAAAGTAACGAAAGAAGTATTAGATTTAATCCTATAAAGGAAAGGCGGAGGAGTTACATAGAAGGATAATCAAACTCCTTCTGCCTCAAAGAATTTACGTTAAAATGGTACTACAGTGACTGGAGCCAAAATCAGCTTTCTATTTTGCTGTAATTGTGGTTTGTTAATTGCAGCGTATTTTTCCAGCTAAAATTACTGATCGAATTCTTACATACCATTTTAACACGTGGTGTTCCAATTCCTTTGTTGGTTATGTGGTCGTGGCGTTTCACCTTGCGGGGAATATTCAAGTAATATTTGGCATACCATTAATTGACACTGATTAAAATGTCGTTGTCTATTGATCATTTATTAGGACCATTTTAGTAATTCCATCTACCATTGTAGCTTTCTAGTGATATTGTTAAAAATAAATGGATTATTAGTTTAAGTCGTTTATTTTTATGCATGAGTGTCTGTACGATCACAACTCTTGTAACAGCCTTTAGTGCAACTCTATATCTTTGGATTGAGGACAATGGCTACGTACATCTATGATTGCAACGCCACATTTGCTACTGTGGTAAACCGATATATGAACAAATTCATGAAACAGTTGATATAGTGTGCTTTTAAAAGCAGCTTGAAACTTTAGGAGCAACAAAAGGTCAAGCATTTACAAGTGCAATTATTCCACAAATCTACCAACATGCTTAGTGCAAAGCCTGGCTATTGCTTTGAGAGGAAATGTTTCGTTATGCATCTATTTTAGGTTATGTTGGTGCCGGTGGTATCCAGGTATTATTTAAATGAAAATCTTGGATGGCGGCGATGTGGGAATGATATGGAATGATTTTATGGCATTATTTATCACTGTAGCCGTCATTATTGAATCAGTGAGATTACCTACTCTTTTGGCATGACAGTAATGCTAGAAGGAGCTAAACACATGAATGAGCAGTGATGGCAAAACAGCTACATGAAAAGCTCCTCGTACATGGATTGTTCAATTAGGCGTTTTATTTCTTATTCATTATCATTTTGCATGGTCTGGATCGACGATTGAATTAAGTAAAATTCCAGAAACATGGATAAGCAAGATTTCGTCAAAGTATTTTACAGAGGATTGTAACTCCTGGAAACATGTCATTGTTAAACTTTACGACGAAAATTCCATGTGTGTGTACCTTTATTTATTATTAGAAACGCATTGCAAATTTGCATTTCATGGAACATTAGTAGGAGCAATTTTAGCACTCCATTTTCATTTATTTCCAGCAACAAATATTGTGCCAAAACCAGTTGCGATTCTATTGGACGTGCAGCAATTATGGCCATTCAGTACGGATTCCAACCTCCTTTAATTTACGGATTGCGCGTTTGATCTGAAGTAACAGGTCCTGGTGCTTTACACAGGGCTGTTTACCTCATGTCTGTAGCATCGATTGGGATGATTTCTAAAATTATATATCGAAGCAATTGGAGACTTGGATTACAAGATTTTGGAATCATTAGATGTAGTGGATGTAATTTCTATCAAAATTGCGTCTTTGGAATTTGTCACAATTAATTCAACAGTATCTACTCAGCAGTTATTTATCGTATTTGATATGAACTTAGAGAGATGCAACTGCGTTTAGGAATGGCTGGAGCCAGTGGTGTACGGTGCCCATTGACCCTTTGCCAGTGACGACAGCTTACTCATGGTATTAAGCATGGTAGGGGCTATCCTATGCGGATTAATTGTATTACTAGTATTAGTGATTGAGTCTTATCAACGAGAAATTCAGCACTCCCACTTAGCACAGGGATAAATAAAAAGCGCCGAGGGCTAACCCTTCATGCTCTTTTCAATTTTAGAGAAACATTTTATGGTGAAATAATGGTGCTAATGCATATCCCATTACTTAGAATTCCAATCATTCCACATGAAATATAATACCACGTTTCTTGGAAAACACTACTAAAAGCCAATTTAAAGTAACTGGAATCAGCATAGCAACAGCTTCTTTTAAAGAAATAAAAATAAATAAATATCCATCATGAATATAACTCTTAATCGTACCAAAATATTGCGTTCTCGCTAATGAAATCTAACATTGCAGTAATCGTCATACATAGGAATAAAAAGAAAATAATCGCTAACATCATTCCAAAAATATTTTGGAAACTATACAAAATTGAATCACATATACTCAGCTGCAATAATTGCTGCATAAATTAAAAGAAACAGCAACACGTACAAAAACAAATGTTTTCAATTCATTCCAGAACGTTTTTACTCAAAATAACCATCTTCATTTTTCAGAAAGAAACTTCATCATCTGTAGCAAATCAAAAGCTTTACTAACTACAGGCCCAATCGTTACAATAGGAATACTAATGACAATAACAAATAAGTTCAACAAAATAAAATCCGCCAACATCGCTAGTAAAAACGCCAAAAGGACTTTTCCTCATTAAATTTCATCCAAAACCATCCCTTTTAACTATATAAAATACAAAAATACATTATACGATTAAGCCCAAAATTAGCAAGTTATCGTATATAAAGCAAATTAAGATATAGACTACTACCTCACTTAACTGTATATAGATTTGAGAGTTTAAAATAATAACGTAAAAAGTGAGAAATAATTGATACAGTAGCCTACAGTAAAAGAATCAGATAGGATTCTTTTACAGGAAACTTGAGACAAGGCTCAAAGTTTAGCTATGAGACTCAAAGCGAGGGCTGCTGGCGACCTAGCTACAGTCAATCAATTATTTTCTGAACGACCTAGGCTTACATAATATATATTAAAAGAAAGTTATATATCATATACCAAGCTACACATCCTCCACAATCCAAACAAACGACAAAAAGGACGCTCATTACGACCGTCCTCTATCATCATTAAACATTAGAAATATCAATTGATTGACCAATCGATAATAGACATAACATACGTTTTAGTAACTTTTCTTTTTGATAACTTGTTTCTAATGCCTCAGCATATAAATTCAATTGCTGTTTATACTTTATCAACGATTTTCTGTATACCTTTTTGTGTTGGTACCATACTTTGATCTGTCTTATAATCAAATAAAATAATCTCATTATCTAATTCCATAAATCTGGTCAGTAATTCCATGAATTAACATGGAATCCTCATTATCTGGTAAATGTTTAAAGATTCGTTTTTGTTGTTACAACATGAAAATGCTTGTTCACGGTTTAATAATGTCTTGATGTTCCTTGTATCCATTGACCAAATTCACTTTGAAGGAAAATGATAAACTCAGTCAACTGAATAACTGCAGCAACCCTCTTTTTCTAAAAATTGTGTCTCAACTAATTGCTGAATTGTTCTTGAATAAATTCTGGTGTAATTTCCTTCCGTTAAGTCTAATTTTTGCATTAATAAATGTAAACCGCTTCCACGTTCAGCAGCTGAAACTTTTTGTTTAGACTCAATAAAGCTTGGTTTTGCTAATCCAGATGTTAAATAAACATATTGTTGTACATCTTTTCTTGAGTTTGTTCTTCCAACTGAGGTAGTTGTTTCCACATCTGGTTCTTCATTCATTCGTTTAATTTCAGATACACTTTTGACTAACTTTGCTGTAGTGGATGCTAGCAAATATGGATATGATTGTTTTAAATCTTCTAACAATTGGATAAATTTTTAATCATTTTCCTTTTACTTGCTTTTTAGTAGCCACTCCTCTTCATCAATAGAAGCCATTTCACCTCTTGTATCCAACTTAGGCATTCTTTTTAATCTGTTCAAAAATCAACGACTTCTTTGATGGAAGGAAACTTTCTCTCGCTTTCTCATTGTAGCCATTAAAATCCACGTTAAAATAATTATCGACATGATAGCGAAGAGAAAATGGTAATGTTTCATCATGAATATCTTCTATCATAGAGATGTTCTTCTTTAAACTTTTCATAATCTTTTATAGAACCGACAATAATGAGAGTTTCTCACGCACGAGTCAATGCTACGTATAATTTTCTCATTTCTTCAGATAGTAATTTATTTTTCTCTGCCTTATGAAAGCCATTGCATAGGAATCGTTGTCCATTGAATTCTTTCAGGAAGTTGTGAATATTTCCTCCCGTACCCTAATCATCACTACGAATTGCTTGTTGGCGTATATCTTGCTGATTAAATTTCTTCCGGCATTCATTAAAAATACAACTGATATTCTAAGCTCACTTTGCATGAATCGTCATGACACGTACTGCACTTTCTTCATCAGAAATTTGAGTAGTTCTTCTAAATCTGCTTTTTATGTTGCATTTGCTGAATAACTACAAAATTACGTAATCCCTTTAAAACTAGAAATTGAGCTCTTTTGCGTACTTATACAAAGCATGTAAATTCAACACACGTTGCTGTCCAACAGATTGTCCATGTACATGGTTAAATAGTTTTGTATCCATATAAATTTGCCAAATAAGCGTGCTAATTGACTGATGGTTAGCAATATCTCTCCAAGATTCTAACATTTCTAGAAATGATTCTATTTGCTCTTTAATTGCTGTTGTTGAGCACTATCATAATAAGTCACTTCTCTAGTTTAAAATGCTCCCGAAATTGAGACTACATGATTCGTAAAACGAACAAGATTTATTGTTTTTACGAATATGAGCTAATGCTACTTCATCTAATCCAACGATTCCTGAGACGTAATACTGCAACAAATGGAATATCTTGGGTAGGATTATCAATAATTTTTAGTGCTGACATCATAATGGCAATTTCTGTTCGTTTAAAAATACTGAAGATGTACTAAAACAGGAATTTGATATTGAGTAAAAATTTCTTCAATCAATCCATTATTAGCCTTTGTTGGCGCTAAAATGACGATATCTTTTATATTGGATTGGTCGTTTTTCGGATTGTCCTTTTAGTACTTTCTTTTCATGCATCATTTCAAATTGATTTGCCATCATTTCTTTAATTTTTACCCTGCATGAAAATGGACTTCAGCACTAGCTGAACTATCAATCAGACTTTCCGATTCCAATTCAGAAGATTCTTCTTCCTCTTCTAGATTAGCATTTTGAATAATATAGCATTCGCTAAATTTATCCGTATCATCTGAATAATTTAAGTTTTCCAGTTTTTAAAGCAGCTGAATCATCATAATCAATTTGACCTAACTCTGTGGTCCATAATCTGTCTAAAAATTAAGTTTGTATAGGATAATACTTGATCTCTAGAACGGAAGTTTTCTGCTAAAATAATTCGTTTTCCACCATTTTCATCTGCATAGGCTTCATATTTATCTCTAAATAAAGAAGGATCTGCTAAACGGAAGGCATAAATCGACTGTTTCACATCCCCTACCATGAATAGATTATTCTCCTAGCAACACTTGTCAAAATGGCTGTGAACTCGGTTTACATCTTGGTATTCATCAATTAACACTTCAGTAAATAGTTCTTGATAATACTTTTTAGCAATCAAAACTCCATTTTTCTCAGTAGAAAAGAATTGCTAATGTATCATGTTCTAAATCTGAGAAATCAATTTTATTCGAAGTTTTTCTTTTTCTAATTGGAAAGCTTCATAAAATTTCAAGACCACTTTGAGATAAATGCAACATCATTGGATAAATTGCTTTTAAATGCTTCATTTGAACCTCAGGAGACTCGAAAAAGGCTGTTGCTAATAACCCGATCTTCCTAATGTTTCTTTAAGCTATCTCTTTTTACGTTTAATGGCCTGAACAGCTTCTCTATCCGTAGTTTCATCTTTTTAGGAACTGTTGGAAACGGTCAAAACTTACTCCCTGTGCTTAATGTATACGCTGCTGTATAATTACCGCTTGCAAATGCTGTATACACTTTCTTGAATTTTTGAGCATCAGCTTCAACTACATCTTTACACTTTTTGAATTCAGTTAATTCAGCTAATTTTAGTAATTCATCATAAGCAGAAACTAAAATACTTTAATTCTTCGCAAAATATAAGGTGCAAATTAGTCTTTTATAATCAGGTTTCTCCGTAATTATCCTTTGTTTCATATAAATCAGCTAAAGAAGAAAATCCATTGTTCTGGATTTGGTTTTTGAACGTGAAAATTCATATAGTTGATATACTAATGCTGTAAAGCCATCATCATTACGGTCGCTAGAAAAATAGCGCATTAATCCATCCATCCAAGAATGTTCTTCCTAATAATTCATCTTGTATGTTTTCGCCATACTTTTTCTTTTAATAAAGTTCCCTACTTGCATTTAATAGTGAAATACAGGGGTCTAATTGACTTAAATAGAAATAACGACGAAGTAACTTTCATGCAGAAACTATGAATAGTGAAATCGTTGCATTTGGTAATAGACTTAGTTGTTTGACATACATATATGTTTCTTAGCAATATCTGTTTCTTTTGTTATAGCTTTTTCTAAATTCGTTCTCAAACGTTCTTTCATTTCTTTAGCAGCGGCTTCAGTAAAAGTCACAATTAATAAAGAATCAATATTCACTCCATCTCGATATATCCCATAATTCGGTCGACTAATACTTTTTGTTTTTCCCGATCCAGTGAAGCAGAAACTAATAAATTATCTCCTCTTGCCAAATCACTTGCCATTGTTCAGGAGTTGCTAGTACACCCCTCTGGTTTTACTGGTATCATCGATTACTCCTCCTTTCCGTCCATTTTATTTCTCATCCAAGTTAAGTTCTCTTGAAGAGGCATTTTCGATTAAAATTGATAATTATTTTTCTGGATTTGTCGCATCAAACTTAGAAATTGCACTAGAATTTACTTCATTTACTGAATCTGCATATTCTTTTTAATTCATCAGATGGAGCAATTTGATTTTCTCCATTTCAAAATTCTCTCTCCTGCAGTTTTCAATTGATAAAAAGCAAAGTCCATTAATAAATTCATGCATCAGGAGCATAGACTTGGCTAGTTGCTTTATATTCTCCATCTTTCTTAACGCCAAAATGAGTAATACAATAGAGTCTCCTGCTTCAAAATCAGGCTGAACTTGTTGCAGAACTTCTAAATCATTTGTTAATAATCCAGATAATTTATATTTTTCAGACAGAGTTTTCTTCAAAATCTGCATCTGATTTTTAAATCTTTAGCATTAAAGCTTGGTTGGAAAACATGCATATATAAAAATCCACCATAAGGAGTCACAGTTTTTCTTAAATTGGTCCAGAAACAATGTTTCTAGCGACTGATAAATATGTTAATAATTGTAATTGAATCCATAACGTAATCGATTAATATCAAATTTTTGAGCTGAAGATTTATAATCGACACTCCTAAGTGATAGCCTCTTTTCAGTTTCTAAAAGGTCAATACGGTCAATTTTTCCACGAATAAATAAGGATTGAGTATCATTCAATGGAATTTCAATTTTTATCAGATTTCGCCCAAAAACAACTTCTGTTTTCCAAAGGTGTTACTTGTAATTGTTGTAATTGCAATAATGCTGCTGATAATGTTTGTCGAATCGTATCTTGTAGTAGCACTTTGTCCAATTCATTCTTGGTGTAGCATTTAAAATTTGGAATCTTGCATCATCATTCATAGAATCGAAAAATTTCTTTTTTAATACTTTTTCTGTTGTAATGGCATCTATAGCGCGAATATCTAGTTTCAATTCATGAACTTTGCGAATAAACTGATCAAATGTTTCATGGAAATATTCAGATCCAGCAGCTGTTAGATCCAAACTCTCTACGTTCACGTAAACTCAAACCATATTGTGAGAAATGACTAAATTTGGATCCTTATAAAATGTTTCCACTTGAGAAGTTGATAAATATAAATGATTTCCGTATAATTCAGCAGCCAATTCTTTTTGGTAATTGTTTTTGCAATATTTAAATGGAATACACTATCCACTAATGTATGATAGTCATTTTGGAAATCTCATCCTGTCTTAATAAATGTGGTAAAAGCAATCCAAATGGATGGAATATCTTCTTCTTTTGAAAAATTTATACTGACAGGTGTTTTGTAATAAAGTCGTAAAATAATTCATGAATCGTTACAAAAGTTGCCCGTCTGTTCAAATCGTTCTTGTTGCTTTTGATTGCCATCCACTGTAGTAATTTCATATTGATTTAAAATACGTTCTACAAAACTAGATGGTTTTAATTTAGAACCTTTATCCGTATGATGCATCGATAAGTAAAGCTTCTCAGTTGCTGAAGTTAACACTTTATAAAATAAAAATGGCTCTACTGATTGTTTTTGAATGGTTGTTGGATGTAAGAAAAACGACCACTATCTAATTCTGCTTTAATGAAATACTCTCTTTCTTCATCTGTCATTAGCCCACTCCTCTTCCATTCGAGGAAGGACGCCTTGCGATAAACCAATTACAAAAGTAACCTTTTTAGGTGAATAACAGAACAGAATCTGATTCCCGTAGCGAGTTAATCGATCTAAAGTAGATGGAGCCATATTATAGTGTGTGTATGTTCAAGAAACCAGTATGTAATAATAATTGGAAAAATTTCCCAATCAAACGGTTCATCTCCGAAGATATAAACATACTTCTCTAATAATTTTAGAAATTCATTCCATACTTGATCTTGTTCCTCGAGCTGTTTGGATATCTCCAATATTGGCAGCATGATTTCTCCAGTATAAGAATGCATCCGATACACCAATTTTTCTAATAATTGATATAGGAGAGTGATTGCTTCTTTAGTGGTCTCGACTTTATCCAATTTTTTATAAAATGGTTCTAATAAAGAGACAATTTGTTCTCTTAGTTCCTGTGCTTGTGTTAATTGTTCATGAATTAGCACATCTTTACTACTCATAAGCTATCTTCATCAATAGTTTCTAGTTGATAATTCCATGTTTTACTTGAAATCCAATCTTTCCTTCATAGCCTTGAGCTAGTATAATCGTTTCAGTTTCGTCTAATGTTTGACGATATTGAATCAAAGCGTCTCGTAGAGTAACTTCTTCATGCTCTTTATGCTCTTTATTCTCTAAATTTGCTTTCGATTTAAGGGGCCAGAAACAATATTCACTTCTTAGTGAGGTTCATAATGTCATTATAACGCCAAAAATGTTTCTGGATAGCAAAAATAGCGTCTAACACTTGAATTAGTGGATGATGCTCCATTGTATCTGATAAATCCATGAAATAAGGAATTTGACATCGTTTCTAATAAAGGTTGCAAAGAGTGTTTGTTGTTCTTCTAAATTTCTCGATAAAAATTTGAATATCTTGGTAACGATATTTACCGCTATCGACTAATTCTTTTTATCGTTGCTAATGTTTCTTGGATTTCCTGACGTTCATCTTCGTAAGCCGTCCACCGGTAAAAGCTTCAATTTTTCTTGATGTACGATTAGAAGCAGTTTCAAGTCCTCCACTTGTTTCTAACCAATATCGTTCAAGTTCTAAAAAGTCAGGATGATAAGCAGTGTTTTCTTCGTTTAATTCTTTTAAAACAGGATGACTTTCACTCAATCATATAACCAATTTAATAAGCGAGAAATTAATTGACGATTCGAATCAAATAAACTAGATTCTAGCGTTTCTTTTTGTTTAAAAGCATCTGTCGTTGCAGTAGTATAAAACTCTACGCCACCGCACGATTTTACTAAAGCATCAATCACTTCTAATTCCATCGCATTTAAGTGATACGATTGATCAATTACAACATATGTATTAGATAAACCCATCGATGAAATTTCTTGTGCTAATATTTTTAATAAATCTTCCGATTGGACAAAATCTTGTTTTAAATACTCTAAATAATGTTTTATAAATGATGCCAAAATTCTTTCAATCGTCGATCGATTTCTTCATAAGAATCTTGTTTGAACCATTGTGAGAAGTCCTCTACTCGATTCCTCCTAATCGAAATTCTTGCATGACAGCAGATAAACGTTCAATAAAAGCCTTTATGACGAGATTCCTTGTTAAATATACTGAATTCATCTTGATATTCAGATAATATTTTTGTAAAATCATACAAATACCAACTTTAGATAAAGAAGGACGTTGACAATGCAGCATGGTCTCTTAAAAATACCATGCTAATCGTTTAAAACTATATACCTGTAATTTTGTCATGTATAAGAATTCTTTTGTTGTTGTAATAATTGCCCTACTTGTTGAGATCATTTCTAATCTGCAGAAAATTTAATATGATCTGGAACTAGATAAATAACTTGGTTAACGCTTGTTTTGTTTTAACCAATCTGGCAAATTTTTGTAGCAATATGCGAAACTTTGCAGTTGTTTCCTTCGTAAGAATGACTTCTGAAACTCATAAGAACCTCCAATCGTTTATTCACTTAACTTAACCATAGAACGATGAATTTGAGAACAAAAGTAAAATCGATTTTCTTCGTAGTATGATGCTACAATAGAAAAATCGTTTTTATAAATACAGATTTTTATAATTTTTACCCAACTAATTGTTCTAAGATGTCTGGTCGGAAACCGAAGAATGGTTCAATGCCGTCTGCTACAACAACAGGTAATGATTGGAATCCTAATGCTTTTACTTCTTCTAAAGCTTCTTCTGATTCAAAAACATCTTTAATGACATATGATGGCCTGATTATCCTCGAAAAATCGTAAAGTTACATTGCATGTAATTTGGTTTTGAAATATAGTGCAGATTTGACGATTTGACATATACATCTCTCCCTTTTGTTTCATACAGGTAGTATCATACCTCATATTAGATTGAAATACAATATATTGTGCTAAATTTTTATTTTATTTTTCAAAACACAAATATATTGAGATGGGAACTGTTATAGAATAACTGCTCTAACCCTTGATATAAAGGCAAAAACAGCTCTAAAACAGCCTAAATTAAAAAGCTAAGTACTATATTTGTACTTAGCTTTAAATCTCGTTATTTATTTTTCAGGATCTTTATTCTTTTAATATTTTGCAGCATAAATTGCTGCTCCAATAGATGAAAAATACTGCTATCAGCTTTTTATCGTTGAAAAAGAGAGTAAAGACAACTACCATTAAAAATAAAATTGTTACGTTAACACTTCTTTTTCTATAACACTACCACCTAATTATTATTTAATCTTGGCAAAAATTATATCATAAATGAGACGGATTAGTATACGCTTGGGTCAAAGCTCACGGTTTGTTACATAGCCATCTTTTTCCCAAATATTTTTCTTTTTCTTCTTCGTTTGCTCTTTCTACTTTTTGTAAATCTTTTAATAACGTTGTATTCGGTGGATGAGCATACCCTACTCTTTCTAAACTACTTCGACTAAAGTTTTGCTGTAATAATTTTTCCATCTAAATAAACATACATTAAAAGCACGTCCATATTTATCTGTATAATCACCGACATCAAATTTACCTTCTACTTTTTAGCTTTCTTTTAATAAATTCTTCTGTTCTTTGTTTTTATGCTTGATCTGCAAATGGTTGAGCAGCTTTTCCTTCTTTAGCGGTTTCTGGTGTATCGATTAATAATAAACGAATTTTGAAATCTTTTCCATCTAATCGAACATGGAATGTATCTCCATCCGCTACTTTTCCCAACTTCAAGAGTATACAGTTTTGATTTGTCATATCCAGAAAATCACTGTACTTTCAACTTGTGTTTGACTAGTGTTTGATTTGTTGAAGTTTTCTTTGATTCTTCGAGAATAAAACCAAGACCAGAAATAATGAGAATAAGCGCTAATATCGCTAACTCAACCAATAGAAATTGTTGTTTTTCGTTAATTTATAAAATCTCTTTCAAAGATTCAAAATAAGTGACAACAAAATCTATTAAGATTACTAAGATCTGTTGTCATTGATGAATTATACTTCTAATAATTCTTTTTTTCTTTCACTTGTGCTAAATGATCAATGTTTTTAACACTGTCATCCGTTAATTTTTGAATATCTTTTCATATCACGTAAATCATCTTCAGTGATTTCTTTATTTTTCAGCTTTCTTTCAATGCTCAATAGCATCACGACGAGATGTTACGAACACTTACTTTTTAGCGCCTTCAGCTTCTTTTCCTACTTGTTTTGCTAATTCTTTACGACGTTCTTCGGTTAATTGTGGAATGACTAAACGAACAACACTACCATCATTTGTTGGAGTAATTCCAATATCTGACATTAAAATAGCACGTTCAATATCTTGTAAACTTGATTTGTCATAAGGTGTAATTAAAAAGCATACGAGCTTCAGGGACTGTTACAGAAGCTAATTGATTAACTGGAGTAGGAACTCCGTAATACTCAACTTGCAAGCGATCTAAAAGACTCGCATTTGCACGTCCAGCACGAATACCTCCTAGTTCACGTTGTAAGGCATCTTCAGTCATACGTTCTTTTGCATTTGCATAATTTCAGTTGCTGTCATATTATTTCCCCTCACAGTTGTACCGATGTTTTCACCAAGAACAACTCGACGAATATTTCCATTTTTCATTTAAGTTGAAGACAACTAATGGAATATCATTATCCATTGATAATGAGCTTGCTGTTGTATCCATTACTTTTAGTCCTTTTTGAATCACATCTAAATGTGTTAATTCATTAAATTTAATTGCGTTTGTATCGATACGAGGATCGCACTATAAACGCCGTCTACATTATTTTTAGCCATTAAAAATAGCATCTGCTTCAATTTCAGCAGCACGTACTGCAGCAGCAGTATCTGTTGAGAGTAAGGATTACCTGTACCTCCTGCAAAAATTACAACACGTTCTTTCTCTAAGTTTCTTATTGCTTTACGACGAATATAAGGTTCAGCAATTTGACGCATTTCAATAGAAGTTTGAACACGGTAGGAACACCAATATTTTTCTAATGCATCTTGTAAAGCCAAAGCATTCATCACTGTTGCAAGCATCCCCATATAGTCTGCTTGAGCACGTTCCATACCTACTTCTTTCTCCTGTTACACCACGCCAAATATTTCCGCCACCAACAACGATTGCAATTTGAACGCCAAGATCATGAACTTCTTTAATTTCTTTAACAATTTCCTTAATAGTAGGAGGATTAATACCAAAAACCTGTTTTGGCCTAGCTAATGCTTCTCCACTTAATTTTAATACTACACGTTTATATTTAGGTTCAACCATTGTAAGGACTCCTCTTCTTATACATTTCCTAGTGAATTTAGTCTAAAAAAAAGGGGAATAGAGGGCAGCTTCCTACCTTATTCCCCACTAATTGAAATCAATTATTTTTTAACTTGTCCCATTACTTCTTCAACGAAGTTATCAACACGTTTTTCTAAACCTTCACCAACTTCATAACGGTGGAATAATTTAACTTTACCACCTTTAGAAGCAGCATATTTAGAAACTGTTGTATCTGGATCTTTAACAAATGGTTGGTCGTTCAAGCTGATTTCAGCTAAGAATTTGTTTAAACGTCCAGCAATCATTTTTCAACGATATTAGCTGGTTTACCTTCGTTTAATGCTTGTTCTGTAAGAACTTTTTTCTCATGTTCTAATTCGTCAGCAGAAACTTCTGAACGGTCAACATATTTAGGATTGATTGCTGCAACGTGCATAGCAATGTCTTTAGCAGCATCAGCATCTGAAGAACCTTCTAATACTGTTAACACACCGATACGTCCGCCCATGTGTGAAGTATGCACCGAATGCATCTGCATCAGATTTTTCAACGATTTCAAAACGACGTAATGAAATTTTTTCTCCGATAACTGTAGTTGCTTCAGCAATTACGTCAGAAACTTTACCTTCTGGAGTAACGATTTCTAAAGCAGCTTCTAAGTTAGCTGGTTTGTTAGCTAGAAATTACTTCTGATACTTTTGCTACTAATGCTTGGAATTTGTCGTTTTTAGCAGCGAAGTCTGTTTCAGCATTTACTTCTAATACAACTGCAACGTTTCCATCTACTAATACGTTTGTAATACCTTCTGCAGCGATACGGTCAGCTTTTTTAGCTGCTTTTGCTAAACCATTTTCACGTAAATAGTCAACAGCTGCATCGATATCTCCTTCAGTTTGAACTAATGCTTCTTTAGCATCCATCATCCCTACTGCCAGTCATGTCACGTAGTTGTTTTACTAATTGTGCTGGAAATTTGTGCCATTTCAATTTCCTCTAAATTATAAAAATTTACAAATATTATTTTTAAAAAGCTGTTTGGATGAAAGATTTTTCGATTCCAAACAGCCTACTGGTTAGTGATTATTCAGCGTTGTCGCCTTCAACTAATTTTCAATATCTTCTAATGAAGTATCTTTTATCTAAGTCTTCTTCGTCAACTGCTACGTCTTCACCTTGGTTACATCAACGAATGCATCAGCCATTTTTAGCTACGATTAATTTAACCGCACGGATAGCATCGTCATTTGATGGAATAACAACATCGATTTCATCAGGGTCACAGTTTGTGTCAACCATAGCAACGATTGGAATGTTTAATTTGTGAGCTTCTTGAACTGCAATGCGTTCTTTACGAGGGTCAACGATAAACATTACATCAGGAATGCGTGGCATATCTTTAATACCACCTAAGTATTTTTCAAGTTTGTCTAATTCTTTTTAATAGAACGCCAACTTCTAGGTAATACATCGAGATGTACCGTCTTCTTGCATTTCTTTAATCAAGCGGTTGATACGTGTTTGGATTGTATCCCCAGTTAGTCAACATACCACCTAACCAACGATGGTTAACATAGTATGACCAGTACGGATTGCTTCATCTTTAACAGCATCTTGTGCTTGTTTTTTAGTACCTACGAATAAAGCAATACCTCCGTCTTGAGCAACTTCACGCATGTAGTTGTATGCGTCGTCCACTAATTTAACGGTTTTTGTAAGTCGATGATAGATACCATTTCTTTCTGTGAAGATGTATCTCTTCATCTTAGGGTTCCAGCGACGTGTTTGGTGACCGGAAATGTACACCAGCTTCTAACAATTGTTTCATTGAAATAACTGCCATTTTTGTTTTCCTCCAATTTTGGTTTTTGCTCCTCCCAATTTTTCAACGACAAGGGTACTTATTCCTAAGCACCACCCTTATCATCCAATTAGGTGTGAAATATGGTTTTTATACCGTTAGTTATATTACACTAATCTCTATTAGAATGCAACTGTTTTGCAATGATCGTTTTGCTTTTTAGTTTCACACATTCTTCATCATCCACTTCATGTAATTTTACTAAAATTTCTTCAGACATTGAAGTTGGAATATTTTACTGATAGTCTGGTCTAATCGGTAATTCACGATGCCCACGATCAATTAAAACTGCTAAACTAATCGTTTTTGGTCGACCATATTCCATTAAAGCATTTAATGCAGAACGTACTGTTCTTCCTGTAAAAATGACATCATCTACTAATACGACATTTTTCCATTTTAGTGAAAAATGGAATATTTGTACCGTTAATAACTGGATCAATGGTTGGATCGAGGTTCGTGACGATCATCTCTATATAAAGTAATATCAATTTCCCCTAGCATGGGATCGGTTGATTTTCAATAGATTCGATTTTTCTTCTGAAGGCGTTTAGCAATATGAACTCCTCTAGTCTTAATCCCAATAAGTCACTAAATCATCAACGACTTGTATTGTTCAACTAATCTCATATGAAATTCTCGTCATTGAACGGTTAATCGTTGCTTCATCTAATAAGAATACTTCAGACATATCCATACTCCTCTACTGTAATTCTTGAATCTTTTCTTTAAATTCTTTTGGTAATGGACTTTCAAAATATAGTTTTTCTTGTGTAATAGGATGAATAAATCCCAAAAGTCTCCGCATGTAAATATTGACCGAATTCTGTAGCATTTTTTCCATTTGGATGATACATTGGATCATTTAAAATCGGATGATGAATAAAATCCATATGGGCACGAATTTGATGCGTTCTTCCTGTTTCTAAATTTAATCGTAGAACACTTGTATCTTTTAAAGCTTGAATAACTGTAAAATGCGTAATCGCAGTTTTTCCTTCTTTTTGTACACAACGTTTTAGACGATTACTGATGGATCTCTAGCTAGTGGTGCATCCACAGTTCCAGTAATATGTTCAAAACACTTCTACGGGTGCCACATAGCTATGATTCATAGAATGATCCATTAATTGATTTGATAGCCCAACGAGCTTGTGGTGTTTTGGCAATTACTAATAATCCAGATGTATCTTTGTCTATACGATGAACAATTCCTGGTCGATAAGTTTCAGAACCGTTGGATAATTGATCAACATGGTACAGTAATGCATTCACTAAAGTTCCTGTTGAATGTCCTTTGAAGGATGGACAACCATTCCACTTGGTTTGTTAATCTAATAAATATTCATCTTCATAAACAATTTCTAATGGAATATTTTCTGCAGAATCGTTAATTCTTCCTCTTTTCAATTTGAATGGTAACTCGATCTCCATCTTTGCTTTATAATTTGCTTTGACGACTTCACCATTCACAGATACAAATCCTGATTTTTAACCATTGCTGAATGACAGAACGTGTGTGATAATTCTTTTGTTAATATTTTATCTAATCTCTCGCTTTTTCTAAAGATAATTGTAATTGAATGATATTATTTTCCACTTTTTTCCTTCTTTCTTTTCAACAATTAAAATATATAAGAATAATGCTGCAACACCAACTGTTAAACAAATATCCGCTATATTAAAAATAGGAAAATCTATAAATTCTAACTGGAACATATCAACAACATATCCTAAACGAACACGATCAATAAAATTGCCTAGTGCTCCAGCTAATAACAAACTATAGGTTGTTAAAGCAAATTTTGATTTTTCCTCTTTCTTGAAACATTAAATATAAAAATCGCAGAAACACCAAATGCTGTAATAATATAGAATACAAATTGTTGTCCAGCTAAAATGCCCCTAGCCTGCTCCTGTATTACGAATATAAAACAGTTTTACAATTCCCAGGCAATAATTCTTGCCCTGTTTGCAAAAGCAAAAATTAGAAACAATCCACATTTTCATAACTTGGTCTGCTGCAATCAATAATAAACTTAATACTAAATAAATAATCATAAAAATACCTCTTTTCTACTCTCAATAGCTCTATTGTACCCATTCTACTATTCTTCGTCAAACATGAGAATAGAACCATTAAAACTTTCAAAATCTACTTTAAAAAGTTCATTTTTACCAAAAATTCACCTATTTTTGCCCCATTTTCACATGAAAAACCTATCAAATCGGTTAATAATTTGTATATTTCACAAAAACTGTATAATGACAAAAGTAATTTGTGTGTCTATAAATTAAGATGCGCGCATTCTATAAGAATGCAGCCTCAAAGTAAGGAGTGCGTTATGAAAAATTGCAACGAAGGTATTCTTGATTAGTGCAAGTTTGCTAGTATTTGCAGCCTGCTCTAATACAAAGAAGAGTGCTGAAAAACTGTTCAAGAAGCACAAGATACCTTACCTGTGGTTGTTGATCATTTAAAACAACATCCAAACTTTTTGAAGCCAATTTGCAAAGTGATTGGGAAGATGATATCGCTGATGATTCGACTCTAGCAAATTACGCTAAGAAAAAAAGGTAAAGTTTTTGATAATCTGCAACAAAGAAAAGATATTCAAAAACAAATTACTAAAACATTAAAAAGTGATTCGCGATGATGCGTCTCACCTTAGTAATTTACAAGACAAGGACTTGCCAAGTGTTGAAATCAAAATTGTCAGTTCAAACTTGCATTGTCGACAGTATAACAGATTATATTAAAAATCTGAAGAACAATTGAATAATGAGCAAAAATTCTTTGTTGAAATATCTGGGAATAAATTATCTAAAGATGATTTGAAAGATAAAAATTAAAGAATTAAATGAAGCGGCATTGGAACGTCAAAAGGTTTTTAGAAGAAATCAATGACCCTCTTTCAGCAATTGATAAACCAATTCGTATTTTTAAAAGCTCGTTTAAATGCTAGAAAGGAGTAAGATGCTGATGAAAAACATTTTGTAAAAATTACTCGTATTCTTTTATAAGTATGTTTGTTCTATTCCTACACTCTGCTCGTGCTGAGGAAGAAGTAACACAAAAATTGACTTTTAAGAACTTCAAGCTTACTAAAAGTTCCTGTTAATTTCCCTACAAGTAGTACTTATGATTCAGGCATTAATATACCTTATCCTAAAGAAGGTGTAAAGGAATTTATGTACAAGCTTTTAGAGCAAAAGGTGCTGAACTAGACAAAAATAATTCAATATGTTGACAAAACTGACATTAATGCGGTAGTTGTAGATGTACGAGATGGTTATGGGAAAATAACTATGCCATTAGAAACAGATAATCAATTAATTAAAAAGCAATACTGTTAATGAGATAACAGACACAAAACAATTACTAAAAACGTTAGAAAAACATCAGATTTATCCCATTGCTCGAATCGTAAGTTTTGGAGACCATCTAGTTCCTTATCAAAATCCTGAATTAACATTTTCGTACCCAGGCTGGAACTGTTTGGAATAACAATGAAGGTGAAGCTTTCTTGAATCCTTTTCTTAAAAAGAAAATTGGGAATACATTGCTGAAATTGCAGTAGGTGCAGCTAAAGCGGGATTCAAAGATATTCAATTAGACTATGTTCGTTTTCCCCTTGGATTTGAATTAGTGGAAAAATACTTAGATTATGATTTAGGTGATTTTAGTCATTATACAGACATGGATGAAGCTCAGTATCGCAGCTATTACCGAATTTGTTGAGTTTTGTTCGCGAAAGATTAAAGCCCTCATGATGTTCATCTATCAGCCGATATAATAGCTCATGCGATTACTTCTAAAAAAATTGGTGGAATTGGTCAAAAATTCACTAATATAGCTGATCATGTGGATGTTATTTCACCAATGATATTTCCAAGTCATTGGGTAAAAGGTATATTTGGTGTCAAAGATCCAGATAAGCAAACCATATGACATAGTAACTGAGTACATGAAAATAGAAAACAGTTATGTAAAGGAATTAAACCGTCACCAACATCAAGACCATGGATTCAAGCTTTTACAGCTGATTTTTTAGGTGAAGGAAACTTCCAGCTATATACTGCTGAGGTAATCAGTCAAGAAATTAAGGCTCTAAAAGAAGCAGGAATTAAAGAATACTTACTATGGAACGCAGCCAGTCAATATTCAACAGAAATTGATTTTTAAGACAAAGAAAAACGACAGAATCATTTAAGGTTCTGTCGTTTTATATGGCAAGTAATACTACTATCTAAGAAAAGTCTATTAAAGACTATAAACAAATTTTAATACTGTCTTCGTAACTCCATCTACATCATTTAACAATGCTGAACCATTACTTGTACGATCCACTAAACTTAAATCCATTGGGCGAATTCTTTTCATTTCCATTTGTCGAAACGACAATATATTCTTGTTTTGAGGTAATATTACCGTCTAAATAAACAACTCGATGAGGATTACCTTCAATTCTCTTAAGACCATTAACCCTCTCTTGGCTCTTGTAAGCATTGAAACTTCTAAAACATTGAAGCGTTTCACCGATCCACGTTGAGTCATCCAAGAACGCTGAAACAACTTTATGTTCCGGGCTATATACCGTTGCTCTAGCAACAAAATCATCTTTTTCTTAAATTAATTGCCTTAACTCCACTTGCAACAGTACCAACAACTGAACTTCACTTAATTCATAACGTAAGCCAAAACCACAATGGGTCACAATAAAGATTTTCTTGCTCTTGATTTGGAACTAGTTCAACAACAACTACTTCATCCGTTGCTGTTTTCAACTTAATCGCATTACTTGTACGAGTTTTATAGCCTCTATACGTATTAAATTCATTTAACGCTAGTTTGTTTCACAAGTCCCTCTTTTGTAAAGAATACAACTGTCCAATCTTGATAAACTTCCGTACTATCTTTTTCTTTTTCACCATACCAGCTAAAATAATTTCATTTGTCGCTAGAGAAATGGATTGACTTAAAATGATGCCCTACATCTTTCCATTTTTGCTTCAGGAATTTCATGAACTGGTAGATGTAAATAATTCCCTTTAGAGGTAAAATAACACTAAACTATCTAAAGTCGATACTTTTTGAACAAGTAATACTTCGTCCCCTTCACGCAATCCATTCTCTTCAGGAGCACTTGAAGCAAAGGAACGTGGACTCACTCGTTTGTAATAGCCTTTGTTTTGTAGCGACTACATACACTTCTTCTTCTGGAATTAAAAATCTCGGTTTCAATTTTAATTTCTTTAATTTCTGCTTGAATTTCAGTTAAACGAGGTGTCGCATATTTTTCTTTTAATTCACGTAATTCTTGCTTCATCACTTGTAATAATGTTTTTCTGATTTTAAAAATACTTGTTAAAAGTAGCTACACGTTCATTTAAGTCTAATTTTTCTTCTTTGTAAAATTGTAATATCTGTATTCGTTAAACGATATAATTGCAAGCTAACAATTGCTTCCGCTTGAGTCATAGTAAAATCATAGGTTTCAACTAATTTCTCTTTCGCATCTTTTTATCATTACTATTACGAATTAACGCAATCACTTCATCTAAAAATCGATAAAGCTTTTCATTAACCCATCTACAATATGCAAACGGTCTTGCGCTTTATTTAAGTCAAACTGAGATCTTTGGTAATGACTTCTTTTTGATGGGCAATATAAGAATCTAAGATTTTTCAGACCAACTTTGCATTGGACGTCTCAGCATCAATCGCAACCATATTGAAATTATAATTAATTTGAAGTTCGGTATTTTAGTAAATAATTTAAAATTCCTTCTGCATTTGCTTCTTTTTCAACTCAATGACAATTTGTACAAACCAGTACGATCAGATTCATCCCTTACTTCGGCAATACCTTCAATTTTTATTTAATCGAATTTCATCAATTTTCTTCACTAATAAAGCTTTTATTCACTTTCATAAGGAATTTCTGAGACAACAATTTGACTCTTTCCACCTTTTAATGGCTTCAATGGATGTTTTCAGAACGAACAACTACTGTACCTTTACCGGTTTCATACGCTTGTTCTAATTCATCTATCCCTTGAATAATCGCTCCAGTTGGAAAATCTGGCCCCTTTACAAATTGCATTAATTCCTTAACTGTTGCTTTTGAAGATCTATGGTATGAATTGTTGCATCAATGACTTCACCTAAATTAGTGTGTTGAATTTCAGTTGCATAACCAGCAGAAATCCCTGCAGCACCATTAACTAATAAATTAGGGAATCGAGCTGGTAAAAACTGTTGGTTCTTCTTCTGTATCATCAAAGTTTAATACAAAATCAACTGCTTTTCTTGTCTAAATCACGTACTAATTCTTCAGAAATTTTTGATAAACGAGCTTCCGTATAACGCATGGCAGCAGCTGGGTCTCCATCCATACTACCGTTATTTCCATGCATTTCAACTAAAACATCTCTAATTTCCAATCTTAGCTTAAACGAACCATCGCTTCATAAAACCGATGAATCACCATGAGGATGATAATTACCAATTACATTACCGACAGTTTTAGCAGATTTTCTAAATTGTTTTTTCACTCGTATTTCCTTCTACAAACATCGCATATAAAATACGTCTTTGTACAGGTTTTAATCCATCACGAATATCTGGTAAAGCACGATCTTGAATAATATATTTGGAATAACGTCCAAAGCGATCGCCCATTACATCTTCAAGATTTAACTCTTGGATATCTTGCTGCATGCTCATACTATTCCTCCTCCATTAATAGTGATAATTTTCCAGAGATGAGGATTTACTTCTTTCTGCTTTTAGAAACTTTTTGGTTGCTCAGTCACAGTTAGATGCCCTTCTGTTTCTAAAATACTCTTTCCATCTTCTAAACTAAATTCCACATGACTTTCAATCCATTTTCTACGTGGTTCAACTTATTTCCCATTAATGTACTCACTGACGTTCTGCTTGAGCTTTATCATCAATAACAACACGAATTAATGTTCTTGTTTCAGGATTCATCGTTGTTTCCCATAGATTGGTCTGCATTCATTTCACCAAGACCTTTATAACGTTGTAATAAATATCCTTTGCCAACTTTTTAATTTTTCTTCTAATTCTTTTCAGTCCAATATATTCACGACTTGTTTTACCAGTTCCCTTTTGAGAATCTTAGCAATGGAGGTAATGCTAAAATATACTTTTCCTGCTCAATTAATGGTTTCATATAACGATAGAAGAATGTTAATAGTAATACTTGAATATGAGCTCCATCGGTATCCACATCGGTCATAATGACAATTTTATCGTAATTACAATCTTCAATATTAAAATCTGTTCCAACTCCAGCACCGATTGTATAAATAATGGTATTAATTTCTTCATTTTTAAAATATCGGATAGAAGTTTTTCCAGTATTAATAACTTTTCTCCTAATGTAGTAAGATTGCTTGGAATTTACGGTCACGCCCCTTGTTTAGCTGAACCTCCTGCAGAATCTCCTCTACTAAGTAAAAAGTTCATTCTTTAGGATTTTTCCCTTGAGCAGGTGTTAATTTCCCAGATAAGTGTTTCTTTTTCTTCCCTTTTTACCATTACAGCTCTCTTCTCTTGCTTTACGACTCGCTTCACGTGCTTCTTGCTAGAGCTTTACGAATTAATTCTTGAGCGATTTTCACCATTTTCTGTTATTCCTAATTGTTCAAAAATCGTGCTATCGACAATACTTCTGAGCTAGGAGTCCTAATTTATCCTTTTGTTTGTCCTTTCAAATTGTAAATCTCTTCCGAACACGTAATGAAACAATCGCTGTTAATCCTTCACGAACGTACTTCCTTCTAAATTTTATCTTTTTCTTTTAATAGCCCCTACTTTACGAGCATATTCATTAAAGCTTTTGTTAGACCAGCTTTTCATCCTACTTCGTGAGTTCCACCGTCTTTGGTACAACATTATTAACAAATGATAAAATCGTTTCAGAATAGCCATCATTATATTGGAAGGCAAATTCTGTTTTCTACCCCATCAATCGTACTTATTAAAATCTACAATTGGAGATAAAGGTATCTTTTCTTCATTTAAATATTGAATAAAATTACGAATTCCTTCTTCATAGCAAAAATTCATCGATGTATTAGTTCTTTCGTCTGTTAATGTAATCGTTAATCCTTTTAATAAAAAGGCAGATTCACGTAATCGTTCCGCTAACGTTTCATATGATCAAACAATCGTTGAAAAATATGTTCACTGGTAAGAAACGAACCGTTGTCCCTGAACCTTTACGATTTGTTTTTCTTTTTAATGGAACTAACTTTTTCTCCACCTGTTTTAAAGGTTTGAGTATATAATACGCCATCACGATACTTCAACTTCTAACCAATCAGATAAGGCATTTACAACACTGGCTCCCTACGCCATGAAGTCCTCCAGAAGTTTTATATCCACCTTGTCCAAATTTACCACCGGCATGTAAAACGGTAAAAATTACTTGAATTGTTGGAATTCCAGAAGCATGTTTCCCAGTTGGCATTCCACGTCCATTACTCTCTTACAGATAGTGAGCCATCTTTATGAATTGTGACATCAATCTTACTGGCATATCCAGATAAGGCTTCATCGACTGCATTATCGACAATTTCATCGAAGATGATGCAATCCACGATGGTCGGTTGAACCGATATACATCCCTGGACGTTTTCGAACGGCTTCTAAGCCCTTCTAATACTTGAATTGAATCATCATTATATTGGTTAGTGACTTTACTCATTCACAATTCTCCTTCTTCCTATTTATAAAACATATTCTACTCTATCATACTTAATTTTTCAAATATTGCAAAATTCTTCCTATAACTCCTTAAAATCGTACTAATAAAATATACTATAATCAATTAGTAAAAATTAAATTTAACGAATAAAAGAGAAATATATATCTATGCTATCCATTGTTTTAGGTGCTACGATGGCATACTTATTAGATCATTCCTTCTGGATTATGGATTGGACGTAAGTTTTTCAAATTGATATAGACAACACTGGAAGTGGAAATTTAGGAGCTACCAATTCCTTTAGAATTCTTGGTAAAAGCAGGAACTATTGTTTTTGCTGATGGATCTTTTAAAAGGTTCAATTAGTGTTCTTCTATTACAGCACATGGATTTACAAGGTTCCCACTCATTGTTGCATTATTTGCTGTAATTGGTCATACGTATCCAATATTTGCAAACTTTAAAAGGTGGTAAAGCTGTTGCAACTTTTGGGGCGTTATTTTAGCCTATAAACCAGAATTACTTATTCCATGTTTATTATTGTTTATTATTATTTAGGAATTTCTAAAATGGTAAGTTTTTCTAGTATGGTCATCTTTCCATTGGTGTACTAGCATCTCTTTACTTCCAAGATATAGTTTTAACAACAATCGCTCTTATAGTTGATATTTTTATTATTTATCGTCACCGTACGAATATTCAAAGAATATTGAATGGTACCGAACCGAAAAGTTGATATATTAAAACGGAAGAAATAATTTAAACACGTAACAAAAGATAGGTATAAAAATTATTTTTGTTTGTGAGGTCATGAAATCTCAAAAAGCAAGTCTCATGTACGTTCACTAAAATATAAGGTTTTTCTCCTATCTTTTTGACGTATTTCAACTATAAGTTATAATCATAGCTTAGAAAGGAATAACTACTTTTCAGTAAGTATTCCTTTTTCTCTAAATTTTTAATTCATCATTTAACGCTTGGTAGAATGTGTTGGTTCTTAATTCGTAGGAAAGTTCCTTTTGTTCCTAAACTTCACTTTCAAGCACTCCTGCAGATTCTAATTTACGAATCGCATTCACAATTACCGTACGAGTAATATCAAATTCTTTAGCAATTTTCAATGCAGTAAAACGTAATTCAATCCCATCAAATAATGATAAAAATAATTTTATGGCTTCAATTTCGCTATAAGAAAGAGATTTTTAACGCTAAATGGACATTTTGCTTTTTCTCAGTTTTTCTTGTTCAATTCGTTTTCGTTTGCCAGTGCAATAATTCTGTTCCAATTACAGTTGCAGCATGTTTCTGCTAAAAATCAAATCGCCTGCCAGAAAATGACTCTTTAGCTTTTCCCATCACAACAAATCCTAAACGGTTTCCAGAAGCATAAATCGGAATAATCGTTGTTTTTGCTTCAAGATATTCCTGTTTTTAATTCCACAGGAAAAGATCGTTAATTCAGCATCTACTGATATATTTTTCTAAATTTGTTTCAATAGAATTCAAAGCATTCATATAAAAATCAGGAAATTGTCTTGTTGAAACATATTCATGCATCCGAGCATTATTTAATTGAAAATGATCATGAACCCTAAAAATTCTACCTTCTGGTGATGCAATAAATAAATCTACTTTCAATAAAGTTCTAATACACCACTTAAAGTATTAAATGGTAAATCAGCTTTTCATCTAATGTCCATAAATTATCATATTGTAAAAACCGAATTTATTTTTCTTAAATCTTTAAGTACTTGTTGCAATGCTCTCTCTCCTTCCTATAAAATATAACGACTTAAATCACGATCAGCTGTAATCGTATTTAATTTTGATTCCACATATTGCTCAGTAATTTGAATACTTCCCATTTGCATTTTGAGGAGCTTCAAATAATAATTCTTCTAATAATGTTTCTAGAATCGTATGCAATCTTCTTACCAATATTTTTCCATATCATACTATTCACTTCAAACGCTGTTCTAGCAAGTGCTGAAAACAGCTTCTTTTTGTAAAGATAACTCAACATTTTTCAGTAGCCAATAATGCTTTATATTGTTTTTAATAGTGCATTCTTAGGTTCTGTTAAAATACGTTCAGAAATCATCTTTTGATAAATCTTGTAATTCACACGAATTGAAACGACCTTGTAATTCAGGCATTAAATCGCTTGGTTTAGCAACATGGAAAGCTCCTGAAGCAATGAATAAAAATATGATCTGTTTGAATGGTACCATATTTTGTTTGAACTTGGCTTCCTTCTACAATAGGTAAAAATATCTCTTTGAACACCTTCTCTAGAAACTTCCCCGCCATTATGTCCTTTTTGCAGCAATTTTATCAATCTCATCAATAAAAATAATTCCTGATGTTTCTGCTAGTTTTAATGCTTCTGCATGTACATCATCTTTATTAGACTAATTGATCGCTTCTTGTTCAGTTAAAAATATCTAAAGCTTCTTCTACACTAATGGGTACGTTTTGAACGTTTTTAGGGTGTCATTTGGTCTAACATGGATTGAATTTGCATCATTTGCTCCATTCCATTCGAATTGCCTCGCCATACGTAATGGTTTTTCTTCTACTTCAATGGTAACTTCTTGATTTTTAATAAACCATTTCTTAATTGTTGCTCAATTTCACGTCTTGATGCAGCAATTTCCTCTATTACTTCTTCTTTTTCCTCTTGTGGTAGGTCCAGTTTTTGGTAAGCCCATTGATTGAAATAAATTCATTAGAGAATCTTGTTGAGGATTTGCTACTTTTTCATGATACTCAGGTTTTAAAATTTTTACTAATTTACGTACAGCCTTATCAGTAGCTTTGCGGACGTACATCTTCTTGCTTTTTGTTTCTGAACAATACTAATCGCATTTTCAACTAAGTCACGAACCATCGATTCTACATCACGACCGACATAACCCACTTCTGTAAATTTAGTGGCTTCTACTTTTAACAAATGGAGCATCGACTAATTTAGCTAAACGTCTCGCTAATTCTGTTTTCCCTACACCTGTTGGTCCAATCATTAATAAGTTTTTAGGCGTCACTTCTTTTTGCATTTTTCATCTAATAATAATCGACGATAACGATTACGTGAGAGCAACTGCTAAAGCACGTTTTGCACTAGCTTGACCTACAATAAATTGGTCTAATTCTTGTAACGACCTCTCTAGGTGTCTTACTAATTTTTGAATTCATTTTCCCGTCTCCTATACTACTTCTGTAATAATTGCATCATTTGTGTAAACATCAATTTCTGAAGCAACTTTTAAACTTTCTCTTTATGCAATATCTTCTGCGCTTAAATTTTCATCTCCAAAACGTAGTAAAGCTCTAGCAGCTGATAATGCAAAGTTCCCCAGAACCAATCGTTAAAATACCATCATCTCGGCTCAATTACTTCACCAGTGCCTGAAACTAATAATAATTGATCTTTATTCATTACAATTAGCATCGCTTCTAATTTTTGTATGAGTACGGTCAGTTCTCCATTGTTTTGCTAGTTCAATAGCTGCACGTTGCAAATTCCCTTTAAATTGCTTTAATTGATCTTCAAACATTTCTTCTAAAGTAATCGCATCTGCAACTCCACCAGCAAAAACCAACAACGACTTCTCCACCAAAAATACGTCTAATTTTTTTCTAGCGCTACCTTTCATAATAATTCTTTCACCCATGGTAATTTGACCATCACCTGCGATAGCAGATTGATTTCCTTTTTTAACGGCACATATTGTTGTCATTTTTAAAACCTCCTATGGTTTATGGTTAAATTTGGATGCATCAAAGTATCTTCCTCTTGTTTGCCCCTTGAAAAATATAATTGATAATTTTGTTGCAAAGCATCTTTGTGACATGTGTATAAATTTGAGTAGAACTTAAACTAACGTGTCCTAATAATTCTTGAACAGTTTTTCATATCTGCTCCATTATTTAATAAATGAGTCGCAAAAGTATGTCGCAAACATATGCGGATGAATTTTTTAATTGTAATCCACTTTCTTGTAATAATTGATTTTAAAATATAGCGAACGCCTGTTGTTGTTATCGGATCACCTAAATGATTCACGAATACAGAAGCATGTTCTTTTTATATTGGCTCATTAAAGAAGTTCGACTTTCTTCTAGATAAACCTGTAAAGCTTCTGTAGCAAAATCTCCGATAGGAACATATCGTTCTTTTGAACCTTTCCCAATGACCAAAATAACGCCATTTTTAAATCTAATTGCTGCTAAAGTTAATTCAGTTAATTCACTCACACGCATCCCTGTAGCATATAATACTTCAATTAACGCGCGATTACGTTGGTCTAAAGGCTGATTTCCATCAATGGAAGCAATAAATTTTTCCATCTCATCTTCATAAAAATTCAGAAGTCGTTTTTGTCCTTTTTATAAGAAACACTCGCAAATGGATTTTCTTCAACAAGTTCATGTTCTAATAAGTATTGAAAGAACGAACGAAGGCTTGATAAGAAACGTGATATACTGGAACGGTTATATTGTTGTTGATGTAATTTTCCAAGATAAATTCGCACGTCCACTGCTGTAACTTCTGATAATTGTGTTAATGGAATTTCTTTTAAAAACAACAAAAATTGTTCAATATCTCGTTGATATGCTTTCGACTGTTTTCAAAGAATATCTTCTTTCGACTGTTAAATATTGAATAAATGCATGAAATTGTTCTTCCATTTAACGACATCCTTTCTCTACTTAAAACTGTAGCACAGTTTCTAACAACTGACAACTAAATTGTCAAAATTTTTCAAACACTTTTTCACTACAAAAGAAATTCACTTTAGTAGCAAGGACGCTAGCAGCCACCTTCGGTGTCTCATAGCTTATATTTGAGCCATGGTCTCAAATTTACCTGTAATAAAATTCGACTCGAATTTTATTACTAATGCTACTATAAAAATTTCTTTTTCCGTTTTTCTATAACCAGATAGAAGCCTTGCGGCTTCTTCTTCATCATTTTTGAATTTCTTCTTTATAATCGCAATGGCTACATACAATTTGTTTACCACTCTTCACTTTTTTCTACAAGATGGTGAGAAACTATTTCAGACATTCTCTTCCTACTGGTTTTAGTCCCATGATACAAATTCACATTCAGGATAACGATCGCAGACCAGCAGAATAAGCGATTTTTCTTCGATTTTCTCTCAATGACATGCCCTTGATGACAATGAGGGCATGTTACACCAATCTCTTTTACAATCGCTGCAGTATGACGACAATCAGGGAAATTACTACATGCATAGAATTTTCCAAAACGTCCTAACTTAATGACCATTGGACTTCCACAAAACTTCACAGTTAAATCCAGCAGGTTCATCTTTAATTTGGACTTTCTCAATTTGAATTTCCGCTTTATCCACTTCAGCTTTAAACGGTTGATAGAATCGATCAATTACTTGAACCCACTCTTGTTTTCCTGCTTCAATTTGGTCTAATTCAGATTCCATTTCAGCAGTAAAATGAGTATCTACAATATTCGGGAAATAATTATTAATCATTTGATGAACAATTTCTCCCAATTCAGTTGGTTCAAAAACGTTTCGCTACTAATTTAACATAATAACGTTTTTGAATCGTTTCAATCGTTGGCGCATAAGTTGAAGGGCGACCAACTCCAATTTCTTCTAGTGTTTTAATTAAAGTTGCTTTGAATATCTGGCAGGTGGTTGAGTAAAGTGTTGTTCTGGATCAATTTTTTGTACAGATACCGTATCTCCCTCAACTAATTCAGGTAAAAACATTTGATTTTTGAATCTACATTATCTTGATATACTTTTTGATAACCTGCAAATTTAATAGTAGAACCATTTGCTTTGAATACTTGTTGATTTTTGCTCTAATTCAACTTGAACCGTATCATAAACAGCTGCAGACATTTGACTTGCCACAAATCGTGACCAAATTAATGTATAATTTTTAATTGATCCTTTGTTAAATAAGATGCAATCGAATCAGGAGTTCTCATAACTGATGAAGGACGAATTGCTTCGTGGGCATCTTGAGCTCCTTCAGAAACTTTTTGTTGAACGTGTTGAGTTTTGAATACTCACTACCATACTCAGATAAAATATAAGATTTTTGCTTCATCTTTAGCAGTTTGAGAAACACGAGTTGAGTCTGTACGCATATACGTAATTAACCCGACTGAACCTTGTCTTCCTAATGATACACCTTCATACAATTGTTGAGCGACCATCATTGTTTTACGAGTTCTAAAGTTTAATTTATTAGAAGCATCTTGTTGCAAGCTACTTGTTGTAAATGGTGCAGCAGATTTCTTCTTCTTTCTTTTTCGTAACTTTTTGAACGGTAAATGGTGATTTCTCATCAATTTGTTTTAAGACTTGATTCACTTCATCTTGAGATTTTTAATTCAACTTTTTCAGCAGTTGTTCCATAATAACTACTGAAAATTTCTTTCATTGATTTTTGGAAAGTCATCTAAAGTCCAATATTCTTCTGGAACAAAAGATTGAATTTCTCTTTCTCTATCAATAATTAATTTTACAGCAATACTTTGTACACGACCTGCACTTAAGCCTTTTTAACTTTCTTCCATAAAATTGAGAAATCGTATATCCTACTAATCGGTCTAAAATACGTCGAGCTTGTTGTGCATCAACTAAATCCATATCTAAATTTCTTGGATTTTTAAAGGCTTCTTTTACAGCGTCCTTTGTAATCTCATTAAATTCTACACGAATCGGTTTAGTCGTATCTAATCCTAATAAATACGCTCAAATGCCATGAAATAGCTTCCCTTCTCTATCCGGGTCACTTGCAAGGTAAACAGCATCAGCTTTACTCGCTTCTTTTTTCAAGGATTTGATTAAATCTCCTTTACCACGAATAGAAATATAATGAGGGTTCATAGTTATTATCAATATCGATTCCCATTTTACTTTTTGGTAAATCACGTAAGTGACCTTTACTTGCCACTACTTAAAATTTTCCTAAATATCTTTCAATTGTTTTCGCTTTTAGTTGGTGATTCGACAATCACCAAGTTCTTCTTAACCATATCGAAAACTCCCTTCACAGAAGTATATAGCTTGTTTTCAATAATCGTTATTCATCATGGCGAACGAAAGTTTGTTTGTCAAATCAAAAACTAAACGATTTAAAAATTTTTATGGAAAAATAATGAAGAGAATCTAAAATATCATTCGCATTTCTTATTTGGAAAACCTCCAGCAGTAATCAGTTCATTTGTTCCTTTGGAATACTCACTTGTAATATTACCCGTAAAGCAAACACTTGACGATTTTCACTTAAAGCGACATTAGCTGTAATTAAACTTCCACTATGTAATCAGCCTCAATCACACAGTAATCCATGGCTTAATCCTGCAATAATTCGATTTCGATAAGGAAAATGAAATTTTAAAAGGAGGACTATCTAATGGATATTCTGAAAGTATCAGACCTTTTTCCCTATTGCATCATACAAAGATTGATTTTCCTTTGGATAGCAAATATATAATGCCATTTCCGATAACTGCAATCGTTTCACCATTTTAAATCTAATGTAGTTGATGCGCTAAACTATCTACTCCTCTAGCTAATCCACTAATAATGGATACTTTTTCTTTCAGATCATATCGGGTGAGTAAATATTCTAGAGCTTCTTTGCTATATTCTGTATGATTTCTAGCTCCAACAACTCCTATGGATAAACGATTAAATAACTCCAATCTTCCTTTATAAAAATAATACAACTGGTGGTAAATAAATTTCTTTTAATCGTTTTGGATATGAGAACATCTTCGTACATTAAAAATGAATATTTTCTTTTTATATTTTTGTTCTAATGATGCAAAATCTGTATTTCTTAACCATTCAAGCTCTTCTAAACTTAATGCCTGATGAATCGATTCTAATGTAAATTTTCCCTCTGTCCATTCATTTTGGCATAAATGTTGATATAGTTCCCATCTTTGTTGGCTACTTCCTTATCTTGCATTGCCAAATGCAATCATTAATGTTCGTCTTGTCCATTCCATAAAAATAACCTTCTTTCTCGAAATAACATTTCTACTTGTTATATACGAGAAAAAGGCTAAAATATTTTTATTCTAAATAATCTTTAATTGGAGCAAAAGTTTTACGATGAATTGGACAAATTCCTTTTACTTTTTAATCCTTCCAAATGTTTTGGAGGTTCCATAACCCGCATTATTAGAAAAATCATATCCAGGATATAATTCATCAAATTCTTGCATCATTTGATCAGCACTTGTTTGGCAACAATACTTGCTGCTGCAATAGATATACTCTTGGCATCACCTTTAATGATGCCAATTTGAGAGGGTATTCACTCAATTTTCATCGCATCAATTAATAAATAATCCGGTTGAATCTTTAATTCACTGACGGCTTGTTGCATTGCTAAACGACTAACTTGATAAATATTGACTTTGTCGATAATATCAACATCCACAATTCAATTCAATGGCAATAGCCTTTTCTTGAATAGAGTCGATAAATTTCTTCTCGTTTAGAAGCAGATAATTTTTAGAATCATCAAACCCCTAAATCTTCAATATTTTTCGGTAAAATTACTGCAGCAGCTACTACAGGACCTGCTAATGGACCACGTCCTACTTCATCGACTCCTGCAATAAAACTAGCTCCTTCTTGATAAGCTAATCTTTCATAATATTGCATTTTCAATAAAATGTTCTGCTCGTTTTTGTTCTTTTCAATTCTTTTTGACACGATTTGAGTGCTGTTTGAACTCTTTTCTCATATCTAAACTTAATTGTTGAAACATTGAATCTTCAATCGAATGAATCGAACTTAATATTTCTTTAATCTGACTAATGGTATATTTTTCAGTCATTTTATACACCTTCCAAACTAATTGGTGCAGTATCTAATGTATATCGCCCTAATTTACCACCACGAATATCAAAAAAATAATACGTTCACTTGCACGTTTCATAATCATCTTTGAATCCTAACTTTTTCGTAATAAGTAATAATAAATCTACATCAGATAATTCTAAATCAGCTTCACTCAAACCATAAGGTTTTTAATGCATCTGTATAGTAGGTTCTAAAAATATTAATCGCAAATAATGCTACATCATCCATATGTAATAATAGAATCTTTAATAGCTCCTGTTACAGCTAATTTATTCCCAATCTCTTGATTATCAAATTTTGGCCATAAAATACCGGGCGTATCTAATAATTCAAAATCATTACCAATTTTCAACCAACGTTGTCCTTTGGTAACTCCAGGACGATTCGCTGTTTCAGCGATTTTTGAATCATACGATTAATGAATGTTGATTTTCCACGTTTTGGAATTCCTAAGACCATTAAACGAATCGGACGAGGACGAACTCCTTTGCAGCTAATTTTTCAAATTCTTCAGCCATCAATGCTTTAATCGCTGCTTTTTAGCTTGATTCAATCCTTTACCATCTTTAGCTTCAACCGTTAAAAACTTCAATACCTTCTTCTTGGTAATATTTCATCCATTTCTTTGTTTGAATCGGATCGGCTAAATCGGTTTTATTTAATAGCATTAATTGTTTCTTTTTGTCCTTTAATCTCATTTACGATTGGATTACGACTTGATTCCGGGATACGTGCATCCACTAATTCGATTACAACATCTACTAATTTTAATTTTTCAATTGCTTTCTCTTTTGGCTTTTGCCATATGTCCAGGATACCATTGAATAGTACTCATTACTTACAAATCCTTTCGTACCAAGGGTTTTCAGCCCTCGACGTTCTATTTTTCTTAATTAGGCACCAAGTAGGCACCAAAAATGTCGTTTAATTCCACGTAATACTTAACCTAACACCTGTTGAACATTTCACGTATACTAAGAAATTGGAAATGTTGATAGTATTTTTGTATGTGTCTTTTTGGGGATAATATTTCCAGATATATATCGTGATTTAATCAATCAAGGTCTCTGACAGTTTCATTTTCAGTATTTTTCAATTTGTAAGTGTAAACCATTGTTATCTCATAATTATCACGAACAACTCGAGACATAATATCATTTATTTTTAACTAACATAACTTCACTTTGCAAGTACGTAATATGCATGTGTCTAAAGGAATCTGGCGTGACATGTCTTACCCGATTTAAATCCGTCCTATAATGATGAATCAAGACACAGGCCTATCTCTCAACCAGAGTAAACCAAAGGAGATGATACTTATGCCCAGTTTTGACGATATATGCTGAATCAGAAAAAGTTATTTTTCCTTGGTAATATGGAGCATCAGATTATCTTCAATCCAATTTTTCTAGCTCGATAAAATTCAAAATCAAATTTCACTGCGTTGCTTTTTCTAAATTAATCATTATGGTTTGTCCCACAAAGGAGAAGAATATTCTGGTTCCTCGTTAGTCATCACTTGCAACCTGTTATATTTTACAGTTAAATCCAATATCTCAAATAAGCATTGCTCTGCTTCTTCAAAATTTACAAATGTTCTAATCTTTCCTATAATACTTGCCCTATCTCCTAAAGAATAAACTAAGTATACTTTTTCCCCCTCATCATATTCTATTCGAGTTTGCCAATCTCTCTCCTTTATTCCTGCCATTAAATACGGAGACTCTTAGCGTAGTATAATTCAACTCTTCAATTTTCTGTTGAATTATCATGCATCAAATTATCCATTTATTTTATATCCTTTAACAGTCCCATTTTTCGTACCAGCTAACAGATATTCCAAGTTTAATCTGCGTTCCACCACCAGCTCCAAAAACTTTTGCAATTTCACCTTTTTGAAACAACTCTAGTGCAATTCATACACCACTCGTTGTTTCGCAATACCTCCTTCATCCACGATAAAGATAATATTGTTCGCCGTGTTTCCAGATATGCTGCCATAACCTGCTACTTCCTCAAACTTGATAATATCTTCCCAAGTTAATTTACTGTTTACTATATCAAATCCATATTAACTATCACTACTTGCTAGAATTTTTGATCCTTCTGGTAATAATTCTTCTAGCTCTTGACGCGTAAAAATATCTTTGTGCTGCGGTATTATTTTTTAAAAACCTCAATATGTTTTCGCCAAAAAGCTTATTTGCTTCCTCTTGTGACACATTAGATGGCCAAAGCATCATAGCCTAAAATGTAACTCTACTAAATTCTTTTTCTCCACTCTCAATCAACTGAAACAACTCTGAGTGGCAATTCATACACCACTCGTTGTTCCGCAATACCACCTTCATCCACGACAAGATAATATTGTTCGCCGTGTTTCCAGATATGCTGACCATACCTCACAGACTTCCTCAAACTTGATAACGTCTTCCCATGTAATATTGGTAATCCCCATCTTAGTATCCTCCTAATGATCTAGAGGTTATCAAAAAGCGAAATGGTTAATCTTTATCTAGCGGTGACACGTAGTTATTCTGGGAGTTTACCCTTCAATCAATCCATATTTGTTCTGCTAGAGGATTAATTTTTCGAGTTCTTCTTGAGTAAAAGTATTCTCTACTTTTAGGATTGAGCTATAAGAGGTAAGTCCCTCCTCAATCCATCACTAGCCTTTCTTTTTCTTCTTCGGTTGGAAGGTCATTCATCATTTTGTAGCTTATAATGAATATCAACCATAGTTTTTTGTCCCACTATCAAGCAACTGAAACAGCTCTAGGAGGCAACTCATACACCACTCGTTGTTCCGCAATACCTCCTTCATCTGCGACAAGATAATACTGGCCATTATGCCTCCAAATCTGTTGACCGTAGCCTTTTATTTCCTCAAACTTGATAACTTCTTCCCATGTTAATTTACTGCGTTCCATGTGACATCTCCTTCCTTTATACTGATACCGTCCATTACACCCTCCGGCATGTCTCCTGGATAGGTTCTTCCCCTGGTTGCAACCAACTATTCGCACCGTCTTCCCTACCACTTGGGATTGAGATCCCTTTTTCAGAGACAACTTCCGGTGCTACATCCAAGCGATAAAGTGGATTGTCACCTAAGTACCCTTCGTCAAATTCTAGTAAGGTTTCATAGAGGCGATTATCACCTTGACCGACATCTTGGATAACATCCGCATGTTCTTTACTCAACCAGAAACTTGTCCCCATCGTCACCTCTCTGCATAGCTAGCATTGGGGATCCTGTCACACTTAGCCACACCTCGATCGAGTCAGAGCAGTGTAAGTAATAGATTGAACAATTACTTATCCCATAATGGAGATGAATAGGGATGAAAATCCTAATAAATTAGCCAAAGATTCTCTGCTTCTACTGTATCTTTAAGTATTTCTATAAACTTCTTAACTGCATCATCAAAAATTATTATATATCCAAGTTTCCCCACGACATAAGAACGTTCGTCTCTACTATTTGCTTTGGAATACACCATTCTTATAAAATAGGTGTGTTGCCCAAGGTAATCTCTTTGATTCATCAAAGAGTACGTAATGTAGAGTCTGAAAATTATTCAATTTGATTCTCGATTCAATCTCTAACACATATTGTTTTTCTAATTCTGCTCGCATTATTAAAAGCTCCTTTAACAAGTTCAAAGGCTTCGTAATTTTTGAAGATTCAAGCCTAATTGTATCTGTGTTCCTCCACCTACTCAGAAAACCATAGCTATCTCTCCCTTTCGAATATTTGAAAGAACAACTATAGAATTACCATATTTAGAAAGACTCTTAGTTAAATATCTCCGTAACTCAGGTGAAGCATTATTGAAAGCCAATTCTATATTACTTCTTGTCAAATCATGTATCACCTCATATTTATGATAATCTTGATATCCTCACTGCGCATAAATGCAGTCAAAAACATGTTAATGGGAGAGCTCGATAAAAATTCAAATCAAATTTCACTGCGTTTCTTTTTAAATTTATCATTATGATTTGTACCACAAAGGAGAAGGATATTCCTGGTTCCTCGTTAGTCATCACTTGCAACCTGTTATATTTTTACAGTTAAATCCAATATCTCAAATAAGCATTGCTCTGCTTCTTCAAAATTTCCAAATATTATAGACTTTCTACACATAAGTTTGTAAACTATCTTTGACGTTCATTCTTTTTAATTCCTTATCTAAATCTTGAAGTAGGTAGATGATTTCTAAATTATAATTAGCAGTTGCATCTATCAACATACGTACATGATCATGAGATGAACATTCGATGGGATAGCATCTGTTTCCTTTATTGATCAATAATGGTATAAAGAGTGTTAATTGCTCCTTTTTCCTGTATTTCTGAAGGATACTGTTCATCCATTATTTCTAAAAATTTTATTAGCTAGCTCTATTGATTTCATACTCATAATCTACTCCTTAATTAGGGAAAGTTCTTACATTTACAACCCAATCCTGCAACCATCTTCATATAAGCCTCTTGGACTTTCTGAAGCTCCGCAATATCTACTACATAAAATCCCATTAGCCTTGCTCAGTGTTTATACGGCTCGTAAACACTAGCTTTTTATGTGATTAATTTAAATTTTTCTTCCTGTATCCAAGTTTCAAAAACATCTGATACTGATAAATCTTCATCATACATTGCATCGTATCTGTAATTGCTTTTAAGACTATTATTTTTCACATCAAATACTAATCTTATTTCAGTAGGTACCTCTTTAGAGTTCTCTTCAAAAGAGTACTTCTATCTTTTGCGCAACCTCTATTCCATATTCTAATAGCGAGAATTGGATATCATCTGAATCATTAATTTTTCTGATCCTCTCAAGACGACGATAATCTTTCAAGTTAACATCTTTCGCTTGTGATAATGAATTATCTAATTCTGCGGATGCATTCCTAATTGTTGACCAAGTTGAATCAAAGTATAATCTACTTCAAATGTCACTCTCAGTACGGCTAGTTATAATACTTATAAAAACTTATTCATATCGTATTAAACCATTACTTAAACCTCACATTGGCTGATTCAAGGAATTTATCACTCATAAATAGGATTCCCCTTTTGTATTTCTATGGTTCAGAAATATATAACTTTTCTATAAAATTAGTAAAAATTATCTGCCAAAAAGTATACATTTGAATCTACGGACGACTGGTCAAATATAAATGTGTGGTCTCAAAAATAAATTCCTCTATCTTCTCCACTCACAATCATAACAAATAACCCTCCTCCACATTTCCGTTCCAAAAGACAAATGAATCGTATGGAGTTCCATTTGATATTCTGAGTTCCAATCCGTTAGACTAAAGTTTTTATTCTCTGAAATACCCTAACATTGTCCCCAAAATCACTTCTTCATTTAAATCATCAATAAAAACGATAAGTACTGCTCTTTAGGAATACCCACGTTAACTTTTTAATATAAATTCCTTATAGTCTTCTGGAAGTATTACATTTATCTATCTCTGATAGTTCTAAATTTGAGATAGGTCTCTCAAACGATTTAAAATAATACATTCTATCCTCCATTATTTTTCTTCTTAAAAGCAAACCCAACTTATTTTATGGATGCCATTATATTATAAAAAAATCCTCTTTTAGTTGCTCGTATTTCTCATTACTATAGAGATAAAAACGCCTCTATTCCTCTATGTATTATTGCATATACAGTTGGATGGAAATTCTTATCTGTGGCATCGATAACAGATGCGTCATTTGTGTAGCTGCCTCTGGACTATAGTCCAATGCTTTTATACCAACATGAATCATTGTAACTGAACATCGATTGGAGAAATGGACTCTTGAATTGCTTTAGCATTTAAAACACCAAATATATAGGAGCTAAAATTTGCCTATTCATTTCGTCCTTTGAGATCGATTTTAATCAATTGGATAATATCATTTGCTATTCTTAATGACTCTCTTACATATTGCTTTTTCCATTTATTTCTCCCTATAATGCTTTTATATTTCCCTTTAGCATAGCCACAGGAATATAACCCAATCGATATAAAGTATATAAATCATCAAAAACGGTGAATTTACATTCATACATTCATTCTTTATCGTTAAATATATCGAAATATTAATTATATCAAATCTAATTTGGGGTATCATTGATTCAAATATCTTCAACTAAAAGCAAACAGTTGTTTTTGTAACAATAGGAATAATTCTTTCTTTTGCATCCCTACTCAATTCATTCCATTTTTGAAAATTTCTCTCTCATTTTTAATAAATATGCGGTTAGATCAGCACGTTGTTCAAGAACAAAATTTTCCCATTTTAAACTTGTGATATTTTTTCCGCAATGGATAACTTATCTAGCTCTATTATAGGAATATTAGTTTTTCGAGAATTCACTAATAATTTTTATACTAGTTAAATTATCAACTACTTCTGAAATTATTTTCATTTTTAAATTCACTCCTTACTACTTACTTAGGAAGATAAATTTTATTAGAGTATACATTGGTACAAAAATCATCAACCATTAAACTTAAACCATAGGATGCCTGCTGTCTAATTTCTTGAGAGACCGCTTATTTTGCCTGACATGGAAAAATAGTTGATTTAGATTGATTGTAATGAATCTGAGCTTCCTAATTCTTATAACTATATGATAATGGAGAAGGAACTAAGTTCAAAGCGCTTGACTACTTGTAAATCCATTATCTTATCTTCAAATATTATTTTTCTACTTTCACCGTATCATACCAGTTATTGAATAATTCTAATTCTGAAGTATCATCTGAAATAGGTGAATAACTATATTTAGATTTGAGACTATTGCTGCTCTTATTATAAATAATTTTGATTTCAGTAGGTACTTCTTTTTATTATTCTCAAACAAAATCTCGATTTTTCCAAATCATCAATTCCTAATTCTAGAAGTTGTATCTGTCTATCACGTGAATCATCTATTTTTCATTTTCACTCAAAAATCATTAATCTGATTGAGTTTAATTATCTCCCCATTTTTCTTAAAAAAATAAATTGAAAAATAACTACCTTCTTCCATATAACCATACAAATAAATTTCATCAATTTGACTATTCGAATATTCTAATCCCAAAGACACCAAATCAGATTGAATTTCCATTAATAAATCTTCAAAATATCATTTTACTTCACTCCACTAATATTTTTTTATACGATGTGTATAAGTTTGTCCATCAATTGTATAATTTAGCCTAAATGACTTCGGTCGTGCAGAATTCCCTACGTACTCAACTTTGACGTAAACTTCAACTTTCTTATTCGCTTTAATTACTTCTGAGCAATCTCATTCGAGCGATCACTGTCGAGGCTTAGATGGGGTGATGATGTGCCAGAATTCCTTATATGCTACGCTTAGTAATCGTATTCTGCGATACCAATAAACTGTAATGTCCCGGAACCATTGTTACTTACTTTTAATCCTTCTTTAGAATAATCAAAATCATAAATCAAAACAATTGTATTATAGGTTGTTTGATATTTTGGGAAACTGCATAATAATCTCTTCATTGTATGAGAAACCTTCAAGCAAAACATCAATATTATTTTCTGAAACATCAACCCAATCTTTTTTCAACTAATTCTCTATCGTAGTACGACAAATGAAAGTCTGTCTCAAATTCTGAAGAAACGCTATCCCCATCCTCTTTATATGAAATTTTTGAAGTATTCTTGAAATTGTTCTTGACTGGCAAAATTACCAAGCCATAACGATACTTTTTGTTTCATTTTTAATCCCTTCTCAATCCTTCTAGTAAATTTAAAAATTCCATTTTTCATTCTTTTGACTTGCCCATACATTTAATAAGGATCGATATCTATTCTTCAATCTCCAAATTCATTTTCTTCGTCATCCAAGACTACTTCCCTGAACTTTCCCATTCTTCTTTTGTGATTTCGCCACTTTGATACATGAAGTTTTTATTCAATTCAACTAAAAATATCATCAAAGTCTTCAAAAACAATCGATTATCCCCCTAATTCCAGTTAATAGATTATAGAAAGCAATAGTGTAATCTGAATTCTCTGAAGAGGAAATTGTAGTAATGTCTATCTTGTTAAACAATCTTAATCCTTCATAAAAACGATCTTCATATAGAAAGATATTTATCGTATTGTCTATATCTCTGATACTTTCTTCTCTAAGTAGCACACCTTTATTATTCTCATTAAGAATAGTCAATCGTTTCATTACATCTTTTTAACTCTAAACTAATCATTTTAATCTCCTCCCAGAACCTAAATTAAATTTTTACTATTAAAACTTCCATCAGGATTAAGAACATCCTTTTACTTTACCTCTTTTATTGAATAACTCAAAAATAATCTTTATGCCGACAATCTAAGTACAACTTATCTCTTTTTCAAAATATCATCTAAATCACAGGACTACGATTTAAATCATAAATATCTATTTGTTTTTCAAATAACATTTCTAATTTTTTGATACCCATTCTCAACAAAAAAATGATACTCCGACTCAGAAATCGGAACTGCAAACAACCAAGTTACATATTCATGATCGAAATTCCAAATCGTGCAACTCCCATAAAAAAATGGGATGAGTCAATAACATGTGCTCATATTAGAATCTAGATAATAATTATCTATTGCATTTAAAAATACAGTCCCTGGCATACAAGTTGACAATCCATCCATCACTTTTAAAAAGCACAGTCACTTATTATATTTGGAAACAAATCATTCCTACCATCTGTTGAACCAATAATTTCTGCTCTTAAAGATTTATCATCTATCTTTTTGTTCAAAGTGTACTCTGATAACCCAACAGTTGAGTAAGAAGATACGTGTTCAATTGGAGAATTATCACCACAAAATATGTCAATTTCTTTTCCAGATTCATCTTTAAATGCATATACTCTTGGAGTACCGCCAACATCATCTAAAAGCTTTCTAGCTATCTCTTTTTATCATATTCCATAGTAAGTCCCTTTCTTCAAAAATCATGGACAAAAATAAAAATCCGTCTTATCTTCACCAATATGACTTCTATTAAATTCTGGTAGCTCTGGTCTTTAGCAATTGGGATTGTTATATTCATCTAAAAATTGTTTACGAGTTATTTTTATCAGACGCACTTTGTTGGTGTTTTCTAAATTCATATCCCATGGCTCCTCAATATCCATTACCTTTTTAGTAATAGGATCTTTGACAACACCTTGTTCATCCTTAGCTTTATCCCAGACAGTTGCCTTTGCATTCTTCCTATAACATGATGGACACTTGTAAAGTTTTTCTCTAAACAGGAGTGTATCTTTCACTCCTTGACGGTAAAATCATCTAGCGCTTTATAGGATATCGAAGATAAAGTGTAGAATCTAACTTTTTTATTTCATCTCCATGAAGGTAGATGTAAGATTTCAACTTACTAAATAACTCATTATAAAAATTTTTCAATAAATAACTCAAGGAGTTTTATCATCCATAAATAGGACTCCTCCATTAAACTTTCTAATACTCTTAGCCTCTATAAAAACTTACTCCAAAAACCAATTACTGTCCACTCATCAATATAATTCCAAAAATTTAAACCTCTCTCAGGCAAATCCATTTTTAGACCATAAAATAAGCTCCGTTTTTCTAATTTAGAATCTATATCCAATACGATATAGTCTCCTATACCATTACTAAAAAAATGTAAATAATGCCTCAAGATTAAAATCTATTTGCTTGATATATTCCCATTCATACAAGGATACTGGCTCTATATTTTTGACGGGATCCAATCCCATACTTTTACTTCTATAATCATAAAAACCATTATGAATATTTGTGTAAAAGTTTACTATTGAGCTGTCCAATAACACAAATAAATCTCCGAATTTTTCCTTAATTCATCGACTGAGACTGGGTTCTTACCTTCATACAGAAGTACATCTTTATTATCATAGGATGAAATTGTATATAGTATAGAGTATTCACCATTGTAGAAAAATCAAGTCAAGCCGAAGCAAGTATTCATCTAGATAGGAAATTGTATTAGACAATTCTACCGATACAAATTTCTTCCATTCTGTAAGAAGTATGCTTTTTCTTTCTTTAAAGTCATCAGAAAGAAAGATTTTTCCAAAATTGAGGAATATCTGCCGACAAGATTTTTAGAATTTCCTCTATAATCTCCACTTCAGAATTTGATAGTGTATACTGACTAAAAATATTTGATAAATTATCCATAATTACTAACCTCTATTATTTTAATTAAAAAGAATCAATTAAATTTTGCAAAAACAACTTCCAATTCTCTTTCCTGGACTATCATAGCACTTTTTATAATCTGCAGAAATAGGTATATTTTCTTTTACATATCTAGTCCACTCGCTATAACTATTCGAACCTTTAGATGTGTTTGCTGTTTTTGCTCAATCCGATAAAATTCTCTTCATAATTTAGAACATCAAGCTTTTTGTTTTTAGCGTCAATTTTTTCCGAAGCCTTCCATTTTTTGTAATCCTATCCAATTAAACAATATGGTCGGCTTCTAATCTTTCTCCAATTTCTATAATCCTACCAGGAATAGCTGGATTGGGCATCGGTAACTGGATATCTTTATTCACATTATTTCTAATATTTCTGGATGGTGTCATTCGTTTCCTTGAAAGTCCTCTTCATCCACTCTGTAGTTTGACCTCCTGCTAGGCGATTGACGCCATCAATACTGGCAATACCAATGATCTGAGTCAAATCTACAGCTCCGATGGCAGTCTCTGAAACCATACTTCCAACTGGAACCAATAAAAACTTTCCGCAAACAGGAGTATATCTTTTATCCCTTGAGGAAGCGGTAGATTTCGTGTTCTCTCAACGACATCTCCCCACCAGGAGCCAATCTCATTCGAGCAATCCTTTTTAATTCATCAATTTTATCGACAAATGACATACAAAAATCAGAACGATAAAGAGTTCCTCCGATAAAGGTTCTATCACATCCCAATATTTCCAACAAGCTCCGAAATAATATAAATATGCTCTTTTTATTTTTACCTTATCTATATTTTCCACAGTCTTCTGTCCACCTAAACCAAGCAATGGGACAAATCCAAAGCAAGAATCATAATCTAAGTCTCCGTATTGTTTCAATGCACTTTTATATAAATTAATTTCAAAATAATCCTTCTGAAAATCTTTCATCCTTCAAGAATTTCAAGAAAAATAGAAAGTTTTCAAAATGATTTCAAATACTCCATCTTTGTATTTTTACAAGCCTTAAATATCTATTTTCTTCAAATGTTATAATATCACCGAATGCTGTCACAAATATTGGAACTACTAAGTCCCCACGGAAGTATGTTGAATCCAACAAATCTCTATATTCCTCAGGATTAATAATTTTTAAATATCCTCCTAAAAAGTTCCTATACCTTGATTTTGCCAAATTTGAATCAATTCATCTGGTACCATAGTACGGTATTTTTCAACTACATCCTGTGGCATCGCCATAACTTTTATAAAAATCATCTAACATAATATAACCTCTGTATATATTCCAATTTAATATTGAGCCTTGTTTTATCCAAATCATCTTTTTAAAAGATGTTCAGTAGCTTTACGTATTTGCTGATCCATTTCGCTTATTCTTGAACGCCATTGAGATCCTAGAGAAGAATTAATACGACTATCTCCCCATACCTGTAATTTTTAGTAGCATAACCGCCAGCTATCATATCAGGATCGTGCAAAGCAGTTTGTGTTTTTATCCAGTCCTCAGCAATGCGCTTAGCTTCCAAATGAGAATTCCCTTGTAGCAACATCTCTTTGTATTTATTTGCTAGAGCATTTTCTCTGGCAGCTTTTTAAGCAGCTTTAGCTTCCGATGAACGTCCGTTTTTGATGTATTCTTTCCTATTTTTAAAATACTCTTTTACAGTTAATTTGTTTTAAACCTTCTTCTTGTCCTTTCAATTGACGAATAAACTCGGATTCATCATGTTTCGGATTACGTTTAAATACTACGTTAATCTCCTCAATTCTTTGAATCTCTTTAGTTGATTGTAATAAATCTTCTCCCCTGTTTGCTACTTCTCCAGAACCGCCTACCCCTCACTACATCATCCATATGTTTACTAAAGAACTGTCTAACCTCACGCAGAGTCTTACTCTCAACGCTGAAGGCCGGCATTGTTCCCATGCCTCCCGCAAAGGGAAAGTGCCTCTTTACGAATGCCTACTGGGATTCGGTGTTCTAATATTTTCTCGCCAAATTTCCCAATAACATTATTTCTCTTCGCTAGGATATTATCAACCTTTGAACCCCATTTTTCTAGAGTTAACTACTAATGCTAGTTCAATGCTGCTAAAACAGATTCCAAGAAGTCGTCTAGAGTACTATACTTGTTAACTAGATCTCTGAAGGTAAATCTAACTCCTTATATACTCTATCAAAAGTATCATAGACATACCAACTCCTACCACTCTCACCTAAAAAGAAATAGCTGTTGTTACTAGATTCCTCATGCCAAATAATATTCATTTCAAATATATCATAGACATCTTCATCTATAATATCTGGGTTTGTGAGAAATACCATACAAAATGAAACCATTAAAAATCAATTCCATTTACTTGAGAAAGAAATCTTTATAATCTTCCATTACTTCATCATTCGGCCAAACGTTATGTTTCTTCATAAGAGCTGAAAAACAGTATTTGGAACTCCACTATTAACAGAATCTCCGTACTTTTCTTCAACTTCTGAAATTTTTGAAATAAAATTCATCCACATTTTTATATCTCCTTTATTCTAATTTGGATAAATATTAGCTGTAAAGAATGGCCAATCAACTAATTTAGAGTCTCCAACTTCCATACCTTTAACAATATCCGTTGATAATTAGTTACCACTTTATGATAAGGATCGATTTCTTTATTAAGACAAGATTCTCAAAACTATTTGTTTCACTATCATCTAATGGCAACTGATGATGAACTTGGTAACCTTTAGGAACTAAACCATCTGCTAATTTTTTTGTATATCGGACTCACTGAATCCCAACTCTCGTAATTTATCAGTATCTTTGGAAATATCCTTTAAAAATCGAACAGTTAAGTCAAATTCTCTTCTTAATTTTTGATATTCTTCTCTAGCTCTTTTTAGCATACTCAATTTCTTTCAAGGAAATATTGGGTATCTCAACATTTTTCTCCACGTAGAGTCCAAGAAGACCTCCTCTGGAGCTCGAAAGTTTTGAATAAACATCCCGAGCTTTATCCTTAAAATACTGAAGGACCTCACCGAATGTTGGTTGATGACCTACTATACCTACACCAGCTAAAAACTTCGCTTCCTATTGAGAAAGGAAGCTCTTTCTTCAGTAGATTTTTGGTGAAACGCTTGATGACATCATCGCCATTCGCAAGAATCCTGTCAACCTTTGAACCCCATTTTTTCGACATTTGCGAGAATTCTTGCTTTGGTACTGTTTTTGGCTAAGCTAATCATCTCAGCTGCCTTGGCTCCTAGTTTCGTACCCTTCGCCATCTTACCTACAGCTGCTGGACCGACAAAAAGACTCGCAATCTCAAAGGTCAAGCCTCCTGCATCATAGGCATCCATATGGGTGACCTTATCCCAGAGGGCTTTTCCAGTCTCTTGAGCACGATAAGTTACCTTATCCGCATAGCTGGCATTGGGATCCTGAGCCACGCTGAGCCGCTCCTGGATCCGTCAGAGCAGTGTAAGTTCCTACTCATAACTCCGCGCAAGGCTAGACAGGTTATCTACCGTTCCTTGTAAGTCCCGCTTCATCCACTCTGGAGTTCGACCACTTGTCAGGCGATTGACGCCATAAATACTGGTAATACCAATAAGCTGTGTCAAATCTACAGCTCCGATGGCAGTCTCTGAAATCATACTTCCAGCTACACCAATAAAACCTTCCGCAAATAGGGATGTATCTTTCATCCCTTGAGGAAGTGGTAGATTCCGTGTTCCATCAACGACCTATTCACTAATTTTCACCATACTTAAAAAAACTCACTAAATGAGTTTGCCAAAAAATAAGCATTCACATCATCAGTAGATGATTCAAATTCATATGTATCATCATAGTAATAAAATTTCCTATTTTCTTCATTACTAAGCCAGAACACTATGAAGCCATGTTGAATAGTGTCCCCCAATAATGATTGAATTTGGGAATAAATCATCCTGATACTCACTAGTCCACTGTTCGATATCTGCATTTTTATATTCGTTTCAACACCGAACATTACATCAATATTAATTTCTTCACTAATTTTGAGAAATTCTTACTAAATTTTTATATTTATAAGTCTGTATTTTCTACCACCATTTTTCTTGTAATCAAAAATCTTTTTATAATCTTCTGGTAAAACTACTTCAAATTTATTTTCTAATATTGAAATCGCTTCTTCATTGGCAAATCCAAACCTATCAAGCTTCATTGTCATTTTTATTTATTTCCTTTCATAATTGATATACCACCGATGAGTTATAGCCCTATCAACCGCTTGCAACGTTATTCCATCTTGGTGATGATGCCATATTACCAATACCTGCATCTCCTACCTTAGCTCCGCAATATCTACATAAAAATCCCATTAGCCTTTTCTCCGTGTTTGCTACGGCTCGTAAACACTAGCTTTTATGTGATTAATTTCGATTTTTCTTCCTGTATCCAAGCTTCAAAAACATCTGATACTGATAAATCTTCATTTTTCATACATTGCATCGTATATGTAATTGCTTTTAAGACTATTATTTTTCACATCATATACCAATCTTATTTCAGTAGGTACCTCTTTAGAGTTCTCTTTGAAAGAGTACTTCTATCTTTTTCCGCATCCCTCTATTCCATATTCTAATAGCGAGAATTGGATATCATCTGAATCATCTAATTTTTCTGACAAATACCCATTTACATCACTTTTTCTCAGAAATGAATCCACCAATTTTTATACATCAAAAAGAAACTAAACCATCCTCTAAAACTACATATATATAAACTATCTCTGCTTTATTTTCTACATACTCGAGTGATAAAGAAATCATATCAGATTGAATTTCCATTAATTGATCTTCGAATACTCTATTCATACTAACTACCTCTCATTCCTACTATCTGCTGAACCAATAATTTTCTGCTCTTAAAGATTTATCATCTATCTTTTTGTTCAAAGTATAGTCTGATAACCCAACAGTGGAATAAGAAGATACGTATTCAATTAGAGAATCATCCCCACAAAATATGTCAATTTCTTTTCCAGATTCATCTTTAAATGCATATGCTCTTGGAGTACCATCAACATTATCTAAAAAGCTTTCTAGCTATCTCTTTTTATCATATTCTATAGTAAGTCCTTTCTTCAAAAATCATGGACCAAAAATAAAAATCCATCTTATCTTCACAAATATGACTTCTATTAGATTTTTGGTAGCTCTGGTCTATAGCTATTAGGATTATTATATTCATCTAAAATTGTTTACGAGTTATTTTCTCATCAGCCGCACTTTGTTGGTATTTTCTAAATTCATGTCCCGGTTTTTATGTCCCATATCCCAAGGCTCCTCAATATCCATTACCTTTTAGTAATAGGATTTTTTGACAACACCTTGTTCATCCTTAGCTTTATCCCAGACAGTTTCCTTTGCATTCTTCCTATAACCTGATGGACGCTTGTAAAGTCTCTAAACAGGAGTGTATCTTTCACTCCTTGACGGTAAAATCATCTAACGCTTTATAGGATATCAAAGATAAAGTGTAGAATCTAACTTTATTTCATCTCTATGAAAGTAGATGTAGATTTCAACTTACTAAATAGCTCATTATAAAAAGTCAATAAATAACCCAAAGGAATTTATCACCCATAAATAGGACTCCTGCATTATATTTTTGTAAATTACTCTTAACATATACTCAAAAGCATGATTCCGTAACCAGATACTAGCTATTTTCTCAATCATCATCTTCAGAATATAGCATTCCTAAAAAGTCTTCAAATGTTTCTGAAACAAACTCTACACTAGGATGCCATTCGTATGAATCCTCACGCTTCCAATAACTATACCTTTGGGTTCTGGGTCCCTTCTCTATAATCTAAACATATAAAGCCACCACCAAACAGTGTTGCTACTGGTAATAGTTCTACACCAACAGAATCTGGATCCACACTTAAAATTTCTAGTATTGGACTCAATATAACATCAATATCGTACATTCCTAGGAATCTCTTCAAAATCATCTAAAATACAAAGGAATCTTTCTATAACATACTCTTTATTATCACTGATTTTAAAAAGATTCTTTTTAGGGATTATCCTATTATATCTGATTATGAATTCCTTAAAGGAACTTGGTAAATCAATGCACCATTCTTCCTCCTTTTCCTTAACCAATTCAATACTAGGCAAAGGGAGGATTACCGTTCTAATATCTTCCACTTTCTAATTTTTTCCTTTCTTTTTATATTTAGAATGAATACCACATTCAATATATATTAGCAGCGCTATACAAGAACTACATACACCTCATACAATCAAGACAATACTACTATACATAACTAATCTAAAATTTCAGATATTTTTTACCTCTTTTTCCTCATTTAAATCATAGAAACCAACATGAACCCCCTCCTCGTATAGCCACGCTAAATTCGTCCCATATTTCGCTTCAAAAATTTCTTCCATCACGGGTGCAATAGAAAACATGGTTTTTGCTGATACATTTCAAAATTTCTGGGGATTATTTACGTATTCCTCATCATCGGAACTAGAATAAATAGTCCATCCATTTAATTGTAACAGTTGAGATTTTTTCTCTGTAAGTATACGCAATAGGTAATCCATTTTTACATTCCTTGATAGAACAAATCCTCCATAATTATCATTTACTTTCATTTTTCATACTTCTCCAAAATATTTAAAAATCATTTCTCCAAGATAACTCTTTAGTGTAGTCTAACGCAGATTTTTCCCAGCATCATTTTTTAGAGTATAATCTGCATTATGTTCTAACAATAATTCATAAATAGGATATGCATCTTGTGTTGTTAATTTTAAAACAGTTAAAGAATAAAATTAATGCTACTGATCCATATTTATCAACTGCATTAATATTTATACCCGCTTCAATTAACTCTAGCTATTACATTTACTCGTAATCACATTCGGTCTCCAATTTGCTTTTAAATTGAAAAATTATGTAGTGCTGTTCTACCATCTCTATCCTGATAGTTTATATCTATACCTCTATCAAGCAAGAAGTTAATTATCTTAATTCGGTCTCAATCTTATCACCATTAGTGAGGACAACCGATAAAAGATTCAATTGTTCTTATTTACCTGATTTATACTACTGATATATAAATCTTTCAGTAATTTAAAAATCGCCTACCTGTGCAGCTTCAAATATTGCTTTTGATTCCATGTCATCCATCTCCTTACTCATACTTTTTAAATTATTGTTTTATCTATAATCTACACTTGTAATGAAATTTAAATAATCTGAGTGATTTTACAGAGCCATCATAAGCATAGTTATAGATTAGTACAACTGCATTGCCTTTATTTATAGTCAGACTCTCTAATGCGTTCAATTTACACAACAACTGTTCCTCATAGGAAGCAGTGCGCAAAATAATAGATATATCGTTTGTTTCATTTGGCAAAACTGCTTTTTCAATTAAATCTTCATCTATATCATTAATGTCTATCTTAAAATCATTGAAAAATCAGAAACAACGCATCCTCTCCTCATCATCATAAGTTAGATCAAATATAATTTTCTAATTCAGTTAAATTTTTGAAATTACCTATCCAAATAGATACCGTATTGTCTGTTTCCATTTTATTAAATCCTTTCTATCCTGAATATGGAGAATGCGGAACATCTGCTTATCTACCCATCTTATAGCGACGAACAGCGTCCATTTCTCCATATCTGAAAGAAGTTTCGACCTATTCTCTTCTGTTCGATTCGATGAAAATGTTGTAAAACTATCTTTTTATATTCATTCTTTTTCAATTCCTTATCTAAAATCTTGGTAAGTAAATAATCTCACTTTGATAATGTGTTGTCTCATCTGCAAACATTCTAACTAGACTTTTAAGATTTATGTTTTTGCTACTTCCACTTTTCACAATTTCATTTGCTAATTGATAAATACTGAATTGAGCCTGTAACACTTTTTGTTTTGGGTACTCTTCTTCAATAATAAAAACAATTTTCAGCAATTCCGCTTTTAAACTACTTGTCATATCTCTTTTTCTCCTCAATTATTGATAATCCATCAATTAGGAACTATTCTAAAATCCGAAATCCATTCTAATGGCCAGTCTTACGGTAATAATATTTGGTCAGTACCACCTTTCAGCACAGTCCCTGATGAAGAAATCTTCTGTGGCGTAACTTATCCAATACTCAGTGTTCTCCTTTAGAAATTCGAATCTCTCACTTCCATCTTCTGAGTATTTTTCCATTCGGGAAGTAATTCAGTATCAATCTTCGCTTGAATTCTATTTTGCACAGGGCTGGAAGTTACAAAACCTCCCCCAGCATCAGAGTGTCCTCCAAAGGAAGTCGAGACTTGTTGATGGGAGAGCTCGATAAAATTCAAATCAAATTTCACTGCGTTGCTTTTCTAAATTTATCATTATGGGTTATCCCAAAGAGGTGAGGAATACATATAGCTTCCTCTGTTAGATATGTCCCTTCGACCCTCACGTACTATAAAGTCCAATACTTTAAAGAATTTTTCAGCCTCAGAAAAATTATCAAATTCAAATGTTCTTCCAATTACATGAGCCCTCTCATCTCTGCTATTCACCATGAATAAATCATTTTTGTTAAATATATGTACAGCAAATGGTGTTTTATTTGTTTCATCGAAAAGAACATACTGTAAAGATATATAATCTTTTTATGATACATTCTATTTCTTGTTTGAATTTTTCAATTTGCTCCGAATTCATTTTATCACCTCTTTTAATAAACCTAAATCTTCATAATACTTCAAAGAATTCCCTAGTTGTATCTGAGTTCCTGACCTAATGGGTAACTTTATCCCAGAGGGCTTTCTCCGTGTTCAAATACGGCTCATAGTATCGGACAAAATCTTTAATGCGTTTACAAAAACAATAAATATCTATTCTTTAATTTCCAGATTCATCGTCCCTCATCGTCTAAAAATTATTTCATCTGAACTGACTAACTCCTCTTTGGTAATTTCTCCCATTTTTAAATCTACGTCTTTTTGTTTAAATCAAAAATTATTTCATGCAAATCTGCAAAGTAAGAAGAAAAAGTTAGCCATCGAAGACAATAACTCGTAATAGAATTGACTGTATTGCTCATCAGCTATACTTTGATCAATTATTTCTTCCTTGAATGCTGAAATACCTGACATAAGGTCTTGAAAGTCATCAGATAGATTATCATCTATCAATTCTTTAAAATCTTTTAATTTTTTATTTTCTTCTAACGAGTATCCTAGCTTCGAATTGAATCGTTTACACACCTCATAAAGTTTATAGATTTCTTCCTTCAATGTAATTTCCTTCCTTTAGCTTTTAATAACTTATCTATGTTTAAAGTACCATCAAGATTAAGTCCAGATTTCAAATTACCATGTTCATCAAAAACTTCAAAATGGTCCATATGTAAACCATCCAAATACAGGTAATCTCTTTTGCGCAAATTTCTATCAACCTTCTTCATCACTTCATAAACACTCTGCCCGTCAAACTTCTTCTTAGTCTTTCTAAGGCTTCCCACAATCTTTTGTCCAAAATCTGTTTCAAAAACTCCGACATATTATTGACAGCTTGTGTGGCTCGCTCCGCCTCTACCAGAACCACCTACACCTCTCACTACATCATCCGCATGTTTAATTGAAAAGTGCATCAGATCACGCAGAGGTTTCGCCAACAAGATTCTGAAAATCCGTGATTGTCTTGAAAAACTCAGAACCCAGAAATTCTAAGCTATTCTTTAAGCCAAAAATCACGTGGTTATGAACATTATTGATTTCATATATATATAACTTTAAAAATAATATGATTGTAAAATTTACTTTAATTATTCAATCACAGTCAATTGATTTATGAACTCCCTCAAAAAGAGTTAGCTATAAAATAAAGTATTTCCATTTTCATCCGAACTCTCTAAGTTATAAGTACGATCGATAATAGTACACCCTTTATCTTCTCCTTTACAAACTAAAATAAAGAATCCCATCAGTACATCATCTCCAATAATAAGAGTGTTTTCAGGTAAATCCTCTTTGTATTCTTGAGTCCATTCAAGAATGTTGCAATTCTCGGTTTCTGTATCAATTCCATATAAAATATCTATGGCTATTATTTCTTGATTCAAAGGAAAGTGCTATACCAAGCTCACCTTCTGCGCACATCCCATTATTCGATAGAATAAAAATCCTTATAATCTAAAGGGAATGAGATATTTAAAGTATTTTTCAGCTCGAGCAATTTGCTCCTCATTTATTTTTAAACCCTTCTAAAATCATCTTATTTTCCTTTCTTTAGGGGAAACTCCTCCACGATGGGTAAACTCTGCGTGGATGCTCTTATTCACTTCTTGTAATGTCTTTAAGTCCTCATGATGGTACCATGTGTTACTTCGTAGTTTTTAATCTGAAGCTCCGCAATATCATCTACATAAAAATCTCATTAGCCTTCCTCCGAGTTTACATACGGCTCATAATACCGAACAAATTCCTCACTACACATAAAAAGCAGTCAATACTTGTTGCGAGGAGTGCCGAGTCGCACGTAAAACATCCTCTGTGAACTGACTTTCCCAGTCGTCACTGTAACCTTCAAAATGAAGTCGCTCAATCATCATGTTACTAACGAAAAAGCATCTATTCCAGGCATCTCACCCAAGGACCAGATGAGAGCCAAGTTGTCTACCACATAGTTATCGAACCTTCTTGAAGAAATTGTACTATAGATTAGAGATTAGTGTAAAAAGGAGAAACATCTTTAATGATTTCTTTTGAAAAAGCTGAATGAAAAATAAAAAGCAAGTCAGATGACTCGCTTTTATTCACTGATAAGTTTGATGCGATAACCATCTCGGCTAGTGAATCAGTTGTACTCATCCACTCCAACAAAAGATTCTGTGAAGCTAGTATGGTAAAAATAATAGTATAAAAATGATACTATTTCGTTCTTCCTTTTACCACTTTCTCCTTGTTTTCCTCCAACCACTGTAGATAAAAAGCTTTACATAGCGTTCTTCCTCATCATTACGGTAACCTTCAAAATATGACTTCGTCAACATCTTCTTTGTTAAAATAATAAATCTCTTCTGGATTGAGACCGTCTGGAAAAACAGAGTCTGTATAGTCAAAAAACAAACATCTGTCCCCTCCTGATTAACAATCATTCCACGACCAATAATCACAACTTTCTGGTTGCCGTCCGCTAAGTAAACAATACTCCCTAATGGTAATAACATTTTTATGCCTCCTGTTTATTTTTAATTTGAAACTTATATTTGTTTAGAGTTATTTCTATAAAATAAGGATACAATATAAAAAGCATATCCCACAACAAAAAGTGAAAAAGAATAATGTAAAATAATTTGATGTGAGTATTCCGACTATAAAGCAAGCAGATAATCCTAAAACATAGGAAATAAATTTTTGCTAATTTTTTTCAGGTAAATATGTTTTCTCAGATTTAATTACTGTAGTAGGGCTTATTATTTTATGATCTAATTGTCCAAGGTCAATGCTTTTATCCAAGCCTAAATTTAAAAAGTAATAATCAATAGCAGACCTACAACAAATACAACTAAAATCGGAAGCCATAACTGAGGGATTTTATCATTATGAGCAAAAAGTAGGTGGAAAAGAACAATAACCACAACGCTACCACTAAACTAATAAAACTACTAGTATTGATACTTTTAAAAACAGATAACCATTTTTGGATTAGATTTAATTTTATATCTATCTGATATATCTGTAACATCATAAATATTATAACTTGAAAAATGTTTTGGAAAAAACTCACAAATAATTCCGAACGTCTCTAGGATTAAAAATAATCTATTACATAAAGACGATTATGGACTTCTATTAGATAATAACGGTTATCCAGCCGCCTCTACTACACGGGCTACATATTTGTCTTTTTTCCATTATCCAAAAACTCCTTTACTTGCTTTTATGGATTGCTAAATGATTTTCCAAAAATTGATATTCCTTTGCAACTTTTCCTCTGCTTTATCAATATATCCCTCAAACCAAATCTTGTAGAAATTTTCATGATTGAAGAAATAAACTTGATTATCCGTATTTCCAGAAGGATAAAGACAAGCTGAATAGTCAAAATATCCAATCGTTCCTCGATTATTGTAAATTGAAAATTGATTTAAAATCATCACTTTAGTATCACCGTTCTGTAGTTGAACAACACTTCCAATAGGTAAATAGGTAACATAATTACTCATTTTTAGATCCTCTAATAATTTAAAAACAATTCTTTTTCTATATAAAACTCGACTTCTTCTTAGTAAAAGAAGAATGAAAAGAACCGAGTACGTATAGAAAGAACCCCAACAAACTTGACTGAAAAATACATAATATTACTGATATAAATAGGACAATATAGACGCCAATCACAAAAATAAAATAATAAACTAGCATTTTTTTAATTGCTGATTCAAAAATTCTCTATATTCTCCATTTGAAATATAAAAAGGACTCAAAGATAGTTGATTATATTGATGACGATTTACGGATTTCACAGCTACCACTGCCACAATAGTCGCTAAAACAAACAGAGTCATTTAACATAACTATTTAGAGGATAACTCTTCCTTATGATAGAAAGAGCTACTAATACTACACTGAGAATCCAACCATTAATTTTGTAAGGAATTACTTTTTGACTGAGATACTTTAAGACTTCCTTCATTCAAATCGTAATAAACTGGATTCTTTTTATAGTAGCCAAAGGGAATTATATATAATCGTACATGTCTTTTTCCCCTTGAACAACACTTCTAATAGTAAAGTAATTACTCATTCTCTAACTCCTTTATCAATTGATTTAAAATAATATATCGTTCTTTCGTTTTTTTGTATTTTAAGAATAAACAAAAAGGAAACAGTAAACTGACGGAAACAAATAAGAATAAAAAGATCGATGTCAGTAAATATAGAATGGCAGAAATTATAACTATTATAAATAAAGATATGATAGTTAGCATCGCAATCTTAGAATTTCTTTTTCTCTGATGAAGAAATATACCATATGATTCTCTCGACAGGTATAAATCAGATAATTCTATCCCTCTATACAACTTTTTTTAACGTAGATTCGCGAAACAGAAAAACTGCAATTGTCCCAAATATCAGTATTAAAATATTAAATAATAAAATATTTTATAAATAGATATTGATTTAACCATCTAACTATTGGCAACATAAACAGATATAATCATCACTAAGAAAGATTGACTATAGCTGCTTTCTTTTTATCAATCCTGATTAGTAATTTTTGACTGCTTTTTATCATAAAAAAACAGATTGCTTTTGATAGATTCCTACAGGAATAATTTCATAATTCTCTTTCATCATCTCACCTAAATACACTTCTCAAGCGGTAATATTTTTTGATTCATTTAATCACTCCATTTTATCTTTCTTTTTGATAGTTTTCTACAATACACATCCAACGAATGATATTATTTTTGCCAAATTAGAAAAAAACACTTAATCCCGGTAACAACCCCCAAGAGACTTATTGCAATAATTTCACTACCTATAGTTTTGCCAATCATGTTAAATACAATAGCTGCAACAATTAAACTCGCTATAGAGAAAAAAATAAAATGCAAAGAGTCACTATCCAAGCTCATAATTTCTTACTTTTTAGTTATTTTTCTTGTTGCTAAAAATTATTCCAAATGATATTCCCACAAAGCTTCTCTAAAAGCCTGCTTTTGTGGTCGGAGTAACGGACTTTATATTTTTTATATAAAATTTTTCTCCATTATGATTGGAAAACCAACCCCAACTCCCACCCAAACTATTATCAAATAAACTATAGTTGCTATACTATACTTTACGTGAAAAAGGATCCAAAACTGGAAAAATTCTGCACATTATACGAATCAAGCTAGGATCGAAAATGATACAAACAATATATTTCCAACTATATTTGGATTTTTGTGTATTCAACAGTGAGCTTTTTAGATGCCGCTAACGGTACCTGCTTTTTCTATATCAAAGTATATTGCTTGATTATCGAATTCTCCAATATAAATAATTTTTTTCTAAACATTCGACAACTCCTTCATAAATAGCCCTATAGATGTTGTCGTATATGCGACAACATCTATCAGTAGCACTTGTTTCATCATACTCATCTTTTTCTTTCAAGATAAGTCAAACCACCATCCAGTACAGCCAGACTCCCTCCTAGAATACCTACGCTTTTTAGTTACACTTTTTTTATACCTATTCCTCGTACAACAATACCTGTACCATTAGCTAATTCATCTAATCGTTTTTGCATTCTGAACAGCTTTATAGCGACTCACATCTCCATTGACTTGTTTCCATGTTTTATATCCAGAAGTTGTGCTTTTTACTCTTATGCCATACCATGTACCATTCTTAATCTTATGATAACTTGCAATAGCTTCCCTACTAGCTAAATGTCCTGTGATACCAAAAACTAATAAAAACTTTAGAAACTCTAAAATCTCCACTTCCACATTCTCTAGGAAAACTCCCCATAATTAGCTTTTTGGGAGTCATTTTTATCTACAAGATATCTTTTTACCACCAATCTGATACGGCGGTGTAATCGTTGGTATAAACTTTAGTTCCTTTTCACCATCCAAATATTTTTCTGTATTGATTTAATGCCTGACTCGAAAGTATTGCCGACTGCTTCAAGCCCTTTATTTAGGTTATCCCCAATCGTATTCGCAATATCTTTTTTATACCCAAAAACATACTACCTAGTAGTAAAATACCAGCTTCTGATACAGTCAAAGATTTTTGTTTAATCTTGCTCTATTACTTCTTTTACAAAAAGATGCCTCTCTGATAAGAAATACCGATAGGCAAGATTTGCCATGAAAAACGAAAATAGCTAGTGAAAACAGTCCACTAAGTATTAAGATTCCGCTGATATTACTCAAAAATACCACAAAAAGATGCTAATAGTAAAAATCAAAAATACTATCGATAAACCATATTGTTTTCTACCATCTGTACTAAATCTTACTTCCACACTTGGAACATTGCCAAGTTTATCTTGAATGTCATACTTTGGCTCTAAAAAGTACTCTATATATGAAATAACCTATAATTACAGAGAGCACAAACATAGCAAACTTTAAAAATATTCTTTCCTGCATATTCACATTCTTAAAAATAGAGTCGAGGAAATTATTGAGAAATGAACAAAAGGTTGAATCACCACTACTATCGTCGATCTTCCTAAAGAAGATTTTTTTGATATTAAAACGTGTGTCCGTTTTAGAAATTTCATACATTTTTACCGAAAGTTCATCTATAGGCTGTCCCTCAGTAATATTTTTAGGTTCAATTGTGGTATTATCTAATACATACCTTTTTATTTTTTGTATTCTACAATATGATAACTTCCTGATGTTTGAAAAATTTTCATAACTCATTTACCACCCAAATCCTTTCTGAATTGATTTACTTCCTGAGTTAATTCCTTATCTATTCCATGATTTTTGTCTATCAACTTCTGTAATTTCTCTTACTACCTTGCAGGGATTTCCAAAAGGCGATACTATTTGAAGGGATATCCTTAACGACAAGACTACCACCACCAATCACTACATTGTCTCTAATAGTTACCCCTGGCATAACTTGGACACCTGCGCCAAACCAGACATTGTTGCCGACCTTGATAGGATAGGCATACTCTAAGCCTTGATTTCTACGTTCAAAATCAAGAGGATGCCCTGAGGTGTAAAAAGCCACAGGAAGGACCGATGAAAACATCATCTCCAAAGCTGACACCTCCTGCATCAAGGATAATCAGGTTGTGATTGGCATAAAAACGTTCTCCCACGTTAATATTATAGCCATAATCACACCAAAAAGTGAGGTTCGATATAAACTTGTTCCCCAGTTTTTAGCGAAAAGTTCCTTGATAGCCTTTTGCCTAGCTTCAATATCATCTATTGGTAGTTGATTGTAGGCTTGGCACTTGATTTTACACTGTGTTCGGTCATTTAAAATATCCACATCATAGTTGGCATTATAGAGTTTTTGCGATAGCATTTTTTCTTTTTCAGTCATAAATAAATATTTCCCTTAGTTCGTAATTTGATTTGCAATCCATGTCAGAGTAAGTGGCATTCACTGGGCAATCAATGGATTGATATCCTGCGATACTTTAGCAGAAACTGCATCTGCCGTCCTAAGCCGTGTTGGACAAATTCAAAAATGTGTAATTCTCCACTGATACCAGCCGGGTGTAATAATCTGATATAGTCCAAACCAGCCAGCGGATCGATAATCTGAATAGTCAAGGTTGTCCATAAGAAGGTCTGTGAAGTGTGTGCATCAATATGCTCCAAAATATCCACCTCAGCCATTTGCTCTCTTTTGGGATTTTTCCGTCCTGCTGGGGATAGGTTGCGGACGCATCGATTTCTGGCATTCCTCCAAACTGGTAACACACTTTTTGTAATAGGTTGAATACCTCAAGACAAGGCAATGATAGCCCGATTAAGAAAAGATCGAAGCGATGGCTTCGCCTTCTTTGATGGCACGTAAGAGATAGCCACCTCCAGGACAAAAATGATTGCGATAGTCTTGCTAAAAAAAGAATCACTCAATAAACCATTTAGAAAAGCTATCCCATGCACATTCACTATAATACAAATCAAACAACTTTACCACTAGAACTTGCTTGCATTTTACCACAAGACAATAATGTCTTTACCATTGAAAAAGTGCCAAACTCCGGATTTTAACATACTCCCTTTTTATTTCAAAAATTATTCATAGTCACAGGCGAACTTTTAGTGTATAATCACAATACTATTTTTTTAATTTGAAAGGAAGAAAGATATGAAAAAATTGATTCAACTGATTGATAAGTTTGATGGTCCTCAATCAACATTAAGTAATGAAGAATTTTTATTCGTGAAAAACTATTACTATATCTAAAAATTATTCTGGGTATTTTTCCATTGTTATTTTTATCTTATTAGGAATCATGGTCAGCATTTCTTATTTCTTCTATTTCTTTTATTATGCCATTATTTTATGGGTCATTACAAAAAGTGTTAGACTTACTACTTTATTTTTACTAAAAATAAATAATACGATTATTAAGCATCAATCATTCCATTAAATAATTGTTCACACTTTTCATCTATTAAAGTTTTATTGGCTATTCTTTCTATCCATTCTTTAGGAATGGATTCAAAAGAATATTTAGCTCCAGCTAGTGTACCTGTAATGGCACCAATTGTGTCTGTATCTTCTCCAAGATTCACGGCTTTCAAAAACGTCATCTTTAAAAACTGTTTGTTGTTCCTATGCACCATAAACAAGCTTTTCAGTGTATCCACCACATAACCTGTAGATTTAATTCCCTCACGACTTTTATGATAAAAATTCTTCATCAAAAATTTCCTTAAAATAATTTTTCATATTCTTCCCAGTACTCAGAATTTTGGCTAAATATTTCTTCTAATTTTATTTGAACAGAATCTAATACTTCTGGAAGTGAATCATTAAATAGCATATCTTTTAATAGAAAAAGATAGATAATCGAGGCAACAATAGACCTTGGATGCCCATGAGTTACCATTGTATATTTCTTTATTAACTCAACTTGCTCAACTAGATTAGACATTTTAATCAAAAGAAAAACTAAAGGAGAAATTCTCATTAAAGCTCCATTACCATTAGACCTCTCATCTTTCCCGCCACACGCTTCTGGTGAAATCCCTGATAAATATCGTTCAATTGTTTCATTTGTTGTAATACCCTATATCAAAAACAATATCCAAAAAGGTGTTAAATAACCATCACGATAAGCTACAAATTTATCCATTAAGATACTTAAGTCTGATTTTTCACCCTAAATGTTCCATTAAGGCTAATGTCAATGAAGTATCATCGGACCATGTGCCAATGGGTTGATGATATGTCCCATACCCTATCATCTCTTGTAAGACTATAACTATCTCTTGCTTCAAATTCTACTGGAACACCTAATGCGTCACCAACAGCAAGCCCATAACAATAACAGCCATAATCATTTTTCTTAGTGATTCTAAATTCTCAAATTTATCCATAGAACTTCTACCTCCTATTGAGTTCATTATATCTATAACAAAAAGCCTTGAAGTGAGCTATTATACTCCTTCAAGGCTTTCTAATATAAATTATCCCATTGTTGCTTTAAATTTAACTTTCTTAATTTTAAAAATCAATTCCCTTCTTGAATTGTCTTTTTAAAAATCTTGAACAAAAAAACACGAGCATCATTATCAATTTGAATATATAACTCGTATCCTTCTGGAATTTTTCTTCACTTCAACATTGGCAGCTTGATACTGTTTTAAATTACAATGTCGATGAATATCATGAATAACATTCAAATGACTAATCATTCCAGTAATATTTAATTGATACATTTTTCTGTGAACACTGAGTTTGCGATGTGTTAATAATTGAACTATTACCACTACAGCGCAACAAACACTGCCAAAGAACCAAAAATCCTCCGCCAATAGCCATTTCCAATTCCCGAAGTTGCCCATAAACCAGCAGCTGTCGTAACACCACTAACACGCATATCACGCATGTAGATAATACCACCACCAATAAAACTGATACCACTAACGATTTGCGCAGCAACTACGTGTCGTATCTGCAGCGTCTGGTGTTTCCCAAAAAGGCTTCTTTTTGAAACAATCATCATTAAAGCAGAAGCTAATGCAACAATGACATGGGTTTTTCACCCTGCTTGCTTTATTACGTGACTTACGCTCATATCCTATCGCCCATCCGCATAAACATGCTAGAATGATGGATAAAAAAATGACGTAATTCTAATAAAAACATCAAATTGATGTAAAAATATTTGTTCCATTAAACTTCTCCTTTCCATTCTTCCTGATATCGTTCTCATAGAATGCTTATTATCGTATAATTTTTACAAGAAAAAGTCAAGCTGAATGCTGTGAGTGATATAATATTTTTAAGTTTTTGACTATATTGATTTAACCACCAATACTTTGATATTTCTTTAATCCTTGTTTCCAAAAAGAATTGATAAACTAAATAAAATATAATCCATCCTGAACTAAAATTCATTAATGTTTCTAAAGTAAATTGATTAGTACTCAGTAATAACTCATGTACAGGAAAATATCCTATAAAACTAAATGGTATAATCATTAATACAGCTTTTTAACCATTGAGGATAGATTGAAATTGGATAATTTCCAAGTTGAGAAAACTTCAAAAATACTTTTAAGCCCATCATTTGATACCCACCAAAATGCAGTAGTACTTAAAAATAGATAAATAGCATATCTAACAAAAATAGAAGAAAGTATAAAGAAAAAGTAATTTAATAAAAGAAGATAACTGTCCATAATCCAGATAATTGAATGATTGATCCTATTAATAACAATAAAGCTACTACCGTTTTCAAATATAGATTCTTCATCTAGTTGAAAAATAATAAATTGAAATAAAAATATTTAAAGGTCTTACTAAGAAAATATCTAGCTCTCCACTTTGAATCATATATGGAATTTCAAGTACAGTTACAAAAATATTTCCCACAGAGCATTTACTAACATCAAATATGAATAAAAATAAAACTTCGTATCCACTAAACTCACCTAAAAATCCTGTATTCATAACAATAATATAAAGAACAAATAAGGTTGAAATTGTTTCTGAGAAAAAGCCCATATTTCCTAAAAACAAAAATCAATAGGATACATCATTATTCGTTTGATATCCATTCTTATAAATTCAGTATAAATTTTTCTATAAAATTTTAACGAACGAATCATTATGTTACCCTCCCATAATTTCAAGTTTTGAGTAGACTCTTTTTTTGTACAATGAATAAAACTAAAAAGAAAGAAAAGAATCCAACAGAATTGAATTAAAAAAGTGCAGTCGTATAAGAAAATAATTGACTTCCACTTAATATTGCACTAGGAAAATATTGTAATGCAACAAAAAGGCAATTTTAATACAATTAATTTTAAGGGTTCAGGATAAATATCTATCGGTAAAAACTCCCCCTCAAGTAATAATATTAAGCCAGAAATTAAACTTTTAGTTCCATTTATACTAATTAAATACGGAGAAAAGTAATCCTATAATATGACCAATAATTAATGAAAGTATCCAACTAAAACATAAAGATAGTAATGCCAACAAAAGAACACTATTTACAGTCATGAGATTTATTTTGAAAAATAATATAAATAACCCAAATTGGAATAATTCGATAAATAATCTTATAAAAACTATTTCCAATTTGAATAGAGGAATTGACTAAAAACAGCATTTGTGGACGCTGTAAATAATTAGCTATTGTTCCCTTTAAAAATAATATGATTCATAAAATCAGCAGAAGAAAATAAAAAGGTAATAAAGACGATAATGTTAAGGCAAACATAGAATAAATAATAATTTGTTGTGTATTCATTCCATTTGTTTTTTCAACATATGTCCAAATATAATACTGAATTACAATAGCGATAAATGTACTCATAATCGTCATGACATTATTCATGCGATATTTTTTATTAGACTTAAACTGGTAAAAGTATGTATGCTAATAAACCCTTTCATTCTAACACCCTCTTTACCGTCATTAATTCTGATAAACTTAAATGAACAACTTCTAAATTATCAGGATGATAATTATTTTGAATAAATTCGATAGCTAATTCTTCTGAAATTTCACGAGTATCATACTCAGTAGAAAAAAATATTCTTTGCTAATACTTTTTATAGTTGAATTCTCTATCAATTCATGCTGTCCTTGTTCGTGATAAATTATAACTTTTTCAAATAAGAATATTGATTTTTAAACTCTTCAATACTTCCTTGATATGCATTGATGCCTTTGTTCAGAATAATAATTCTTTTGACAAACTTTCTCAATCTCTTGAAAATCATGACTGGTAATCATGAATGTCGTATTTTTGCTCATTAACTTTTAAAATAATTTCCATCATTTTTGTTTTGTTTGAACATCAATACCAATTGTAGGTTCATCTAAAATGACTAACTTAGGAGAATGAAGTAAAGCACAAACAAATTCTCCACGCATACGTTGTCCTAAAGAAAGTTCTCGAACTGATTGATTTATATATTCTTTTACTTCTAATTCATTTACTAGCCATTCTAACCATTTATCATCTTCAACAGAGGATTTAGAATAAATTTTTGTAAAAATTTGAAAAGAATCTAACAGTGGTAAATCCCACCAGAGATGAGATTTCTGTCCAAACATAACTCCAATTTCAGAAGCGTTTTTCGACGATTCTTGAACGAATCCTTTTTCAAAAACTGTTACATTACCAGAATCTGCAGGGGATAATTCCTAACAACATCTTTTATTGTCGTAGATTTTCCAGCACCATTCTCACCAATGTAACCAACAATTTCTCCTTCGTTAATTTCTAAATTTAAATCTTGAATAACTGTTTTCTTTGCCTTTTTGTAAATAATTTTTTCTTTAAAAGACTTTTTTAATTGTATATCTGAATCAATATATTCTTTATATACATTTTCAAAACGAATCATACTCTTCTCCATATATCATAAATAAAAATTTTTATCCGTACAGACATTATATGCTCCACTCCCGAATGACTTCTCATAGTAGTAATGATAAAAGTATCCTGATAAGATACTTTTTATTGGGAAAAGTTTGAGACCTTAGGCTCAAATTTTTAGGAATGAATTCGCAAAGCGAAGCTGCTTCAAATCCCTTACTACTATATATAAAGAAATCATTAAAAGACATATTTACTTTTGAACAAATTCCTCATCGTAAACAATGGTTTACTACGTACAATGTTTTTCTTCTCCAACAAATGTACGCATCTCTTTTAAACATTTTTCCTGCATTTTTACAACAAAAATTAAACGAACCAGCAGATTTTTGTATCAATAAAAATCCACGAATATAACGATCGCTTAAAGAACAGTTGCGCACGTACTTTTATCAATCTCATTCCAAGGAATTTGAATATAATCTTCCGGATTTTTCATTATAGAACTCAAACGCTCTATCACCAACAAGAATATCGCCGTGTTTATTTCAATCCAACCAACAAATACATTGGCTTTCGTAGTAAAAATAACTTTTGTATTTAAAGACTGTGCCATAATCTTCTCCTTATTTAATAAACTATTAAGTCTATTTTTATCATAAAATAAAAGATGAACAGACATCAAATCTGTTCATCCTAAATTAATCTTTATATTACATAATTCCTGTTACACGACCAAGAATACCTAATGCAAATAATCCAAAAGATAATTAAAATTGGACTTACTTTACGTTTTAATAACCACATACATGCGAATGTTAATAATAAAGCAGCAAAACCTGGAATTAATTGGTCTAAGTTATCTTGTAATGTTGTAACTTTTTCAGGAGTTAATGAAGTACCTCCTGCTAAAAGCTGATAAGATTTTTGTAATGTTGAACCATCAACAGCTCCATCAGGAATTGAATGTATGCTCCTTCAGATAATTTTGCTACGAGCAACAACTAACGGGAAGTTAATAGAAGTCCAACGTTGAACTAAAATCCCCATTACGAACATCCCCTAAGATTGAAGCACCTTTAGTGATTGTTTGTAAAATACCACCTGATAAGTCACTTGTAATTTCAGAACCTTGTTTATACCCAACTTCTTGTGTGTACCATAAGAAAGCAATACGGACTAAGTTCCAAAGAAATGAAGAAGAATAAAAGGTGCTAATAATGAACCACCAGTTGCCAATGAAGCTGCAATCGCTCCAAGAATTGGACGAACTGTAAACCAGAATACTGGATCCCAATACCTGCTAAAGGTCCCATCATACCAACTTTAACCCCTTGAATTGCAGCATCATCAATATCTGCTCCATTTGCTTTTTCTTCTTCAAGAGCTAATGTTACCCCAAAAATTGGAGCAGCAATATATGGGTGAGTGTTAAAAGAACTCTAAGTGACGTTTTAAAGCCTCACTTGCTTCTTCTTTGTTAGGATATAATTTTTAAGTGCTGGGATTAATGAGAATGCCCAACCACCATTTTGCATACGCTCATAGTTCCATGAACCTTGAAGGAACTGAGAACGTAACATTACGCTAATACGATCACTTTTCGTTAATGAAACTTTTTCTCTGACATATCTGTTCCTCCATTCTAGTAATCATTTAAAAAATATCACCAAGTGGGTCTCCTGAACCAGAATTTGATCCTGAACCACCTGAGTTATGTAAGTTTAAGTAAATTACAGCAATTGCTAAACCGATAATACCAGTTGCAATTAATGTTAATTCTTTTAATAGGTGCTAACGCAAAACCTAAGAAGAAGAATGGCCATACTTCTTTAGTTGCCATTAAGTTAATAACCATTGCATAACCAACGGCTACTACCATTCCCCCACCAACTGTCATACCACCAGTAAACCATGCTGGTAATGAACCTAAAGCAGCTTGTACTGCTGAAGAAGGAATAAATAATAAAGCTCCTGCAGGAATTGCGATACGTAAACCTATGTAGCTAATGCTACATAGTGCCAAAATTCAACACCACGGAAATTTCCTTGTTCTGCTGCTCTATCAGCTTGGTGAACAAGTACAACTGATAAAAGTACGAACAATCATAGTTGTTACTAAACCAACAGTTGCTAAAGTGATAGCTGCTGCAATCGCGATGTTACGACCATCTGTAGAGAAGTCACCAGCTTTTTACATAAATAATGGCAGATGCTACTGAAGCTAACGCTGCATCGGGAGCAACCGCTGCACCGATATTAGCCCATCCTAGAGCTAATAATTGTAAAGCTCCACCTAAAAATAATACATTCAGATAAATGTCCTGTTGCTAATCCAATTAATGAACATGCAATAATTGGTTGATGGAATTGGAATTGGTCTAAAATACTTTCCATACCAGCTAAAAAGGCAACAACTAGGACTGCAATAATTGCTACAATATTAAAATCATAATGACCTCCTATTAAATGCTTAATCCTTCGCCTGCTTTTTGCAGCGATTAATTTGAATAAATCAGAAGGAGAATCTCCTGATACTTTTCTAACATCGAATTTTACGCCTAAATCACGTAATTTCTTATACGTATCAACATCTGCTTGGTCAACAGATAATACATTATTAATTTGAACTTTTCCAACTGAATGGGCCATAGAACCAATATTTAATTCTGGAATTTCTACACCTTTTTCAATAACTTCTAAAAGCATCTTGTGGATTTTCAAATAATAATAATGCTTTTGTATCGCTAAAACGTGGGTCGTTATAAACTTGAACTAATTTATCCAATGGGATAACATGAGCACGTACTCCTGGAGGAGCTGCTTGTTCAATTAATTTTTACGTAAATCGTCTTTAGATACTGAATCAGATACAACGATAATACGGTTTGGTTGTTGCTTTGGTCAGTTTGTAGCAACTTGTCCGTGAAGTAAACGAGTATCAATACGAGCTAAAAACAAAACTTAATTTTGCCATCACCTAAAACTGTTCCTTCTGGAATAGCTCCTTTAGAGTGCAACCGTTTGAGCTTCGGCTACTTCTTCTTTCTTTTGCAATTCTTCTGGGCGAACTTTCACCCCATCAATTGCAGTTGGAGCAATCGCTTGCGCAATTTCGTGAGCTGTATTCATTGAAAAACGACTCGCATACGCTTCGATTAACATTGGTAAGTTTAATCCAGCAACAATTGCACGATGTTCTGGATCTTCTTCAAACAATTTATTTGCTTGATTGAATGGACTACCACCCCATAAATCGACTAAGAATAAGATTTCTTCTGAATCAACTTTCTCAATGGCTTCTTGCAATTTTTCTTTGCAAATCATCAGGTCCTTCACTTGGCATGAAAACAACAGATTCAACTTTTCTTGTTCTCCAAAAATCATTGAACCAGATTGCTTAATTCCAGCAACAAATTCACCATGGCTTGCAATAATAAATCCAACCATATGATTTCCTCCCTATAATTCAATACTAATGCATCCTTTTTTATGCACCACTCGAAGTTTAACACTAATTTTTCTATTTGTAAAAGAAAAACCTTTTACAAATAGAAATAACTTTAACTAATTATATAGAATATTTCTTCATTTATTGAAAATTGTCATAAAAGAAAACTAGAATTTAAAACTCCAGTTTTCTTTTACATAAATATGATTTTAAGACCAGAAAAAGAAAAGACTTTTACAGGAAAAATTGATAAACCGCTAGGTGGCTGCTAACAGCCTAGCTACTTCAAAAGAAGTCATAATTATAAACGTACTCTCATATCTTTACTTTAAAAATAGAAATGACTTTTCAAAGTAGTATGTGGGTACAAGAAGTATTTCTATACTTCTTGTATAGGCAAAAGTGAGCCCCTGGCTCAAATTTTAGCAATGAGACACCGATAGGTGGCTGCTTGCGGCCTAATACTACTTTGAAAAGTCAATTTCTATATTTTATTCAGAATATAAATAACCGTAATTTTTGTCCTCCAATTCTACCAAAAGGCCAAATTGTAAAGACTGCTTTTCCTTCGATCAGCTGAACGATCGATAAATCCAATCATCTCGACTATCTTTAGAAACTCCACGATTATCCCTAATACAAAATACTTCCCTTCAGGAACTTTTGCTTCACCTGTTAGACTCTCCAAAGTGAAAATCATCAATAAAAACCGTTTGTTTTGCCAATGCTTCAGTATTGATAAAAAGGTTGGTCCACTTTTTACCATTAATATAAAAGTATTCCACTCTTCATCTCAACTGTATCACCAGGCATTCCAATCACTCTTTTAATATATTCAACATTTTTCATCTGGTGCCTTTTAATATAACGACATCAAAGCGATGGATATCTCCAATTTTAGATAGCACCATACGATCACCATTATGCAATGTTGGATACATTGAAGCGCCACTCACTGTAAAAGGTCTTCCAAGGAAGAAATACACTCCCCCAACAATAATGAAGGCTACTATGAATGACCAAATCCAAGACCATATAATAGACAATATAGAAGGTTTATATTCATACTCATCTTCATAACTCATTTAAAATCTCTCCTTATCATTCAGAATATAAATAAGAATAATTTGTTTGACCACCAATACGATTTAATGGCCAAATTGTAAAGACTGCTTTCCCTTCAATCGCAGAGCGTTCAATAAATCCAATCATTCGACTATCTTTTTGAAACTCCACGATTATCCCCCATCACAAAATATTTCCCTTCAGGTACCTTTAATTCTCCAGTTAATTCTTGCAAAGTAAAATCATCAATATAGACTGTTTTATTCATAAGTAGCTCTGTGTTAATAAATGGTTGATCCACAACTTGCCCATTGATATATAATTTGCCATCTTTAACTTCAATTGTATCACCAGGCATTCCAATCACTCGTTTAATATACTCTTTATCTTGATCGGTGCTTGTAATACGACAATATCAAATCGTTTAATATCTCCTAATTTTTGACATGAACATGCGATCATGAATCATGTAGTGTTGGATACATCGATTGTCCACTAACCGTAAAAGGTTTTTCCTACAAATACCAAAAATAAAGCTAATATTACAAGGGATATCGCAAAGGAAGTCAATCCAACTAAGTAATTCTTCCCAAATTGTTGGTTTTTGGAAGTTTTCTTTTACGAATATTACGAGGAATAAATGAACTAATTTCTTCCATTTAAAAAGCTCCATCCTATTTTAGTAATTCTTTTTGCTGCTTGATACGTGTGTATCATTTTGTTGGATTAATGCTCTACACTATTCATTAATTTCTGAGCAGTTTCTTCATTAACTTCTCCTGTTACAGTTAGGCCTTCTTTTTGTTGATAAGCTTTTACTGCATCTTTAGTAGCTTCATCAAAATAACCATCCACTGTAACGGAATATCCTAACCCTTTTAAAATCGTCTCAACAGATAATACATTTTTGAGAAACTGATCCCTACTTTTAATGTTTCTCTTGCATCAATAATTTTTAAGAATGCATAATCAGGTAAATTAACTTCTTTTGTTGGAGTAACCCCTTCTTTATGAATCCAATTTCCTCTGGAGTTAACCATTTGGCATTCGTATATTTTAACTCACTATTATCAGTAATATCAACGACACTTTGTACCGTACCTTTACCATAAGTTTTTGTGCCTACGATTTGCGCTCCAGCACGCTCTTTAACAGCTGCTGCTAAAATTTCAGAAGCACTTGCACTTCCTTCATTCACTAAAAGAACATATGGCTGAGTAATTTTGAATTCTCCAATGGACGAAGAAGCTTTATAGATTGTTTTCTCTCCAAATCTATCTTCTACTTGAACAATTGGCTCCCCATCTTTTTAAAAACATATTAGCAACTTTATAAGCTTGATCTAATAGACCGCCAGGATTGTATCGTAAATCGAACACAAAAAGATTTTGCACCTTTTTCAGTTAAATCCTTCACCGCTTTTTCTAGTTCATCAGCAGTATTTTTTGCAAAACTAGTAATGCGAACATGACCAATTGATGCATCCTCTTTATCTAATTCAGCTTTTACAGTATTAATTGCAATGCTAGCTCTTGTTAATTTAACTTCTAAAGAAGTACCTGCGCGTTCAATTGTTAAAACAACATCTGTTCCAACTTCCCCACGTACTACAACTTCAGAAATAGTCTTACCAGTCATATCTTCGCCATCAACTTTTGTAATCACATCATCTGCTTTGAAGCCCTACTTGTTGTGAAGGACTTCCTTCCATTGTTGTACTAATTACTACTCGGCTTTGATCCGATTTTAATTCAGCTCCAATTCCACTCAAATGCTCCATTGACGGTTTCATCTAATTGTGCTGTTTCGTCATTTACTAAATAAGTAGTATAAGGATCTCCAACTGATTCAGCCATTCCTTTTAAAGCACCTTGAATTAATTGTTCACTTGTAACATTTTTATCTAAGTAATTTTGTTTTTAAAAATAAAATACTTTTTCAATTTGAAAGCATTTCATTCTTTTTAATACACCAAATGCTAATTTATTATCTGCTTTTTGGCAGTTGCGTAATCACTAATGCAACTGTTAAAAAGACTGGAAATAAAGCATTGTAGCAATTAATGAAACGATAAAAACCCATAATCGAATTCCTTTTTAGGTTTATTAACAACTTTTTCTTGATTTTTTCTTCCATATATTTTTACCTACTTATTAACCCTTATGTACAGTTTCTAAAAAGCAATTTCCATCATTTCATTAAATGTTTTTCACGTTCTTCTGCAGTTGTTTCTTCACCTGTTAAAATATGGTCACTGATTGTTACAATAGCAAGAGCTTGTTTTTATGTTGTGTCCGCTAATGCATATAAGCCAGCAGCTTCCATTTCAATCGCTAGTACGCCATATTCTTGCAATTTTTGTTTGTTTAATTCAGCATTATAGAAACGATCTGAAGATAAAAATATTCCCAACGTGAACAGTTGCACCACGTTCTTTTGCTAAATGATAAGCTTTTATCTAATAATTCAAATGATGCTAAAGGAGCAAAGTTAACTTGTCCTGGAAAAATATTTGTAATAATTGATGAATCCGTTGTAGCTCCTTGAGCTAATACAATATCACGAACATTTACATCAGGGTTGAATAGAACCAGCTGAACCAATACGAATAATCTTTTCAACACCAAATTCTGTATATAATTCATTAGCATAAATCATCATTGAAGGAATACCCATTCCACTACCTTGAACAGATACTCGTTGTCCTTTGTATAAACCTGTATATCCAAACATATTTCTTACGCTATTATATTGTTCTACATCTGTTAAATAATGTTCCGCAATATATTTAGCACGAAGTGGATCTCCGGCATTAAAACTACCTCTGCGGATTTGTCCTTTTGTTGCATTAATATGCACACTCATGTGCGATCTCCTAACTGTCTTATAGACTTTTAAATTTTTCTTACTGTAGATATTCTACTATATTGTCATTAGAAATTGAAATAGAAAAATAAATTCATTGGATTTTAAATTAATTTGCTTTAATCGTACTTCCTTCATGAATTCCTGATAAATTTAATAAGAAATATTGTTTGTCAGTATTTAATTGGAACCATTCTGGAAATTGCATTTGTTGTAATCTTCCTAAGGCTAAAAAAATACTGGTAGAGAAAAACCTCCTAATTAGAACAGACTCTATTTTTTTAATTGAATGGTTCCTTCTTCCGTTGACATAAGGAACTGTCGTCATTTTGTATGGAACAGTTACCCCTAACGCGTTAGCATCTCCAGTAATTTGAATGACTGAATCATTCATCACAAAGTTTGGAAAAATTTGGATTTTCTACTTGATTCTTTTTGAAACAATTTCTAAAATATTTTTGAATTTCATTTTACTAATGTGACTTCCATCCAATTCTCTCCTTGTTCTACAATTTTGCGTTGTTGAGCTTGATGTTTTTGTTCGACTAGAGATTAATGAGGAAATCATTACAAATAAATTGATTGCAATTAGGCCAAAAAGCAATTTTCCAATAATTCCTTTTCTTTTTAGTTCTTCTTAATAGTGTCATTCTATCACCTCTTTCATATTCGTGAAAGCTATTATACTAAATTTGATTCTAATCTTCTAAAAGAAAAGCTTGGAATACATTATTTCTCAAAAACTTCCCTTTATGAGTTAACGCAATTTCCCTCTGTTGTTAATTGGATCAATTCCTGTTCTAATAAATCCTCAATAATATCTTGATAAATTTCATTCATATTTCGTCCCAAATCTTCTCTTAAATTCAAGATTAGAAACACCAGACATTTTTCTTAATCCTAAAAACATAAATTCTTCGATTTGAGATTTTTACTTAATACATCCTTTTTGTAAAAATTGGAAGTGCAAAAATTCGTAATGGTTCTAAATAATGTTGAATGGGACCACAATTTTGATAGCGTTCTTGATTTAAATAACCATGAGCACCAGCACCACCCTAAATACTCATCTGCTTTCCAGTAATGTAAATTATGTCTAGATTCGAAAACCTGGAAGTGCATAATTACTAATTTCATAATGATGCCGTCCAAAAACTTTCCATAGAATCCATGACTAATTGAAACATATCTGCTTCCTCATCTTGAGTTGGCAGTGAAGTTTTCCCTGTCTCATTAAATTATAAAAACTGTCTTTGTGTTCTAAAAATTAAGGAATAAATCGAATAATGTGTAAATCTAAATCCATTGCTATTTTTAAAACTATCTTCGAAATCTTGAATCGTTTTGTTGAGGAAGTCTAAAAATTAAATCAATACTTATATTCTCAATCCAAGTTTCCGAGCATTTCCTATACTTTCTAAAACTGTCTTTTTACTATGTTTACGTCCAATTTTTAATAATTCATCATTAAAAGATTGAACTCCCATACTAATACAGTTAACTCCATATTCTTTTCATCACTTCTAAACGTTCCATTTGCCCATCATCTGGATTTAATTCCATTGTAAATTCGCAATTTTTCTCTAGTGGTAAATAACGATGAATTCCTTCAAATAATGTTGCTAATTGCTTTGGCGTTAAAGTTGAAGTGTTCCTCCCCCGATATATAAAAGTCTCTAAAGGAGAGATGGGATGAGCCTTTGCTCGTAATTGCATTTCTCTTACTAATAAATCAACATATTCATCAATCAGTTTGCCCTCAATAAATACCTTATTAAAATCGCAATAATAGCAAATATGCGAACAAAATGGAATATGAATATAAGCTGCTCTTACTGCGTTCATTTGTTTCTCTCTTATTCTTTTTGGTTTATTTTCCCGAATTTGTTGAATCACTGCTTCATCTGGAGTGATATATGTATTTTGTTGTCCTTCATACACAACAAATCACAGGCTAGATGCATTTGGCTTTCTAATTTTGAAACAGAAACATAGTCCACTGGAACAGTTGCTGAACTGACGATATTTTGAATAGTAACCTGCTAACATCGCTGCTTGTCCAATCGTTTCATCAGCTTGGACTTGTTGATTCTACAATAACGTGTGATAAGGAATATTTTTGGGCATGTAACCATAAATATTCTTTTTAGCTTGTTTTAACGTTAAGTATCATTTTGTAAAATTATTTCTACCCACTAAATTCTTGTACCATCATTTGCATAGAAAAACATATGGTTTTGAAGGTTTTGTTTTTTGTTTTCCTTTTTTTCGTAGTGGAACGTTTAAGTAACCACTTGCTACTAATTCTTCGCGAATAATTTCTAAGTTTTGCACATCCGCTTCTTCAATTTGATATAAAACTTGTTCTAAATATTGAATTTCTTGACGAGTAACTTCCTGTTGTTTTTCAATATGTTCAATTGAATTTCTTAATTTTTGATATTTTTAAAAATAAACATGCATTTTGAGAAGGTGTCAACCATGTAGAACAATTGAATCGTCAGTAATTCATTATTATCGTAATAATTCTCCACTTGAATTTCAGTTTGACCTTTTTCTATTTTTGTACAGGCAAGTATTTAATAACTCCCTTTAATACAGTATTGTTCTGCCTTCTCACTCTTTTTGTAAATCTTCTTCAAATTTAACCAATTTTTCGCGATCAATTCTGATTTCAACATTTGAAGTAAATTCCCCGCCAACTGTTGAATTTTTCTCTTCCTGAACTTTATGAACATAATAGGCAGTTAATAATTCAGATAATGTATCAAATGAGTTGATTTTCAGCATTTTGGAAGAATAATATGGACAAACTGTGAAATAGCTTTTTCCATTCGAAAGTTTTGCTAATGTAGGTGTTGGCTTCTCGTTATTTTGTTCTAAAACTTCATAAACTCTCAGCAATCGTCTCGATCAAACATCATAGAACGTTCAACGATTTCATTTGCTGTTAATGTACTCATCCCTTGAACAAGATTCATTAATGATTTTGCAAGAGAATCTTCACCTAATCCCTTTGTTAATCTAGCATCTAGTTCAAATAAGGTCATCTCAAATGGGTTCATTTTTGTGTTTGATGAGGAGGTAATTGATAAGTAGCACCTGGTTGTAAAGTACGATAAGTATTTTTGACTCAATGGAATTCGTTTTTAAACAATCAATAATTTGTTGATTTCTTCGATCACTAAGAAAACATTACTATGTTTTCCCATCATTTCAAGTGTCAAACGCCATTTTGCTTCGTCTCCAAGTTCATCCCTTGTATCCACATCTAAATGAATAATTCGGTCAGCTCCAACTTGAGTAAAATCTTGAATAATCGCCCCTTCAAGATATTTTTCTTAAAATCATACAAAATTAGGGAGCAATTTCAGGATTATCCCCTTTTTCTGTAATAAATTGAAAACGGCCATCATTGGATGAGCACATAATAATAATAAATAATTTTTACGATTGGAACGAATCGTTGATTGAATTTCATAAGGAAGAGGCTGATGAATTTTACTAATTCGCCCTCAATAATTTCTTTAGAAACTTCATCCGTCATCCATTTTTGTAAATAAACCATCAAATGTCATAACTTCCTCCATATAGATAAAAATAGATTTGGTTGTCTAATTATAAATCCAAATCTATTATATTTTATGTCGTCGTTAGATTAGATTTTACTGTTAAACTCTACTCTATTGTAACGATTTTTAGAAAATTTATCTACTGATATGATAAAGAAAGCCTAGAAGACAAATACAATTAGCTTTATCTTAGTAGCTACGGCTGCAAGCAACCTCGCATAGCGAGTCTCATTGCTAAAAATCGAGGCCTTGGTCTTGATTTTTCCGGCAATAAATGCCTACCAGGCATTTGTTGCATGAGACTACTGAAAAAGCTAATTATATTTTGACGATGTGACGATTAATTTGCAAAGAATTCACCCGTCTTTTCATTATTAAATACGGAGGCAAGAAAATCTCATAGCAAGTCACAAAAATTGATATTACTAAAAAGCTCAGTTTTTAAACGTCCAAACTAAAATATCCGCCTAAATAAAATTGGCTTTTTCTCTGTAGCTTTAGCACTATAAGCCAGATGGGCTTATAGTGCAGGAAAAATTGAGACCTTAGGCTCAATTTTTAGGCATGAAATTCGCTTTGCGAAGCTGCTGCCGTCCTTAGCTACTATAAGAAAAGCCATAATTTTAATTAGCTAGTAGTGTGCGATTTCAATAATGACATCTCGTGCTTTTTCCATTGATTCTACAGCGACGAATTCATAACGTCCATGGAAGTTTTCTCCACCTGCAAAAATGTTTGGAGTTGGTAAGCCCATAAATGAAATTTTAGATCCATCTGTGCCACCACGAATTGGTTCAATAATTGGCGTAATTGATAAGTTTTCCATTGCTTTTTGAGCAACTTCAACAGCTCTAAAATCTTTTTCAATAATTTCAGCCATATTGTAATATTGGTCTTTCATATCAATTGAAATACGATTACTATCTAATGATGCGTTTAGTCGATCGCAACTAATTGTAAATAAAGCTTTTTCGCTTCGAATAATTTTGATCGTCGGTCACGAATAATATAGACTAATTTTGCCTCTTCTACGACACCATTAGCATACATTAAGTGATAGAATCCTTCACGACCAGAAGTATGTTCTGGTACTTCAAATTCAGGTAAAGCATTTTGAATTGACGTGCAATTTCTAAGGCATTCACCATTGTATCTTTTGCAGTTCCTGGGTGAACATTTTTCCCTTGGATTGTAATTTCAGCTTGAGCAGCATTGAAACTTTCGTATTCTAATTCTCTACTGGGCCTCCATCCATAGTATAGAGCAAAGTCACAGCCAAATTCTTCCACATCAAATAAATCTGCCCCACGTCCAATTTCTTCGTCTGGACCAAATGCTACACGAATTTTTCCGTGTTCGATTTCAGGATGAGCTAATAAGTATGCACCTGCAGTAACAATTTCACTAACACCTGCTTTATCATCAGCTCCTAATAATGTTGTACTTTCATCTGTTGTAATTAATGTTTTCCCCAACATAATAAATTTGGAAAATCTTTTGGAGACAAAATAAATTTACCTTCTTTATCTAATACAATAGCTTCTCCATCATAATTTTTATGGAATTGAGGTTGTACATTACGAGCTTCAAAATCAGCTGTATCTACGTGAGAAATAAAACCAACAACCGGTACTTCTTTTTGTAGTTGTAGCTGAATTGTTGCCGTTACAGAAACTATTTTTAGGATTTAATCTTACATCTTGATATCCTAATTCTACTAATTCTTCTACTAAGTCTTTTTAAAAACTCTGTTTGACTTGGTGTTGATGGAACAGTTGTGCTTGCTTCATCTGAACGAGTTTCTACATAACGAATAAAACGATCGACTAATTGATTTGGCATATTACATTCCTACTTTCTTATAAAAATTCAAATGGATTAGTAAAAAGTCGTACTTTTAATGACTTTACGTTCAATTTTCTTCTTGATCCCATTGTACAGCCAATTCGCTAATTTTTCAATACAAACGACTTCAATATGATGTCACTGCATCCACTAATAACATTGGAGATTCTTGAATATCATGAGCCACATGATACGTAATATCGCCTGTTACAAATGCATCTGCCCCTTTACCTACAGCAGCCTGGTAAAAACTTCCACCAGAACCCCTAAAACGGCAACTTTACGAATCTTGTCTAACGAACGATTTCGTGGAGTGACAAAAACGTAATCCTTTTAATTGGAATTGATTTTTTTACATAAGTGACAAATTCTTCCACAGATAATGGTTCAGGCAATTTTCCAATTCGTCCAATTCTAGTGTTTTTGCATCATTTTCTAATGCCCAAACTTCATAAGCTGGAACTTCATAAGGATGACTAGCTTTCATAGCAGTAATAATAGTATCCACTTGATTTTCATAACAGATAACTTCTACTTTTTCCTCTGCTACTTCTTCTGCTTGATTCACTTGTCCAATTGCAGGATTCGCTCCTTCAGTTGGTGTAAAGCGTCCTACTCCACTAGTTGTAAAACTACATTCCTTATAACAATCACCGATTTGTCCTGCACCTGCTTCATGCAATGCTTGACGAACCGTACTTGCTTGTTCTTTTTGGTACAAAAACTGCAATTTTCATTTGACGAAGTGTTCCTGTTGGAGATAGTACTTCTACTTTTTCTAATTGTAAGACTTCACTTAACCAATCATTGACACCACCGGTTACAACATCTAAGTTTGTATGAGCCGCATAAATGGCAATATCATGTTTTTAAAATTTCTTGATACATTTTATGTTGCGGATTTGTTAAATCAAATTGTTGTACCGGTCTAAAAATAAGCGGATGATGCGCAATAATTAAATCAACATTTTTCAATTGCTTCTTGAATGATTGAAGGACGAATATCTAAAGTCGTCATCACTACTTTGACTTCTTGATTCCAATCCCCAAAATGTAAGCCAATTGGATCTTTTCCCATTGCTAAAGACTTCGGAACTCTTTGTTCAAATTTACGGATAATTTCTCTAACGGTTGGCATTGTCAATCAATCCTTTCAATTCAAGATATTGATGGTTAAATGTTTCTACTTTTCAGTTGGAATTTCTTTGCTCTGTTTCAATTGCTCTAAAATTTCTTCAATTTTGCGTAATTGTCGTTCCATTACTAATCACTAAATCCGTTGGATTCTCTATTAATTTTGGACCGAATTTAATTTGCGTTGCTGTTAATGGGACACTCTCTTCTCTTTTTCAGCTACAATAATTTCATATAAGCGATGATGATCTTCCACTACAACTTCTTTTTAAAAATTTCATAGTGATGGTCCCACTAACCACTGTCTTAATAAATGTTCTGCAACATTTGGCTGCAACACTAATCTTTCTTTTACCAGTTAAAATTCCATTAACTCGACCTTGTTCTAAAAATACGAGCAATCAATTCTCCGCCCATTCCACAAATAGAAATGGCTGAAACTTCATCTTCAGAAGTAATGACATCTAAACCGTCCCCTAAACGAACAGAAATTTTTATCGTTTAAAAACATAATCTTGAACGGTTTGCATTGCAGAACTCGTATGGACCTTTACAACTTCTCCGGCAATTGCGTTAGTAATCAATCCTTGCTGAATAGCATACACTGGTAAATAAGCATGATCGGAACCAACATCACATAATAATGTCACCCCCATTTAAAAAAAGCAACTGTTTTTAGTCTTGGACCTAATTCTACCGACATTTCTTACTCCTTTCTTTCCATTAGGAAATAAATAATACTTTTACACCGATACTTTTTAAATAAGCTACTGTCTCAGCATCAGCGGAATAATCCGTAATTAAATGAGTAATCATGGAACAATCTGCAGTGTGGAAGTTGGATTCTCTTCCAACTTTAGCTCCTTCAGCTACAATTATTTTAGGACCATTCGTGCGCTCTAAAATAACACGATTTACCACCAGTTTCAGGTAATGCTACAGTTGTAATTCCATTTTTATTAATACCACCCACTCCTAAAAAGCAAATATTCGCACGAGCTTTTTGAAAATGAATTAATGGCAAAAATCTCCTACTAAAAGATTTCTTTTGCTCAAAAATTTCTCCTCCACTTAACACAACCGAAGCTTTTGAAGAGCTTTTTTAAAAAATAGAACGTCCATTATTCGTTAATATCGTTACATTCTCGTCTGCTAAATAATTCAACAATAAAAAAAGCTGTAGAACCTGAATTAATAAAGACCATATCATGTTCGCGAACTAAGCCAGATGCTCGGCGAGCAATATTTTTAGTAGAATTATATTGTTTTTGTTCAATATTTTCTTTTTCGATTTTACCTGAAATATATTTTTGCTCCACCATAAAAAAACGTTCAATCAGTCCTTGATCTTCAAAACGTTGTAAGTCTCTACGGATTGTAATTTCAGAAACTTCTAATCTGGCAGATAATTCTTCCACAGATAATTGCCTATGTTCTTGTAATAATTTCAAAAATTTCTTGTTGTCTTTTAAACACAACACCTTTGCTATTTTTCATTAGTATTCGTTCCTTTTTCTCTATGAAGAACAGAGGAGAAGCCTTCATTAACGACTTCTCCATTGTTCATTGATTTTAGCGAATTTTTAATGATAATTCTTGTAATTGTTGTTCAGATACTGGACTTGGTGCTTGTGTCATTGTATCCATTGCTGAACCGTTTTTAGGAATGCAATTACTTCACGGATGTTGTCTTCTCAGCTAATAACATAACTAAACGGTCTAATCCTAATGCAATTCCTCCATGTGGTGGGAATCCATAATCTAATGCATCCATTAAGAATCCAAATTGTTCTTGTGCAGATTCTTTTGTGAATCCTAATACGTTAAACATTGCTTCTTGCATGTCTCTTCTATAAATTCTTAATGAACCTCCACCTAATTCATATCCATTTAATACAATATCATAAGCTTGAGCTTTAGCTGCTGCTGGATCTTCTAATAAAAGCATTGAAATCTTCATTTACTGGACGAGTAAATGGATGGTGCATTGCAACATAACGATTTGCATCTTCGTCATATTCTAATAATGGCCAATCAACAACCCATAAGAAGTTGAATTTAGATTGATCGATTAATTCATGTTTTCTACCGAAGTGTAAACGTAATTCTGATAATGATTGAGCTACAACACTTGGTTTATCCGCACAGAAGAAAATAATATCTCCCAATTCTGCATCTAAACGTTCTCTTAATGCTGTTTCTTGGTTTACTAAGAATTTAGCGATTGGTCCTTTTAGACCATCTTCTTCAACTTTCAACCAAGCTAATCCTTTTGCACCGTATTTAGCAACAAATTGTGCTAAGCTATCTGCATCTTTACGTGAATATTCATCTGCTAATCCTTTTAAGTTTAAGGCTTTTAACATGTCCACCATTTTCAACAACTGTACTGAACACTTTTAAGTCAGAATCTTTTACAATATCTGCTACATCAATTAATTCTAATGCAAAAACGAGTATCTGGTTTATCATTCCCATAACGGCTCATTGCTTCAGCAAATGAAAGACGTGGGAATGGAGTTGTAACTTCTACTCCTAATGTATCTTTCATCACTTTTTCAATAAACCTTCCATCATTTCTTGAATTTCTTCAGCTGATAAGAAGCTTGTTTCAATATCAACTTGTGTAAATTCAGGTTGACGGTCTCCACGTAAATCTTCATCACGGAAGCAACGAACGATTTGGTAGTAACGGTCTAATCCCCCACCCATTAATAATTGTTTAAATGTTTGAGGTGATTGCGGTAAAGCATAGAAACTTCCTTCATGTACACGAGAAGGTACTAAATGATCACGAGCTCCTTCTGGAGTTGATTTTGCTAAGTATGGAGTTTCTACGTCGATAAATCCTTCAGTATCTAAATATTCACGAGTGCACTGAGTTGTTTTTATGACGTAAACGTAAGTTTTCTAATACAGGTTTACGACGCATATCTAAATAACGATATTTCATACGTAATTCATCTGAAGCTACTTTGTCATCTTCAATGTAAATTGGTGGAGTTTAGCTTTCGCTAATAATTCCAACTTGGTGAACTTCTAATTCCATTGTTCCTGTTTTTAAGTTTGGATTTGTTAATCCTTCTCACGTAATGCAACGGTACCTGTTACTTCAATAACGTACTCTGGACGTAAGGTATCTGCAATTTCAAAAAGCTGCTTGGTTATGTTGTGGGTTAAATACCACTTGCATCACACCTTCACGGTCACGTAAGTCGATAAAAATAACTCCACCATGGTCACGACGTTTTTTGTACCCAACCATGTAATGTAATTTCTTTTTCCTACTAATTCTTCTGTGACTAATCCACAATAAATTGATCTCTTTTTCATACAAATCCCTACTTTCTATTTTTCCAAAATATTCATCAATTGCTGTTGTATCCATTGTTGCTATGGAATAGACTATCAAAATCTTCATATACATCTGCTAAGTCAACTTTTACTTCTTTACCAGTGCTCATTACTTTTAGTGGAACTTGACGACTTGCTAATTCTTCTTCTCCTAAAAGTAATCACAACTTTTTGCTCCATATTTTTGAGCATTTTTAAATTGAGGTTTTGCTTTTCTACCGAAGAAATCACGATCTGCAGAATAACCCTTGTTGACGTAGTGAGATAGAAAGTTTTAAGACTTCCTCTTCCGTTTCTTCTCCTAAACCAACAATATAAGCATCTAATTCTTGTAAGTCAGGAATTTCTACTTGTTCATCTTTCATTAATAACACAAGTCTTTCCATTCCTAATCCAAATCCGAATCCTGGTGTTTCTGGTCCATCTAATTCTTGAACAAGACCATCATAACGTCCACCACCACAAATCGTTGTTTTTAGCACCAAATGATTTTTGAATCTGTCATAATTTCAAAAATTGTATCTTGATAATAATCTAATCCACGAACCATTGTTTCATCAATTTCAAATGGAATTTCTAAGGCAGTTAGATATTGTTGCACTTTTTTCAAAGTGAGTACGTGCTTCATCTGATAAAAATTCTAAAATACGTGGTGCATTTTTACGATTTCAATATCACGTTTATCTTTACTATCTAATACACGTAATGGATTTTTATGAAGACGATTTTTAGAATCTTCACTTAATTCTTCAGTAAATGGTTCTAAATAATTAATTAAAGCTTGACGATATGCGATACGGTCTGCAGTTTTTCCAAGTGAATTAATCACTAAACGCATATTGGATAAGCCAAGTTCTTTTTAATAAATCCCATGCCATTGCAATTGTCTCAACATCTGTTGCTGGATTTGTTGAACCAAATACTTCCACACCTAATTGGTGGAATTGTCTTAAACGTCCTGATTGTGGACGTTCATAACGGAGACATTGGAGCCATGTAATAAACTTTATAAGGTTTCTTATGTTCTGGTCCAAATAATTTATTTTCTACATACGCACGAACGATGGCTGCAGTTCCTTCTGGACGTAATGTAATATGACGGTCTCCCTTGTCATAAAAATCATACATTTCTTTAGAAACGATATCCGAAGTATCACCCACACCTCTACTAAATAATTCATAGCTTTCAAACATTGGTGTACGCATTTCTTCAAATTGATAATCGCCTCAAAAATAATGCGAGCAGTTTTCTTCAATGTAATGCCAAATTTTTGATTTCCTCTGGTAATAAATCGGCTGTTCCTTTTGGTTTTTGGAATCATTTTATCCTACTTTCTATGTATATATATGTAAAAATCCTGACTCAAATGAATGAGTCAGGACGATTAATTCGTGGTACCACCTAAATTTGAATAGAGTCACCCTCTATTCCTCTACTAAATAACGGCTCTTTTGCCGGAATAACTGCATTATTCTCCTCCAGAGTGTCTTTCGATTCTTTCAGTCTTATGAGAAACTTTCAGCCACGATTTCTCTCTCTAATTGCTGTGAATCTACTTAGCTCCTTCATTTGGATTTCCTATGAAATTGATACTAATTTACTAAAAAGTTGACTTTTTGTCAAAGTAATGTGAATGGAAATGTTAAATTTTGATGATAAAGCTTAATTTTCATGATTATCCTATTAAATTTTTACTTTTTCTCTACTAAATCGATT
>BNJV01000563.1_pt1 | contig 104366 bp, 108 predicted proteins | sample 8540591 | NCBI WGS metagenome assembly BNJV01 (sample SAMD00202457, study PRJDB9452) | human saliva metagenome | host: Homo sapiens
TTCTTCGGTATATGACCATGAATTTTCAAATTTTGCGGTGTTATGCGACCCTGAACCTCCGTAGGATGCATTTCCAGAGCCTGACGCAGTAGCTTCAATGGTCACAGTACGCGTATTTTTCTTTGTGGTTGTGTGAGTGTTTTGTGGCGGTTCTTCTTTCTTTTCTTCGGCGGGAGGTTGCGCGGCGGTGCTTTCTGGGGTTGCTTCTTCGGGCATGTGAGAAGAAGCAACAGCAGAGGGGCTTGCCGATGCTGGCCTGCTGGGAGACGATGCGCCAATGAGGGCTATCACTCCAACAAATACCAGGCCAAGAGCCAACAGCCCGGCACAGCCCAGGCAACCTATGAGTGTGTAGGTTCCTGCTTTATTTTCATTGGGTTTAGCGAGTGAAGGTTGGTTATTGTAAGGGGTGCCTTCCATGGTGTATTCCTGTTCTACGCAGAGAACAAGAATATAATACTCCATCTACGAAAATTATTCATTAGAAAAAACTTTTCATGTCTGATGTGAGGATTTTATGTCTGAAAAAGCCGATATACCGCTGAACTTGTCTTGACACTGTGCTTTAGTAAGAAGCTCACATGAAAATTTTTCATGTCTGGGCCTGTTATTTATGTGTAGACATCAAAATTTAATGTCTGAGGGCTCTTCTCTGTCAATCACCGCAGATTCGCCACAGTAACAAGGTTCTTAATGCAGGATTTTCTGCTGACCAAGACGTCATGATGTAGAGAATATAAAAACGGGAGTGTTTTCTTCATACAGGAGCAGTATAGTGCTCCCGCATGAAGAAAACACCCCCGGATTTAGAATGCCTGAGTATTAGTACTCCACGCGATCGAAATAACAACTTCTTAGCGGCACAAAGTTGCCGCTTCCGGAGCTTGCCTAAGATTCGTGGCGCTCGCGGTACATGCCCAGCGGGCCCGCATCCGCATAAGCCTGCGCCGTGTTGTAACGGTACAGGCGCGGCGGGCGGTGGCGGGTACCTTCAATGCGCCGACCGGTATCAATAATCGACTTTGAAGCTGCAATCTGGCGGCGGAAATTCGCGGGATCCAACGGGCGACCGAGAATCGCCTCGTACACCTCACGCAGCTGCGCCAACGTGAACTCATCGCCCAAGAATGAGTGCGCAATACGCGAATATTCGACCTTATTCTGCAGGCGGTACAGGGCGTACTCCACAATCTCGTTGTGGTCGAAAGCCAGCTCGGGAAGCTCATCTACCGGGAACCAGCGAATATTTTCGTGCACGCGAGTCTGCGAAACCTCGGTCGCCGGGATCGAAGCCCAATAAACCACCGAAACCACGCGCTCATGATCCGCCCCAGGCGCCGGAACCGGCGTGCCGTTGATGCGCGCCGCACGTGCCTCCGGGGCACGCAAAACATCACCGAACGCATACAGCTGCTCCAAAGTACCCAGGGCTCAAGACCGGTCGCGCGCTTGAGCGTGTACCCCGCCGCCTGCTCTAGAGACTGCTGGGACTGCAAGGGACCGCCGGGAAGCGCCCACTGACCCTTATAAGGCTCGCGCAAGCGGCGCACCAGCGGCAGCCAAAGACTTGGGCGCGCACTATTCTTTTTGTGGCGTAATGCAAGAATCACGGTAGAAACCGCTAACGAAACCGAACTGTGGTCGGCCTCGTGCTCTTCGGGGACCTCAGCTGCGTAATGTGGTGATGAGTTCATCCATGACTCCTGTACTTATTTTTGTGTGCACTATAACCATTTTAAGGGTAAAAACGGCGTTACACGACTTACGGCGCGCGCATCCGACGGATACACGCGCTGCATGGTTGGACTCTTGAGGTAAAGCGGCTAATTCTCGATGTTCAGCTCGCCCATAGCGTCCCATCCGTCACCGTCAATCTGGCGGGAGATAATCTTCGGAGTCTCGCGCAGAGCCGGGCGCATATCGGCTATGGCTTGGGCGAAATGCGCGGAGTTCACATGAGCCGCCGCGCCGTCGTCCTCGAACGCCTCTACCAGCACGAACTCGTTCGGATCCTCAACGCTGCGCGACCACTCAAACCACTTGTTGCCGGGTTCGGCACGGGTTGCCTCGGTGAAGTCGCGGGTTAAATCTAGCCATTTTTCGGTGTATTCGGGCTTGACGGGAAATTTCACAACAATAAAAATCATAACGACTCCTAATACGCAAGATACGGAACACTCCTATTCTTTCACAGGATGCGCCGTGCGGTCAGAGGCTCTAACGCGCGAGCAGGTCGGATTTCGCCGACAAGGTAGGATTTTCCAACCTGCTCGGACCAAAAACCACCTGTTCGCGGCTAGTCGTGGGGTATTCACGGGCGTAGGGTTAAAGGTATGACTACTGCACAGATAAAGTTCCTTGAGACGGACCCGGCCATGATCTCCGCCGAAACTACTCTGCGGGCGGCGGCGAGTGATGTGTACGCCCTGATTGCCGACCCCGCCCGCCATACCGAGCTTGACGGAGGCGGTTCGGTGCGTGGGCTGGTATCCGGCGACACCCCCGAACTGCGCGAAGGCGATACCTTCACCGAAAAAATGTTCCTGGGCATCCCGTACCGCATGTCTCCCACGGTTGTGCGCGCCGAGAAGAACCAGATCCTCTCTTGGCGCATGCCCGCCGACCACTACTGGACCTGGGAGATCGCAGATAACCACGACGGCACCGTGACCGTGCGTGAAACCTGGGATGCTTCCGAAGCGAAAATTTTTGGGTTCATCCCCGCTGCGCCCGTATTCCGTACAGTTGGTGCGTTCGCGCGTAACCGCCGTAATATTGCGCTGTCGCTGGCGAAACTACATCGCACCTTCGAGGGGTAGAGGCTGTTTCTTGCCTGCTTCTTCCCTGCGAGCAGATAGTATTTCGACGAGCAGATAACGGATTGCTATCTTTTCGTCGAAATATTATCTGCTCGCGGTGTTAGGCCGATACGAACACTACCGTGCTGCGCGCCTGAGAATGTCGAGCGCATCCAGCAGAATATCCCGATCGGCCTTGATGCGTTTGCGCGCCGCCGGGTTCGCCATGCCTCCCGCAAACGCCGCACTGTAATACATGCCGTCCCCCAGCAAAGTACGGTGCGCGCCATCTTATCGTCCCCAATCTCCGCGCGAATCAGCTCATACCACTGCCCCTGAATCTCGTCCATGAGTTCGCGTGCCGCCGGGTTCTTATCCTGCGCCAACCGCGAGAGGGCAACCAGGCATATATCGAATGGGGTGCCCTGAAAGGTTGAGGTGTTGATGTAATAGGCACTGGCTCCTTCGGGTGCGGCGCGCATCTTCTCAAGGTCTTCGTCTGCGTAGGTGCGGGTGCGGTCTAAAAGCGCCTCAAAGAGCGCCTTTTTCGAGCCGAAATGATAGAGCAGGCCGCCCTTAGAAACTTTCGCTTGGGCGGCGACCGCATCAAGGGTGGCGGCACGTTCACCGGCCTGTACCAGCAGATGTTCATAAGCGTCTAGAATCTGCTCGCGCGAGTTGTTGGCGCGGGTCGCACGGGGTTCGGATGCGCTGGCTGGGGTAGTCATAATCATCATTCTACGGATTAGAAACTTTACCGTCTAGTTGGTATAGTTAGTGTGTCCGTGGTTGCCAGCGCGGCGCATCCTTACTACCCTAAACAAAGCCTCTAGCAGCAACCCCTATGCGGGCTATGAGCACTTGCCGCCCGGCGCATCTGCCGCAAGTGCCGAAAACTCCCAGATGCGTGTAAACACAACGATGAACAACTTATACCCCGTCACCGAGGCGCTGCCTATTCACGCGCCCGATCAGAAAATCAAACGGTGGGTTGCCCTGACCGTGCTCATGCTGCCGGTGCTGCTTGTCTCGGTCGATAACACCGTGCTCGCGTTCGCCGTGCCCTCAATCGCGCAGGCGCTCGAACCATCCTCCAGCGAGCAACTCTGGATCGTAGACGCCTACTCGCTCGTGCTCGCCGGGTTACTCGTGCCTATGGGAAGCCTGGGAGATCGCATCGGGCGGCGTAAAATCCTGCTGATCGGATCCGTCGGGTTTGCAGTTATCTCAGCACTCGCCGCATTCGCACCCACCGCTCTGCTGCTTGTCATCGCCCGCGCCGTACTCGGATTCTTCGGCGCTATGCTCATGCCCGCCACGCTCTCACTCATTCGCAACATCTTCCGTGACCCGAAAGAACGCCGCACCGCAATCGCCGTGTGGGCGGCTGGCTTCTCCGCCGGTGCAGCGCTCGGCCCCATCGTGGGCGGACTCCTGCTGAGCCATTTCTGGTGGGGGTCGGTGTTCCTCATGGCGGTACCCGTACTCGTACCGTTCCTTGCCCTCGCACCCATGACCGTGCCCGAATCGAAAGACCCAAACCCCGGTCCGCTCGATATGGTGAGCATCCTGCTGATTATGATCGCCATGATCGGCATAACCTTCGGCCTCACCCACATTTCTGAGGCAGGCGTGGATGCGCTCGCGCTCAGTACCGCCCTTATTGGCGCCGTATTCGGTTTCTTCTTTGTGCGCCGTCAGCTGCGCCGCGGGCGTGCGGGAACCACCCCCATGCTCGATGTTCGTCTCTTCAAAAACACCGTGTTCACCGGTGGGATTCTGGCGAACCTGTTCGCCATGTTCGTAGATGTTGGGTTCCTGCTCTTCGTCTCGCAGCATTTGCAGCTGGTCTCGGGGTACTCTCCCATGCAGGCTGGACTGTTCCTGATTCCCGGGCTGGCGTGCACCATTGTTGCGGGCCTGTACGCCGCTAAGCTCGTTTCGCGGTTCCACCCGGCGGTGATTGTGTCTTCAGGGCTTGCCTTGGGTGCCCTCGGGTACCTGTTTGTGGTGTTCTTCGGTTCGCGCAACGACCTTCTGCTCATGCTTTCCTTCATGTTCTTAGGGTTAAGCGTGGGTGCGGCACAGACCATCTCGAATGACCTAATTCTTTCCAGCGTTCCGGCGAATAAGGCGGGTGCTGCGTCGGCGATTTCTGAGACAGCCTACGAGTTCGGCACCGTGCTGGGTACCGTGGTGATCGGTGGCATGCTGACCGCAATTTACCGTGCACAGGTGATGGTTCCCGCCGGTCTTAATGCGGATGCGGCTCATGCGGCGGGCGAAACCCTCGGCGGCGCGACCGCAGTTGCCGGGCAGCTTCCCTCGGACCTAAGCGCTGAGCTGCTGCATTCGGCGCATGCCGCATTCGATTCGGGCGTGTTGGTGACCGCAACCTTTAGCGCCGTGCTTCTGGCGGTGCTGTCGGTCTTCACTTACCGGATGCTCCGCTCGGCACCCGCCGAACTGGAGAAAGCAGAGCACTAGAAAAACTCCGGTGCTAAAAAGAGCCTTTATGTAAATAAAGCGGTAAAAAATACTCTTTATTCACATAAAGGCTCTTTTTATCGCGGAGGTAGATGCCGGTAAGGCGGCAGAAAATGCATAATTCAGGGAAGGAAATTTTACATGGAAACCAAATGAACGCAGCAGGAAGAAGCTCAGATGTTACGGTAGAAGTACCAGCTTCAGCGAGTAGGTGCCGCGTCAGCTTACGCGTTCTTTGCCGCCGCATACGCGCATCCAGGCTACTAGGATGCGCACAAGGGCAGCCGCTACAGTCGCCGCGCGCCGGGAGGATAACCACGTGGATATTAAAGACTGGATGGCGCCTATGGTCACGCTCGCCATCGGCGCCAGTACCATTTTCATCTCCTATAAAAACTACCAATCACAAACCCAAGCCAAACCCTCGGAACTTGCCCGCTTAGAGCTGTGGAGCAAATTGCTTGCGGAAGCGGGAATCGACATTGGCGACCTGCCGCCCGAGGATGAACTTACCGCCGAACAGCGCGAGATCCTTGAAAATTACCGGGTTTTCCTCAAGCGTGCGTCACTCGAATCGAAGCTGCGTAAGGTCGGTATCGAGAATAACCGCCTATTCAACCTGTTGATGAAACGCGCGCATTCTCCCGTAAAGCCTACCCCCATTGGGTTTGGCGATTCCATTATTTACTATCGTCTTATTCTGTGGCTTTTCGCATTTATTTGGATTCCGATAGCCACCATTTTCTTGGGTATTCCGGTGCTGATCTCGTTCGGGGCGTACCTGTACCGCATGTTTGTAACCCGCAGCGGTGGTAATTATGTGGACTATTCAATTCCGGTTGGCTCGCTCGTCATTATCATTATTGGGCTTCTCGCCGTTGGCGGGCTCTGGTATCTGCAAAACAAGATTCGTTCGGCGATTATCGCCAATAACGTGTACTTCTATTTCTGGGACACCTACGGCGCCAAGCGAGGCAGCCGCGATTCCGTGCAGGCATACACCGAGCGGCTGACCGCAAAAACCTACTCTGACCTGCTCTTTATTGGGCAGCACGAGTTCGCGCAGCAGTTCCGCGAGAACATGTACATGGCGGGTATTCAAGAGATTGATGAGTACCCGCGCGTGCTCAGCGATGTGGGCATGATTCCGCGTAACCACCAGGTAGTTGAGGCGACCGCAGACTACAACCGGCTGGATCGCATTATCAACTGGATGCGCGCCAAAATCGGCATGGAACCGAAGCCTGCACGCGTTATCTACACTTTGGAACGTAAACCGCCGAAGGGTGCGGGGGCAACTGCGACATCCGGGCTTGATGTGCAGCTTCATGAGCTCAAGCCGGGCAAGAAGAAGCGTTTTAGGCGCAAGCGCAAGAAGGGGCGGGTGCTTATGCAGGCTGAACCGGCGACGGATGCGGTGCCCCTCTATACCGAGCACCCTGACGATGCGGCGAGTGACGCCTCGGAGGCTGATTCCGCGGCAGCTTCGCAGCCTCAGGTGGTGAACGGCCCAACTCTGACCGACGAATTGGTTGAGGACCTCAGCACCGGGCAGATTCCGCTGGTTCAGGTTCGCAGAGAGCAGGGGCAGAAGTCACAGAAGAATGCGGGCACCGAGGATGCTGGCTCGGCAGAAACGTATGGCATAGACGGTGCCGCTGAAGGTGTACGTGCGGATTCTCCGAAATCGGCATCGGAAGGTTCACCTGAGTAATACGCATATCTCGGGGTGCGAAAAAGGCTCTTTATTTCAATAAAGCGTTAGAAATCTTGCTTTATGTAAATAAAGAGCCTTTTTATTATTAGATAAATTAAAAGTATTATTTGAGAATATCCAGGGAGCTTCCACGGAATACCCAGGCTATAAGCTTAGGGTGAAGCCATGACTACTGATAAGAACCTTCCAAAACCTGAGCATGGAACGGTCCAGGCTCAAGATATTCATGAGATAGAGAAAGAATCAGCGGCAGATTCGACTGAGGAGCAGAACTCGTTTCCTCCTGCTCTTATAGCTGTGCAGATTACAAGGACCCTCATTGAGGCCATATTAGCAATACCATGGATCCCTGGCGCTCTTGTTTTATTCTTTTTTTCATGGCCTTTTGGTTTGCATTTTGTTTTGCAGGCTGTGGCATGGTCACGGACAAAGAAAGAAACTCGGATCGCGTGGGTTATAGGAACTAATCTGTATAGTCTGCTGATTGTGTCGCCTTATGGGGCTATTTGTGCTACTGTTTTTATCCAATTGGCCTCTGACAGTGCACCAGGTTTAGAGGGTCAGGCGCTGCCTTGGGTATTAATTCCTCCTGCTTCTGAAGCTGTTATCAGCATCATCATGATCGTTGTGATGAGTGTGATCAAGAAAAACTCTCCGCATGATTTTCAGGACAAGGGAGTCACTGTCGCTAAACCTCGAATATATGATGATGCTCTACACAGTTCTCAGGGAAGGATACACGAGGTGGGTGATGAATCAGAATCCTTGAAGAAGCATCATGAAGATCCGATTGTAGAAATTCCTTGGCAGCACGTTAACGTTAGGTCGCAGAAGAAAGATTAGGGTGAACAGCAATGAGCACCGATAAGAATTTTTCAACCGCTGATAATAATGATCCGCAGCCTCCCGTGGAAAAGCAAAGTGTATCGGGCAATAATCCGGAGAATGCCCATCAAGAGCCTAAATATACACAGCTGTATGGTCTAGAAGGCGCCGACGGTAAGATGTCCTTGGATCCCCAGGCGTCCCCAGAGCCTCAGGGCGCTGAGGGAAAGGAAGAGCCTCATGAACGCATATCACAACAGTTTGATATAGACCCCAACACCCGTGAGCCTCTTCTCATAGCACAGGCCATCAGGAATGTTCTAATTATTATTCCGGAGCTCATCATACTGGTTGTTTTTGTCTGTGTATTCATTAACGTTTTGGTATCTGCGCCCAGTGGATATGATGACCTTATCTTGGCGGGTATGTTTATTATTGCCGTTATTGCACTGCCCTATATAGTTCACGTTATCTTGCAGGTTGTCGCGTTTATGCGGTTTAGGAGATCAGTCAAGTTTCGGTGGATACGAGGCGCCAATATTTACGGCCTTATTGTTGCCCCGATCTCCGAGGTTACCTATGTGCCGTTTATGCTAGAGCGGATTCTTGATCCATCTTCATCTGCCGAGATCTCTTTTACAATAGTGGGGGTTATAGTAGCCCTTTACGAGGTTATTTTGGGCATCTTAATGATTGTTGTCACGACAAATAGTATTAAAAAGACAGAGCAACCTTTAGAACAAAAGCAGCATGAGGTATCCGAAGGAGCGCCTGATGAATCGCTCTAGAATCCCTTTGCCTTCGGCTGCACTTGGCGATTCCACGCCCAAAATCCCGTTCCGTAAATTCCTTTTGGGTACACGCGTAAGGTGAAGACAAGTCGTCGTTGAGAGCATACGCGGTGCTATGGTTGAGCTACCAACGACACCACCGAAACACATAGAGAGGAGAGCATGATGCGGCAGCTTTACGCGGCGCAGAAAATCTTCAAAATTACCGACCACTATGTCGTCACCGACGAAGGCGGGTACACGGTATATCAGGTTGATGAGAACTACCGGGTTCTCGGCAAAAACATGAATGTGACGAACGTTGAGACCGGCGTGCAGTTCACGCTAGAGCGGCAGCTTGGGCTCGGTACCGTTTTCAATGTTGGCTTTTCCACCGGCGACCAGCTGTATATGCGCAAACGGTTTAAACTCGCTGGGCTCAACATAGAGGCCTACCTCAACCAGACTCCGCTTCAGATCGGGGGTAGTTTCTGGGAAGGTAACTTTGAGATTGTTCTTGAAGGAGGTATTGTCGCCGCTATTCACAAGCCTAGGTTTAAGATGCGCGACAAATATCAGATCACTGTGTACGACCAGCGTTTTCAAGACGTTGCTATTGCAGTTCTCATCGTTGTTGATTATCTATCTGATCAGCGGCAGAAGAACAGGCCTAGAATTAGTTTTCACGGATCCTAAAGTCCTTATGCGTCAGGTTTGATGAGGCGCGAGCAGATAGTATTTTGGCGAGCAGATAACGGATTGCTATCTGCTCGCCACAATACTATCTACTCGCGGGATATATAGGAGGTAGAGCGTGATTACAGAGGGCTGCTTCTTGAAACACCTAAGAAAAAATATTTAAAACATGAAGTATTTATAAAGACTTACGAACCATAACGTTATATTTTTATGTGACATGCCCGAATAAGAAATATGACATTTAAAAATTTTGAACAATGACCACTCTGACATAGAGCATAAAATACATGAACTTCTGTCTTGCGTGATGCAGCAAAACAGCCTCAAAGGGTTGAAAACTCGCCCGTGTAGCTTCTACGGTAGGGGCAGAGGCGTTCAGGAAAGCACTGCACAGTAAATGCATTATATGAGGTGGCCAAAAATCACTTTGAGATGTGTTGCTGGTATGCAGCTCTTGCAGATATATTCTGAGCACCCTAAATAAAATCCTCGCTCCGGAAGAGGAAATGTCATAATCCCGCGCCTTCTTTTATGAGGCGTTCACAGATAGTACGCATTCAGAATTCGCTTTTGTAGCTCTCAAGTGGCGAGTGCGCGTATCCAACCACCATGTGAAAGGAAGATAAGTAACATGACTCTCGAAAATACCGGACTTTCTCGCCGTAAGCTGTTGCGTACTACCGCTATTGGTGTGCCTGCCGCTGGTCTGCTCGCTTTCGGCTCAACCCTCGTGACCGCACCGAGCGCAAATGCTGTTGATGTTGACGGCTACTGGGGCTCGGGAACATCATTAGGATTCCAGCAGTTTATGAATGCTGTCAGGGGTTCCGGTTTAACGACTGATGGTGTAATCAGCTCGCAGCCCTCAAGCTTTGCCCCTTCCTGCTCCGGCATCGTCGGTGGCTGGGAGTGGGTGGAGGACTCTCAGGCATCTGGTTCCCCAGCAATTGTGGAGATGCAGAACTGGTTGGGTGTAAGCGCAGATGGATTATTTGGTGCTGAGACCGTGAGTGCTTTGCAGACCCACTACGGTTTGACGGTTGACGGGACACTGGACGGACCTTCGCCTACGATTCAGGCTCTGCAGAACGAGATAAACCAGTACGTCATCAGCGACCATACCAACGACCATATGAATGATGTGATAAAGAAATTATTTAATTAGCAACGCACACGTCGATATCGCACTCGATGGGGCGGAGGTTGATACCGTTGCTCCGCCTCATCGAGGCTTTTTAACTTCCTGCACCTGAAAAAATATATGTAAAGGAGGACATTCCTGATGACTCTCGAAAATCCTGGACTTTCTCGCCGTAAGCTGTTGCGTACTACCGCTATTGGCGTTCCTGCTGCTGGTCTGCTCGCTTTCGGCTCGACCCTTGTGACCGCACCGAGCGCAAATGCCCTTCAAGCTGATGGCATCTGGGGTGAAGGAACGACAGTTGCGCTTCAGCAATTCCTAAATCAGGCACTTGGGGCAGGTCTTGAAGTAGATGGGCTGATCGGTAGTCAGCCTGCCTCTGCACAGGAAGAATTGGCTGTTTTTGGATCCGGTTGGGACTGGGTCTCGGATAGTGATGCTTCCGGGTCTGCAACTATCACCGCTATGCAGAACTGGCTGGGAGTCTCAGCGGATGGTCTGATAGGTCGGCAGACGCTCTCTGCTCTGGGCAGTTACGAGGATCCGGAACTCGGTCGGGAAATAGACGAGCTAAACCGTGAGTTGGGTGAGCTTGGCCGATTTGTTGAGGGAGTCGGCGAAGACGTGCAGCGTAAATACGAAGACATTAAAAATAAGCTGAAAGAACTCTACGAAGAAGTTATCCGTAAGTTGCAGGACATGCTCGATAAATTATCAGGTAAACCTGATCCTGAAGCGCGTAAATGGTTTGAAGAGCATCGGTAAAAGTTTTCGCGGTACTTGGACGGGGCATGTTTCTGCTTAAGAATTTTGCCCGACAAGGCATTTTTCAGCTCTCTGTACTTGAAATATACGCAAAGGAGGGTATTCCTGATGACTCTCGAAAATCCTGGACTTTCTCGCCGTAAGCTGTTGCGTACTACCGCTATTGGTGTGCCTGCTGCTGGTCTGCTCGCTTTCGGTTCGACCCTTGTGACCGCACCGAGCGCAAATGCTGTTGATGTTGACGGCTACTGGGGTTCGGAGACCTCGACAGGTTTTCAGAAGTTTCTGAATGCCTTTCTGAGTGCTGGATTGGAGGTTGACGGCATGATCAGCTCTCAGCCTTCGAGCATGGCTTCTTCCTGCTCCGGCATCGTTGGTGGTTGGGAGTGGGTAGAAGATTCTCAGGCCAAGGGATCTCCCACTATCGAGTTGATGTTTATGTGGCTGACTCATGATCCAGACGATACTCTTGAGGCAAAGACGCAAGAAGGGAATGCGTCTTTGACCCGAGAAGGCGAACCTTTGCACAACAACCAAATTTCGCCTACACACATCAAGCTCATGCAGGATCATTATCGGCTTACCCGCGATGGCGTTCTGTCAGCTCCATCGCAGACCATTAAGGCCTTGCAAAAGGAGATCAACCAGTACGTTGGCTAATCCAATGTGACAGTTCTTCACGTGTCGGGAGGGTGGATCGGTCATCTAGTGGTATTTCCATCATCCCGACAAGGAAGGCATCTTCCAGCTCTAGCTTTTCTGTATCTGAAAATACGCAAAGGAGGGTATCCACTATGCCGAATGAACATTCTGGTATTTCGCGTCGTCGTTTGCTGCGCACCGCATCCATAGGTGTTCCCGCCGCAGGCGTTCTGGCGCTGGGGTCCAGCATCGTTAGCGTCCCAGCTGCTCAGTCGCTTGAGGCTGATGGTTATTGGGGCTCCGAGACAACCTCGCAGCTTCAAAAGTTTTTCTTCAATATCTTTGCGCAGGAACTCGGTCAGCCCACGTACGGGTATGAAGACGGTGTCGTGAAATATCAGCCTGTATCGCAGCAGTCCGCAAACCCCGGGCTGGGCAGCGGATGGCAATGGGAATCCGATGGGGGAGCGCAAGGCTACGACTTCACCATCTATTACCTGCAGCGTTGGCTGGGTGGCGTGGAGGCCGACGGCACGATTGGTCCCAACACTATCAAAGCCTTACAAAATCACTATGGTCTCACGGCAGATGGTCGCCTAGATGGACCTTCAGAGACTATCAAGGCTTTGCAGAACGAGATTAGCCAGTACGTCGGTTAGCTCTGCGTGAGATTTGATGATGCGTGAAAAGCACGTTGGTGCTTCTCAGCGAACATATATTTTCATCCTGAAGGAGAATAAAATGACGAACGAACATTCTGGTATTTCTCGCCGCAGGCTGGTGCGTACCGCTGCTGTAGGCGTACCCGCCGCGAGTTTGCTGGCTTTCGGCTCCACTCTGGTGACCGCAACAAGTGCGAGTGCGGTTAGCGTTGATGGTTACTGGGGCGAGGAAACCTCTGCAGGGCTCCAACGCTTTATGAATGCCGTGCGTGGGGCCGGGTTGTCGGTGGATGGAGTTATTAGTTCTCAGCCATCAAGTATGGCTCCATCCTGCTCGGGTATCGTCAGCGGTTGGGAATGGGTCGATGATGCACAGGCCTCTGGTTCCCCAACCATGCTGGCCATGTATCAATGGCTTGGATCCGGGACTCATGGGCAACATCTTTTCCTCAAAATTGAGGAATGGGGTGGGAATGTAACTGGCTACAGCATCACAGGCGTTCATATCAAGCTTTTACAAGAGCATTATGGTCTGACGGCGGATGGAACTTTAGATAGTCCATCACCAACTATTGAGGCTTTGCAGAACGAGATTAACCAGTACGTCGGCTAAAACCCGGTGTTGCTCTTTCACCAGTTAGTGCACAGTCCTATTCGAACTAATTGAGGAGAAAAAATGATATTTCGTAAATCTGATCATCCTCGTCGTAAGTCGATGCGTGTAACCTTGTTCGTGACCCCCATTGTGGGCGCCTTGTTAGCGCTTGGCTTCATGACGGCTCCGGCGGCGAATGCAGCGATTGCTGATAACTCGACAGGCGCAATGCAGGCAGAATCTGAGAAGCTTCATCAAGAAGCCCAGGAAGCTACAGATCTAGCAAATAAGTTTGACCAGGATAACATCGCGATTAATGATTCTGCCGCTGCGGATCTGCGTGATGCTGCGCAGAAGGCTGAAGCGATGGCTCAAGAACGAGACCAGGCAGTTCAGGCTGTTGAAGATGCTGATCGTGACGCCGCCAGCCTCTTTGAATAAATAATTCGCAACTAAGTTGTGTGAAGAAGTGATATTGGGGCTCGTGGACTTTTGACTGGTGCCAAGATTGCTTCAAACCTTTTATGAGCCTTAGTTGAGGAAGGAATATTATGACTCTCGAAAATCCCGGTATTTCTCGCCGTAAGTTGCTGCGTACCACCGCTATTGGTGTGCCCGCTGCGGGTATGCTCGCCTTTGGCTCGACCCTCGTGACCGCGCCAGCTGCGAACGCTGCTATGGCAGTTGATGGTTACTGGGGTACGGAGACGACGGAACTTCTCCAAAGTGTCCTTATGCAAGGGGTTCTTGGTCAGTGGTGGTTTCCTGGCTATCCTTTTGGGGATCCTTCGGGGACTATTTCTTCTCAGCCAATATCACGTGCTGAGGAGAACCCCGGTCTGGCTTCAGGCTGGCAGTGGGTTTCCGATGAACAGGTGAAGGGCTCCGGTACTATCGCTAGGTTGCAGCGTGAAAAGCTGGGCTTCGAGAAAGGCGACGGGATTATTGGTCCTCAAACGATTAGTGCTCTGCAGACCTGGCTTGGGCAAACCGCTGATGGTGTGCTTGACGGACCTTCGCCAACGATCGAGGCTCTGCAAAACTATCTGAACTCTCATGTACCTACGACTTAAAAAATAAGTTATCGCGAAAATGGCGTGACATGTTCTCACCTCGTATGTGGTGATGTGAAGAAGGGATATTATGACTCTCGAAAATACCGATCTTTCTCGCCGTAAGCTGCTGCGTACCACCGCCATTGGTGTTCCCGCTGCCGGTGTGGTTGCTTTGGGAGCGAACCTGGTGATGGCCCCAGCTGCGAATGCAGAGACTGACTTGGGTGCCAAGATGAAAGTAGAGTCTGAGAAGCTTCAGGAAAAAGCTCAGAGGGCTAAAGAACTAGCAGACAGCTTCGATCTTGATGCCGCAGCATTTGATGATCCTGCCCTTGAGGCTGCCGTCAAAGATATCAGCGGCCAGCTGCATGATGCTGCTCAAAAAGCCGAAACGTTGGCTCAGCAACGAGCCCAAGAAGCTCAGGCCGTTGAAGATGCTGATGGTGAAAATGCCAGTCGCTTTCAATAATTCGCAGCCAATTGTGTGAGGAAGCGAGATTGGGGCTCGTGGACTTTTGACTGGTGCCAAGATCGCTTCAAACTTTTTATAAGCCTTAGTTGAGGAAGGAATATTATGACTCTCGAAAATCCCGGACTTTCCCGCCGTAAGCTGTTGCGTACTACCGCTATTGGTGTACCCGCTGCGGGTATGCTCGCCTTCGGCTCGACCCTTGTGACCGCAACGAGCGCGAATGCTCTTACAGATGATGGTTACTGGGGCTCCGAAACAACGGTTGAGCTGCAGAAGCGTCTCAACAGCATAGCTGCCGTAAACTCTGCGGTGTATGGCGGTCTTCCCTCGACGGGCAGATCGACAGTCAGCCCGCATCCCAGTCAAGTGCTAATCCCGGTTTGACGAGCGGTTGGCAGTGGGTTTCTGACGATGCCGCCTCCGGTTCAGAAACCATCAAAGATTTGCAGCGCTGGCTCGGGACGGATGTTGATGGTTTGATCGGACCCTCTACAATCAGTGCTCTACAGAGCTGGTTGGGTCAAACCGCAGACGGGGTTCTTGACGGTCCCTCACCGGCCATTGTTGCGTTTCAGCGCAAGCTTATTGAAGGTAACTACTCTTAAGGCGTGAGAACCTGCACAGCACACAGTCTGTAACCTGCTCGACAACACGGTAGTGCATAACCGTACCCTGACTAAAAAACGTGTTCAGGTGAGTTACGGTTAAAAACTACCAACCGGTTTACCGGTTTCGCATCATGAGGTGCGGCGTTGGCGCTTATCCTAATGGCGCTGACTCTGCACCTCATGGTGTTTTAACACCGCATAAATAAGGAGGACATATGACTGAACTGGGTACCTCACGCCGCCGATTCCTGCGCGCAGCCGCTGTTGGCATTCCCGCTGCGGGCGCGCTCGCGGTTGGTTCGACTCTGACCGCTCCGGCTGCGAACGCTGCGCAGACTTCGTCAACCCCGTCGAATCAGAACCAGAGCCCCGAAGCTCAAGGTGCGGCCACCAACGCGCAGTATCTCAGCGAGAAGGCGAAGAACTTCCATATTCTGCTTGATATGTACAAGCAGGCTGGCGACGCGGTAGACGCAACCCAGCTGACCCAGGAAGCGCAGCGCATTCGGGGTGCGGCGGACGAATCAAACAGCCCGTTCCCCAGCAGTCCCGTCTCGTGGGCTGGTGTTCAGCTGGAACGGGACAGGATGCAGCTTGCCGCCAAGATCAACTACGCCGCCACGCGTGCCGAACAGTTGGCTGATGAGCGTACCCGCGCTGGCGGGGGAGTGCCGCAAGGTCAGGATGCGGTGCGCCAGGCTGCACAGAGGCGCGTGATCTATCGTGTGCTCACCAGCGCATCCCGAGACACTGATGCGCTGGTGACCAAGCTCGAAAACCTGGCGAAGGGTCGGTAAAGCAACGCTCATCGTGAGCAGATTCCTGTATAAAAAGGCTCTTTATTCCAATAAAGAGGCGGAAAACCCGCTTTATTGGAATAAAGAGCCTTTTTACAGTGCGCAACCCCCGGTAAACATGGCTGGCTCCGGGAAAGAGAGCGAAAGGAACCCCTCCGGGAAGGACGGTAAAGAACCCGGAGGGGTTAGCTTAGGGGGCTTACACCCTACTTCTTAATCGGTTCGCGCGAGATAACAACCTTCACCGCATTGTGCTCGGCGGCGTTTGCGAACAGGTCGTATGCTTCCTCGAACTGGTCGAAGGTGAAGTAGTGGGTTGCCATCGCCTTTGCGTTCAGGCGGCCCGAACGCACCATGTTCAGCAGGTTGCCCACGGTATTGCAGTTCACCAGACCCATGTTGATGTTCACGTTTGAGATCCACATGGTGTTAATCGGCAGCTCTACCGGCTTGCCGTGCACACCCGCGTTCGCAATGTTGCCGTAGGGGCGCACGATCTTGGTGCAGGTCTCGAAGGTCTGCGGCACGCCCACGGCCTCAATCGCCACATCCACGCCCAAACCATCGGGGGAGAGGGCCTTAATTTTCTCGATAAAGTCCGGATCGGCGGCGTTTACCTTATCGGTTGCGCCCAGTTCCAGCGCCTTGTTCATACGGTTATCGTCCATATCGACGGTAATCACGCGCCCGGCACCACACAGGTTTGCCGTCATGATCGCGCCCAGACCCACCGGACCGGCGCCGATAACCGCAACCGTATCGCCGGGTTTGGTGTTGCCGTTGAGAATACCCATCTCGAACCCGGTCGGAAGCGCATCCGTGAGGAAGAGAACGTCTTCGTCGGTCAGTCCCTCGGGAACCATGTGAACCGACGTCTCAGCGTAAGGAATGCGCACATACTCAGCCTGGGTGCCGTCAATCATGTACCCAAAAATCCAACCGACGCCGCCCACGGTCTGGCAGTGCGAAGGCTTATTATCCTTACAGTATGAGCACTTGCCGCAGTTCGTGACCGCCGGAATAATGATGCGGTCGCCAACCTTCAAATCAGTGACCGCAGAGCCGACTTCGGTAATCGTGCCGATAGCCTCGTGGCCCAGGATGCGCCCTTCTTCAACCTCGGGAACGTCACCCTTGAGGATGTGCAGGTCGGTGCCGCAGATGGTGGTGGTATCAACGCGAGCAATGACGTCGGTGGGTTCAAGGATGGTGGCGTCTGGAACTTCTTCCCAAGCTCGCTTGCCTGGACCGTGGTAAACGACTGCCTTCATGGTGACTCCTAACTGAGATTTATGAGGGGCTGTAGCTACAGCATCATCGCTTATAGTCTCAACCTATCAAGAGTTCTTTATAGGTTGTACTTTCATTAAACCGGAAAAATCCGTAACTTCCTAGATGTTACGTAGATTACATTTAAGGTTGTGGTGACTGTAAGAATGGCAGGCTCATGCGCGATGCGCTCTATACCGCGAGCAGGTGGTTTTTGGTACGAGCAGGTAGTATTTTCCTACCTGCTCGGCCAAAAACCACCTGCTCGCGTACATGCACGAGGGGGCGATACCCAAGCACAGTGGCAGCGCTACGAGAAAGACCACCAATCCCGAGGCAAAATTGGATTTAAAGAGAGCGCCTAAAGGCTGTTTTTCGATAGACTGATTGACCAAAACCGATACTCCTTGATGTGTTGTCTGTATATTGTGGTGCGCCGTATGCCGGTGTGCTCGGGGCAAAAGCTCGCGCGAGCGGGTAGACTCTCACCCGGCATCAAGCGGTTGGGAGGGCTACGCAGACTGTTTGCGTGCGTTAACCACCCATTCGGAATCGGTCAGGTTATAAATGCTCTGAATATCAGCCAGAATATTCTCAAAATCGATATCCAAATCGATCAGACGGCCCGTGCGCATATCAAACACCCAGCCGTGCACGATCGGGTAACCGTCCAGCAGATAACGCTCCTGAACGCATGCCATCTTGATGATATTCAGGCACTGCTCCTGCACATTCAGCTCGACCAGGCGGTCGTACCGTGCGTCTTCGTCGGCGATCGCATCCAGCTCTTTGCGGTGCAGACGGTATACATCACGAATATTGCGCAGCCACGGGTTCAGCGAGCCCATATCTTCGGGCACCATCGCAGCCTTAATACCGCCGCAATTGTAGTGACCGCACACGATAATATGCTTAACCTTCAGGTGTGAAACCGCATATTCGATAGCGGAACCGGCGTTTAAATCCAGCCCATTCACTAGGTTGGCAACGTTGCGATGAACGAACACTTCGCCCGGTTCCAGACCCATCAGCCCCTCTGCAACCACGCGGCTATCGGAGCATCCAACGTACAGAAAATCGGGGTTCTGACCATCCGCGAGCTCAGTAAAATACTCGGGATGCTGTTGCTTCCGTCTCAAGCCATTGTTGATTATTCTCAAAAATGACTTCGTAGGATTTGCTCATGTCTCTTCCTTTCTTTGAATGTTGGTAGAGGATTTTTCGCGCAGATTCATGGCGGACAGTCAGAAGGAAGGGTTGGAAGGGCTGCCCGTCTGCGAAAAAATGGTGACAATCACGGAATATGCACAGAGTTCTCCCTCAAGCAGAAGGAAAGTAGATGTGTCTAGAGGAAAATCTGTGAAAATATGCCTGTTAGAAATAAGGCATATTCCGGATTAAAAGATCGTGAGTGCCTTTATTCTGTTACTCAAAATCGTACGGGAGTTCAAAACACTACCCGATTATTCTATGAGGCCGAATAAAAACCCGACCGTCACCCTTAGTTATGTAATGACAAAAACTAAGTTCAGCCTATCCTAGCAGGTGAGCCGCCAATGCGCCACCGCGAAGGTACGCGCGGTGCCGCCGGTGGGATGTTATCGCAGACTATTTCTCGCTGACCTGACAGGCGACGGCGAGAGCCTTGAGACGTGCGCGGCAAAGCCTAAACCGGCAGGGAATGGGCGGTCTCAGGAATGCGCCTGACTCGCTGGCGCATCCAGGTAAACACCCACACCAGCACGAAAGCGGCGACCATCGTCAGCACAATCGTGCCGCCAGTCGGCAGGTTAAACGCCCACGAGAAGTACAGCCCCGCCGTCGAACACAGCACGCCGAAAACCGGTGAGAACAGCATCATAGTACCTAAACGGCGGCATGCGAGCCGCGATGCGCTGGCCGGAACCACAATGAGCGCAAGCACCAGCACATTTCCGAGCGTCTGCAAAGAAATCACCACGGAAACCGTCACGAGCACATACAGCAGAATATCCAGCCACAGCACCGGCAAACCCAGCGCGCGAGCACTCTCACGGTCCAGGCTCACCGTCACCAGCTGCCGATAAAACAGCCACAGAAGCAGCAGAATCCCGGCGGACATAGCCGCAGCCTGGGCAATATCGCCGCGTGAAACCCCCACAATCGAACCGAACAGGAAATCCTGAATCGACCCCGAATACCCCGGCGCTAGAGAAATAATCACAATACCCAACGCGAACGAACCGGCAAAGAAAATACCAATCACCGAATCCTCGCGCAGCTTCTGGTTCTGGCTAAAAAAATGGCAACCAAAACTGCCGTGATAACGCCTGCGATCAGGCCCCCGAACACCAGGTTGCCGCCGATAACGAACGCAACCGCCAAGCCGGGAAACACCGAGTGAGCCACAGCATCGCCAATAAAAAAACCATGCCGCGCATCATCACATGGCACCCCACCACGCCCGTTACCAAAGAGGCAAGCGTTACCGCCGCGAGGGCGAGCGGCAGAAACGCCAGGGAAGGGTTAAAAAGGTCAAACAGAAAAATCGAGGGGAGTAATCATGCCGCTGCCTCCTGCGGGGTTACACGATAACCGGCAGGATGCCCCTGCCGGGTGCCGCCGGTCGAGTCACCGTCTGCGCCCGGTACAAGTATCTCGGGCGATGGGTTCGCTCCCGCCTTTTTCGTCGGTGCTTTCACCCTCGCCCTCAAGTTCGTGCCCGTGCACCCAGGCGTAAAGCTGCTGCGGTGAAAAAAATCCTCGGCTTTGCCGTCCAAACTCAAGGAACCGCGCACCCCGCACAGCCGCGAACAAGACTCCCGTGCCGCCACAATATCGTGGGTAGACATCAGAATCGTCACGCCCTCGCCCGCCAGCTGCCGGTACAGCTTGGTGAGCGCGGATTGGGTGGGCGCATCCACCCCCGTGAAGGGCTCGTCAAGAAGCAAGAGCGCCGGTTCAACCGCGAGAGCACGCGCCAGAAGCACCCGCTGCCGCTGCCCGCCGGAAAGCTCGCCGATGGGACGGTTCTTCAGCTGCATTAAATCCGTGCGTTCTAGGGCGTGAAAAACCTTGACCCAATCCGCAGTTTTAGGGCGACGAAACCAGCCGATCTCGCGGGTTCGCCCGGTCATGACCGCATCCTTGACGGTGATCGGGAAATCCCACTGAAACTGGTGCTTCTGCGGCACATAGCCGATGCGCGCCCGCGCGGTGCGCGCAGTACTGCCCAGCACCCGAATGCTCCCCGAGGCAGGATGCAGCAGCCCCATAATGGCACGTAACAGCGTGGTTTTTCCGGCACCGTTCGCCCCGAGAAGACCTACAAATTCGCCGGGGTTCAGGGTGAGTGAAAAGTCTCGCAGCACCGCCCGCCGCCCGTACCCCGCATAGAGGTTGTGGATGCTCAGCGTCGGATTTTCACTCCCCGGCGCAGGGTCATTTTTGGAGCCTAGCACGGTGGTACCTTTACTCATCCCGCGCGCCCTTTCCACTCGCCATGATGCGCTCGGCCTGAGCCTGCGCGGCCTTATTGCGGCGCATCATGAAGAGTCCCGCTGCGGCGAGTACCACCGCAGCCCCCGCGCCGAGCGCCACCGGAAGGGCAGGGAACCCGCCGGATGAGGCCCCCGGACTATCGGAAGCCGCCGCAGAGTGCGCGCCCTCCGATTCGCCCGCCGGTGCCTGATCCGTGGTCTGCTGCGCCAGAGTGTATACCTCGTCCGCAGTCACCGAATCCCCGATGGCGAACTTCATATAGTGGGTATCGGAAACAACCGAACCATCCGCAAGTTCCGCACGGGCAGTCACCTTCAGCAGATAGGCGCCGGGCTTGGTAAACACCCAATTGGCGTGGGTGTGCGTGTTCTTCTCAACCCATATATCCTGCGGCTCGTGCTTGGACGAATCCCACAAAACCTGCGGCTTCGAGAAGTTCCCATTCTCCAGGTACAGCGTGAACTGCCCCGGTCCCTGAACCTGCTCTAGGGTGAGGGTGACCCCGCGCGGGGTTTTCTGCACAAGCCCCGGATCCTGAGTGGTCCAGCCAGGCCAGACGACCCCCTTCGTCTCGGTCTGCGGAATCACATACACCTGCTCGCCGGGCTGCGCACCTACAAATGAATAACGGTCATCATCAGGAACCTGGCGAAGGGCCGCATCGGAGCCGCGGTACAGCACATCATCCACGCTGCGCCAGATGGGTGTAGCGGCATGATCGTCATGGATCATGAGCTGAAACTTGCCGTCGGTAAAACGTGGACCCATATCAACATGCCCGCTCGAAATTTCGGTGCGTCCCGTGCCCACTGGCTGCTCGGGCGAGAGCGTCTGCTGCAGAGCCTTCTGCTCTTTGCTGAGGTTATCGCTTGTGGCTGCCGTGCTTGACGATGCACCCGGCGCGGGCGTGTGATCGGCATATGCCGGATTGGCTATAGAGGCTGTGAGACCCACACATAAAGCGAATGAAATAACCTTCTGACTAGTTTATTCCAAAAATAGAATATTTCATGTATGTCTTCTTCCTCAACGTTGATGGATGTATATGCATATGTGGCTATGGACGAGAATACGACTTCACCGCCCAACCGTTCGCTGGATAGTATGTGCGTTGGCGCGCATCATGTCCGCATAATGGGGTGCCTCATCATCGAGCGAATCGGAATATAAGATACCCACCTGAACCCCATTTTCATGGGCGACCTCGCGCAAAACTGGGCTTCGCGTGCGAGTATTCCGATCGAGGAATATAGCCGGTACACGCAAATCCCTGATAGTGCGCTGCAGCCGCTGCCGCTGTTGGATGCTCGGCTCACTGCCCGCCACCGGCGTCACAAACCCCGCCACCGTCAGCCCATAAGTACTCGCCAGGTAGCGGTACCCGTCATGGGTGGTAATCAGGTTTTTTGAGGCTTCGGGCAAAGACGCATAGATGCCGCGAATCTCCCAGTCCAGCTCATCAAGCTCGCGCATAACACGCTCGGTATTCGCCGTGTACAGGCTGGTTCCGGGCGGGTCAGCCTCGGCGAGAGCATCACGCATGACCTGCGCGGCTGCCTTCATATTTGGCACCGAATGCCATATATGCGGGTCTATCTCGCCGTGCACATGTTTGCCGAGCACCGCCTGCGCCAGCAAATACACCTGCCCCCGATGCTCGCGCGAAGAACCCCTCAAGAACCCGTACTGGCCGCCCGCAGGAACCTCCTGCAGAGTGCGCGAAGGAACCGCAATGATCGTGCGAGCCAGGTCGTGTTCGGTGACTTTCCCGCCACTATCGGCACGAATCACAAGCCGTCCCGTATATGCCTGAACGGCTATATCCGCATGTCCAGAGGCTAAAACGGTCGTATTTGAACCCAGACGAGAGGCGGCTTCGGCAGGGTCTTCGCCCACCACAACGTGCAGTGTCCCCTGCGCCTGCCGCACCCCCTCGGGTGCGTTGCGGGGCGTTGCCAGAACATCAAGTTCGTACACACCGGCATCCACAAAAGCCCACGAAAGATGCGTATGCGCCTGCAACGGAAGCTCCAGCGACCCCATATCGCCGGTGCGCACCCTCACACCATCCTGCGTGGATTCCTGCGTGCCGCGCGCCTGAGAATCGCACATCATCTCGACCGCGCCGAAGGTCTGTGTAATAAACGCCGCAACCTGCCCGGGACCCTTCACACGGGTAACCGAAAACGCGACCGAAGCATCCGAATCTGAGGGTGAGTCAGCGGAATGGCTGGCGGATGCGCCCGAGGACTCGGCGCCCTCAACGCGCAGCCCCAACCAGATAGAATCCAGTGAGGCATCCTCCACCACGGGTTCAAGCTTGCCGCCGTACTGCTCAATCCTCTCGGCAACCGCCACCTGCGCCGAACCCTGCGGCAGGTTAGAGCTCACCATCGCCACCATTTTGCGCTGTTCCAGCAGCAGACCGTTGGTGAACGCCAGCCGTGCGTAGGCGACATCGCGCACATCCCGCAGGCTCGGCTCATAGGAATGCGGGTCTGCGCCATTGGGAATGAGGGCGTGTACCCGCGCACGCTCGCCGCCAACAGCACGCGCCATATCCGCCAAAATCGGGGTTGTCGCCACCACCTGAAGACGCCCGTCGGCATCAAAACCTGAGGACGTATTCTGTGCGGTGCAGGCGCTTAACGCCGCGCAAACGGGCAGAAAACCCAGGAAAGCGCGGCGGCTGAGCGGAAGTTCGAGTGAGCGCTGCGGTGTACAAGACTGACGGCGTGAACCTCTAGAGCTCATGGCGGTGCCGACGGCGCACGGTGTATACGATCATGCCTCCCAGCGCGACGGCAAGCACAGAGGTGCTGACCATAAACGGATTAAATCCAGCCCCGGTGTTGGCGAGCTTCCCGGCGGCAGCGGCCTGCTGCGCATCCTTAAGCTCCTGGTTGGTGAGGGCGCAGTCCTTACCTGAGGCGGTCTTGCCGACAATGCGTACCTTCGTGCCGTCTGGCTTCGTCACAATACCGCTGGCCGCATCCACGGCGCCCCGCTGGGATTGCTGCTCGGTAGGTTTATGAGTGGTCGAGTTTTCGGCGTTCTCAGGGGCGTTCTTCTGGTGGGCGGGCGCGGGGTTCGCCGGATTATCGGCATTGCCCACCGTAAAGTTCAGGGTCGATGTGCTCTCGACGGTCTGCCCGTTCTTCAGATGCACCTGCCAACCGATCGTCACCCGGTAGCGACCCTCTGCGGTAAACACCCAGTTGCTGTGTTGGTGCGTATTCAGCGGAACCTGAAATGAGCCACCGCGGGAATCGAAGACTTTTTGCCCGGCGGATCCGAAGTTGCCCGAGAGGAACACCGACATTGAGCCGGGACCGTCGAATCCCTTCAAACTCATGGTGACCGGTCCATCGGCCTGTTTGAGAAGTTCGGGATCCTGGGTACTCCATCCCAGCCACGGCACGCCTGCCTGCTGGGTTGCCCCAATCATGTGCACGGTACTTCCCGCAGGGGCAATATCTTCCATGCCCGCCGGGAATTTCAGCTTCGCAGCATCGCCGAGGACGAATTCTAAAGAACCGGGTGACACATGTTTGGGCGGGCTGAACCGATCATCTTTCACAGCAGAACTCAACGTGGAACCGTTCAAGACAGGGCCAACGTCAAAATGCCCCTCTGTAGCGCGATCCGCTGCGGCATGATCCGCAGTTGTTACCATCGGCAGAGTACCTGGAATATTCGCCGGGCTTTGGGTTCTTCGTGACTGCACGGAATCCTTGACGACAACCTCAGTTGGAATGCACTTCTCGGATTCGGTTCCGGGATAAGAGCCGCCACGAGAAACCGAAGACGGCGCGGTATTGCCCGAAGTCCCTGAACCGCCAGAACCCGCACCCCGAACGGTCGGCGCGGTAACATTTTGGGCATTTGACCCGTTAACCGTGCGGTTAGGTGTGCCGGCATTCTGATCGGCTTGATGCGGTGCCGGAGCGGGTGCATCGGGCGCGGGGGCATCACCCGTTGCAATATGGGGGTTGGGCGCCGCATCCGCTGAAGATTCAGGCTGAGCCGGGGCGGCTTCCACACTCGACGAATCCTGATGCGCGGGCTCGATCACCTGATTCTGCGCGTGAGAACTACCTGCGCCGTGATTTCCCTCTGATGAGCGCTCATTCGGGGCAGCATCCCGATGCGCCTGCTCACCGCCCTCTCACGCTGCGGCGGAGCGGCAGCTGAATCGGCGGAGTCCTGCGGGTTTTGCGCCCGATGCCCCTGATCGAAAACATCCTGCGGAACTTCGCCCACCACAACGGTGTAGGTCTCTTCCGTGTGAACCTGGGTGCCGTCCGCGAGCTCGGCGCTCGTGCGGAAAGTGAACCGGTAGGTTCCGGCGGCGGTAAACGCCCACGCAGCATGCACATGAGAACCCGCCTCAAGCTCGTAGGGCGCTAGCCGATCCGCCGTGCTGAACATGCGCGATGCCCCGGAGAGATTCTCCTGAAAAACCTCAGCGCGTGCACCTTCGGGAACCTCGCTTTTGATAAGGTCAACCGTGATTTTATTGTTTTTCAGAGCGCCCTGCGGAATGTTTTCGGCACTGAAGCCAGGGTAGAGAAGCCCATCGGTATGCTTCTGCGAGATGTACCAGATGGGGGTGCCTTCGGGGGCGATGAAATCATATCCGGCGGCTACGCGGGTTTGGGATTGATCGTTGGCGGGCAGGTTGAAAACGGTGGTGGAGGGGTTGAAAAGGCCTTCACCATCCTGTGTTTCGGCCTTGGAGTTTAGGGTGAGTTTTCCGTCGTGAAGCTCGGCGTTGAGCAGTTCGGTATGCACGCCGCGCACAATGTAATTCCCGGTGTAACTGCGCGGTTCTGCCTGTGCTGCACCCGCGCTGTGTTCTTCGTGTGCGAGCGCCGCCGGTGCCGTGTTGAACGCGGGCAGCGCAGGGGAGAGGGCTAGTGTGCATCCCAGGGCGGTGGTTCCGATGATGGTAAATGCTTTACGACCGCGTTGTTCTCGCGGCGGGGTTTGCGGGGCGGATCTGCGCATAGTTTTCCTCCAACGACGGTGTGGTGTGTGAGTTCACGACGCATCGGTGCGTGTGATTATGAGAATCACTATACATATCTATTTTGATTATGACAATTATTCTCAATTAGTGATAGGCTGTGTATGCAAAATGAGAAAGGTTGTCATGTACACGAAATACACACATCGTCGTGCGCTGAGTGCATCCCTTGCTCGTATTTCCGCAGTAGCTCTGCTGGCTCTTGCTGGCGCATCGCCTATGCTCCCCGCGCATGCGGGACCCGACGACGGGCGCATTATTACTACTCAGGGCCATGTTGATGCCCCGAAAACCTACTGGGAAAACGGCGGTTTTCGCACTCAAAAACGAAGCAAACCCCTATAAGACCGGTGCCGATCTTTATGACCTCGACAAAGACCGTCAACTGGGTGGGGAAGGGGATGGGATGGTCGCAATGGTGCATCCCAATACACTTTGACCCTCACCGATTCACCTAATCTGCGTTTTCTAGGCGAACCTGGGCAGACCCTCTACATGGCGCCCACCCTGACCTGGGGCAATCACGATCCCATCTGGGCGGGGCTGGGTTCATCCGTCAAAATCCCTACTGAAAAAAACTTCCGTGACGGCATTTATGCGACCGATATTCTCTCGGTTGAAGGCCCCGGCCGCATGGAGCTTTTTCGCTACAACCCCGATGAAGGACCTGCGGACGTAAACCGCATCCTATCAAGCACGAGTACCGGGTGGCACTCCTGGCTGCTCAGCAAAGGAAGCCACACGCATAACACCACAACCTTCACGCGACCCGGGCGCTATGTGGTGACCTATCGCACGGTAGCGCGCGGCACGGACGGATCGATCATCCAATCCCCGCCGCAAAAACTCGTGTGGCAGGTGGGTGGGCGTAAGCCCATTCTCGGTGACGGAACCCCGAACGCGGTACCGACCATTGACCGCTACAATGCTGCACCCGTCGGGAACCTGGACTCAGCCAAATACGTGCTTTCCGTGGCACCCCATAAGCTCGATCCCGACCCCTGCGAAGAACAAGGATGCCGACGATAAACTCAGCAACATCACCTTCACCGCAGCCGATAAAAACCTCAGTGGAACGTTGACCCTGTACAACAACGGGTACTTCCTCACCGACCTTGAGGTAAAAGAACGGCACCGCCACCTGGAGCGAGATGATGGGCGGCGAATCCTCGCATCTGCAGGCTGTCTTTCACCCCAAGCGGGAACGAGGGCGCGCGCTGGATTTCGCATAAGCTCGCCTATGAACCTGGGCACGCCGAGAGCGTATACAGCGACGACGGCACTGGAGACTGGCCCGTTGAAGAGCCCGATGGGCGCAATACCGTGCTTCCCTACCGCTCAATACACCCCCGCCAGCGGCGACTACACCGTACGCACCGTGCCCTCCACGCAGGAAAGGGTACCGCACGCTTGAGGTGACCTTCGCCGACCCTAACGTTCGCGGGTTTATCCGGGGCGGGATTCTACGCCCCCAACGACTACGAATACCCCAAATTCGATATAGAAACCACGATCGACAACGGGGTAGCGCGCTTCACCTACCGGGAAGACAGCTACTTTGAGAACAGCGAACTTATCGTGAAAGTGCTGCCGCATCCCGATATGAATGCCCGCACCTCACAGGTGAAACTCACCCAGAAATTATCAGCGCGGCGGCGATTACAGCGCCACGGGAACACTGGGTGCGGATGCGCCCGCCGCAAACCCCCAGCCGGGCGACTCGCACACCCCGGAACCCCAGCCAAGTCCCTCCGCTGACCCGAGCGGTCCCGACCCCAACGATGCGCCGCCCAGTGCATCCCCCGCCCCGGCGGCTCCCGAGCAGCCGAGCGCAAGCCCGACTCCTTCGCGAGATGGGGATGCACAAAACACGCAAAACCCCGCACCGAAGGCGCCCGCCCCCATGCCAACCTGCGAGGCGGGGAAGATCGACGGCCGCTATAAAATCGGCGACGGGACACCTGGACCTTCAAGCACAACTGCGTGATAACCGGCTGGAACTGGGGCTCAAAGACGATAGCGGACTCATCGATGTGGACTCGGTGGTGCGCCCGCTGGATACCGTGGTGTGGACCGTTAGTGATCGTGCCCGCCGCAGCCGCAACGAGCACATGAACTCGCCCAAACTCGACTTTATTGGACCGGTCGGAACCGCGTTTTATGGGCTTCCGCAAACCCAGATGCGCGGGCTGCCTTGGCCCGGGTACAGCACCCAGGATGTGGACTACAGTAGGCTCGACGGCGGCGTAACCCTGCACGTTGTGCCCCGCAGCATGCCGAAGGGCGCGCGGTTCGGTGTCTTCACCGAGTCGCTGACCGGCCCCGAGGTTCTGCTGGATTCGACCAAAAATCAACATAGTATATCGATTGACTACGCAACCCACGCGCACGCCAACTGGGTGTTTACCGAGCCTGGGCATTACATGTTTGACGTTCAGTACACCGCAAAACTCAAAGACGGTACCGAGATCACAAGTAAAGTCCAGCATCTTGCCGTCGCCGTCGGGAATGAGGCAAGCAACGCATGCTCCTTTACCGCAGCGCCAGAACCGGGCAAAGGCGCAAACGGCGGCGGTTCATCCTCCGGGCAGAAGACCGGGCAAGACTCCTTGGCACGGGTGGGTACCCCTCAGGGTGCCGTGCGCGTTCCGGATGCCTCGGCGGATGCGGCGCATCCGCACAACCCGACCGAACCGCAGGATGCCTCGGCAGCCCCGCAGAACGGTACAGAGGGCACGAACCCGCAAGGTTCTGAGCAAGCGGCGAACCCGGGAACAGCTCAGAGGGCGGGTACCCAGGCTGGTACAACTACAGAGAACGGCACGGTCACCGGATCGTCAGGGAACGGCGTATCGGGCGGTTCAGGTTCGGGCGCATCCGGCGTGGTTCAGGGGTCTGCAGGCGGTGCATCCGCGGGCTCGAATGCGCTGGCGCATACCGGATTTGCCGTGATTCCCGTGGTAATCGCGGGCGTTGCGCTTCTGGGCACTGGTGCCGTTTTTGGTGATCCGTCGTCGGCAAAAAGTAGCCGCGGTGTAAGACACCGAACACGCATCACGCCTTATGACCTCACCGTTTTTTTGCGAAAACGGTGAGGTCATAACCGTTTAAGAGCGTGTTGAGCAGGGGTTTTGGCGGGTAGAGCACCAAGAGCGCTGCCCGTCTTATACCTTCTTAAAATCCCCGCTGACCGTGAGCAAAAGGCTGAATCTTGCGGATGCGCCGGTTACACTAGGTATAGCCGTGAGACCTACCCGAGCACTAGAGCGTGAGGAGCAACCGTGGACGATGCAATAACCGGTATGCGCGAAGGAGCGCCGCTAGGATCTGCCTTCACGCTCATTCGTGCGGTAGGTTCCGGCACGGTCGGCACCGTCTGGGCGGTCTCACGTAAAGGCTCATGGGCGCTGTATGCTGCTAAATTCCTCAAGCCCGAGTACCACAAAGACAGCGAATTTCTTGAGCGGTTCGTGCGCGAACGCACCGTGCTCTCGCAGCTGCACCACCAGTACATCGTGCCAATCGAAGACATGGTGGTTGAGGGCGATAATCTGGCGATCGTCATGGAATACCAGCATGGCGGAAGCGTGCGCGAGTTTTTGCAGAAGCAGAAGAATCTGCTGCCCGGCGAGGCTTTCGGCATTGTTGAGCGCGTGCTTTTGGCGCTGGAATACGCGCATCGTGCCGGGGTTCTGCACCTAGATATTAAGCCAGATAACGTGCTTTTATCGGGGCATTACGGCGATGCCCTCGTGGAGCAGGTGCGGGTTGCCGACTTCGGTATCGCCACGCTCATGGGGCAGACGGAGAGCCAGGGTTTTTACGGTACGCCCGCCTACATGTCGCCCGAGCGTAAAGCCTATGGAAGCTCGGATTCCTCAGCCGATATTTATTCCGCCGGTGTTATGCTTCACGAGCTTCTGGTCGGCGCCGTTCCGCTGGTGGATGCGGATTCTGCCGTTCAGATCAGCGATCACCTTCCCGAGGATGTGCGCACCGTCCTTGAGAATCTTATGAGCCTATCGCCCAAGAACCGCCCGCAGGCCGCGCAGGCTGTGGCGCAGGTTCGGGCTCTGCGCAAGAAATACCAGGATGCCGACCGGTTCGAGTATGAGGAACGCGCCTCAGAAAATCAGAGTACCGGTGGTCGTCAGCGCACGGTTATTCGCGGCGGCGAGCAGGCACCCGCTCAAGCCGCGCAGGATAACTACAGTACTCAGGTGCCCGAACTGGGTGAAGCCTCGCATCAGACGATTATCCGCCCGGTGACCGAGGCGCCGGTTGTCGAAGAGGAAGAAATCGACGAAGAATTTGAGAATGAGCAGCCAAGAACGGTTGCCTCACAGCTCAAACGCCCGCTCGTGTGGGGGTCGATATTAGGTATTTTGGCGCTTATTTGCGCGTGCGTTTTCGTCTTTATCAACAGTTCCGGTGAGAAGAAGCAAGAGGGGCCAAAAGAGCATTGGACCGCATCTTCAGGCACGAATTCGCCCCTGCCGAGCGGCTTAGGCACCCGTCTTGAGGCCGACTATGACCCGTCGTCTCATACGGCGACCGTGAAATTTGAGTACTCGACGCAAATCCGGGCTGCACGGCGATATTCTGCAGGTCATTCCCGGGCTGAGCACCGATTCCTGCCCGCAAACCACGTGGAACCAGGCTAGTGAGGCCGAGGAGATCCGCAAAAATCAGGCCGCCATTACCGGGTTGGACACGAAATGCGCCTGGAACGTGAGTAACCTTAAGATTCCGGCGAACTCAGCCGTAACCATGAGCGCCAAGGTCGATATCGATATTCCCGATCAGAAGAGCCTCGAAAAATGGCTGGGCGAGATCACCAAGAAAACCCAGACCGCCATTAGCGACCCAGATGTGAAATCGGCTTCGTACCCCATTCAGCGCATCCAGAAGATTGAGGTGCAGGTGCCCAACCGCGTGGTTAACCAATCGGCGGTACCGATTACCCTGCTGCCGGTGTGGCCCAGCGGCAAGGACGACCTGAACCCGCTCATGAAGCTGCCGCAGACCGGCACCCCCTCCCAGTCCATTACCTCGCTGGCGCCGGACACGGGTGATATCGCCTTCACAGACGGATGCTCCGGTCACCTGTCGATTTCAGCGGATCAGAAAAATGTGACGGCCCTATCGGTTGCTCCCCAGTGCAAGCTCAACGTTCAGGTGGGTAACTTCACAAATCTGCAAAGTAACGCTTTCAGTATTACATCACGGTAATTGAACATCTGTTGATCGTGCGACAGAGCGTTAAGATTGGCATATTTCCCGCACATTCTACTCATGGCGCGGTAGAATACCTTTAAGTTGCCTCGAACGGTTTACTCAACGCCACACACATACGATGCAACATTACTGTCCATAAAATCAGCCACCTTCCGGAGTGCCATATGTCTACACGCTTCGACGCGTCAGAATCACGGCTGACGTGGAAGAGCCGCTGTGTGCGGGTGCCTTTAACCATCGGGGTCATTGGCAGTTTGCTCCTTGCGGCATGCTCCTCGTCAGACCAGCAGAATAGTGATCTACCTCGCCCGGGCAGACGACCCAGCAGAGCGAACAGCAGGTGCAAAACCCCACGCACGTGCTGCAGAACGTGAATCTTAAACTTGCGAGCAACGGTAACGTTTCTGCTATTGACACCAACAATATCTATGTCAATGAACAAGAGCACAAGAGCTCCAGCAAAACCATCAACTTCAAGGTCAAGGACGTTATTAACGACGTCCCGGTGCGCGTCAGCACCCAGTACCAGAGTTCTAAAGGCACCGGTACAAACCTGAAAGACCTGAACGGTTACTCCGGCGAGCTGACTATTAAGGTCACCGTCGAAAACCTTACGCTCAAGTCCCAAGAGGTAAAGCTACGATGCGGGCGGCACCAAGCGTACCAACCAGGCGCTCGTCGGTGTTCCATTTACGGTTGCGGGGTCGGTTTCGCTCGATAACGTGAAATCCAACCAGATCATTACCTCCGGCGATAAGACGGACGACAGCGCAACCAACGGCGTGATCAGCACGACCGGGGACGGCAAGGCGAATGTGCAGTGGGGTGCGATCCTGGCGCCTCCGACCTCCGGGGCAAGCACATCGTTCACGCTGAAGGTGAATGCGCAGGACTTCAAGGCACCCGATTTCGATATCGCGGTTCAGCCGGGGTTCGCCTCTGACCTTTCGGGTGAGAGCGTGCTCAACAACAGCTTCAATAAGAACGACGCCAACCAGGTTGCGATGCTTCAGCGCACTATCGACTTGGTGAACAATGTCGATTCGACGATTACCAGCGCCAGCTCGCAGGTGAACGAACTGCGCTCCAGCCTGGATAACACCTCGGACACCCTAGGCCAGGATGCCGCGAAAAACCTCCAGGCTAACAGCGAGAGCCTGACCAAGCGTATGGCGGAGCTTGACGGGCAAATTCAGTCCCTCAAGGATGACCTTGCCAAGACTGCCGACGGCAACAAGAACCAGCTCATCAGCCAGCTGGAAAGCACCGTGAACACGATGGATACCCTGCTGGGTGATACCTCGCAGGTTCCGAATGTCTCGGTTTCGCATCAAAACGGGTCATGCACCGTCGATCGCGGTGCAGCCGGAGGCGGATCGAGCGTATACGGCAACCTCGTGCAGCTTTCCCAGATTCTCAACAACTATGCCGATGCCAGCGGCGACTGCCAGCATGCCCTCACGGACTCGCTGCGCCAGACCATCGGGCCGGACAACCCCAGCCCCGAGGTCTGCCGTGATGGATCCTCGGTCACCTGTTCCCTGTACGGTGCTTCGGTCACCTCGCAGGCAAGCCTGATTGGTCTCGTCGCTAATGGTGAGAAGCTTGTGAACGAGCTGCAGCCTGAGTACCTCAAGGGTGCCAACAAGAACTACCGTGCCCTGCGCGGCGAGGTAGACAACCTGACGAAGTACCTGCAGAGCGATGAAGGCAAGAAAGCCATTCGAGACCACCAGCAGAACGGTGACGTCACGGAATCGCTCAAGTCTAGCCGCCGGTCGGTAGATGAGCTCAAGAAAACCTCGGATGAGCTCACTAAGGCGCTCAACAGCCTGCACAGCAAGGCCGTGGCGGCGCGCAACGACGTGAGCGGAAACTCGAACTCTATAGACCAGCAGAACGAAGATATCGCTAACGAACTCTGCAAGCTTTCGGTAGAAAACGGCGGCAAGCTCTCGCAAGAGGAAGTAGACCGTCTGCGCTCCTACCTGACTTCTACTCCTTGCGGTGAGACCCCGAGAACCCCGCAGCGCGATCAGAATAACCAGAACCAAGGCGATCAGAACACCCCGAACAATAACCAAAACGGGAATAACGGTAACCAGAACGACCAGAACCAGGGTCATCAGGATAATAACCAGAACACCCCCAATAACAACCAGAATGGTCAGAACGATCAGAATGGCCAGGGCGGTGCGCAAGTAACCCCGCAGAACGACCCGACTGAGAATGGCCAGAACGGTCAAAACGATCAGAACGGTCAGAACCAGAACACCCCGAACAATAACCAAAACGGGAACAACGCTAACCAGGGCGGCACCCCCGTAGTCCCGGCAGCGCATCGATTTGCTGCCGACAAGCTCCAGGCACCTGAAGGTTACGGGCAGGCTATGGACGAGCGCCTGAACAACCAGGCACGCGCTTGGGACGAGGTTATCAAGGAAACCGATCTGCAGAACCCGACCACCCCTCTGGCGCAGAACGCAAAGGGATTCTCCGACCAGGTGAACTCCCTGGACTCCGCGCTCAGCTCGGTTGAGAAGGCGTATGCAGGCGAAGGTGACGACCAGAACCGTGATCGTGATGATCGCCAGAACGACCCGAACTCCCTGGATGAAAAGCTCAAGTCGCTGACTAGCGCATCCGATGAATTGGGTAAGAACCTGGATGAACTTTCCAGCCAGCACTCCGAACTTTCGGAAGCCCTCAAGAATGCGTTCAAGGACTCTGCTGACGAAACCAGCAAGAACATCAACAACCTGATTTCGCAGGAGATCCGCCAGGTATCGGCTCAGGGTTCGGCAGGTGCCGATTCCATTCAGAATTCCTTCACCAGCTCAATCTACGGTCTGGCGGAAGCTTCGAACGTAATCGTGCGTGATGCCGGTAACTCTCTGGAGGCGCAGCGCCGTGACATTGCCGGTAAGGTTGAGAACCTCAAGGCATCCCTGGATGGGGTCACCCAGAGCTCCCTGGAGCAGCTGGATGCGCGCACCGGAAACGCCAGCCGCGACCTGGCGGGTGCATCCGTGCTTCTTGCCGACGACCTCAACAAGGTTATCCTTGACCTGGGCGATAGCCGAGTCGATGGTTCGGGTCTGCTGGGTGCGTTGAAGACGAACGCCGCGAAAGCTGGTGCTGCCGACTTCCAGCTGGCGCTTGCCTCGCAGAACGCGCAGGGTTACACCAGCGTTCGTGCCGAGGATATTGCGGCCGTGCAGCTGCGGCAGGCACAGTTCAAGGCGTCCTTGGAGAAGCTCAAGTCCCTGCCCTCCTTCCACCTGCCTGACGGTGGTAAGGCCGAAGTGAAGGTGGTTTACACCTTCCACATTGGGGACATGTAGCGTGACCCCAGAGCCTCAGCTTGAGGAAGAACAAACCTCCCGAAGGGTACCCCTGACCATCATTGGCTGGGGTGCCCTTCTGGGGGTCTTGTTGTTGGTTATCGTGGTGGCAGCTCATCTGCTGCGACCGGATATTCGGCCCCTGCGCGCACCCGGTGATACCGAGGCGATAGCCCCCGTTGTTCCGCAGGAAATTACGCTGCCGAACAACAATAATCGCGACGCCAAGATCGGGATTATTATGACCTACGGCGAGGATGCGGAAGGCTCCGAATGGGTGCTCCCTGCCCAGGGTGCTGCGGTGGCCGCGCATCGTCTGGATCTTGGTAAAACCCCCGTTCAGCTGACGGTCGCTAACGATAAGGGAACCTCTGACGGGGCTCGTGATGCCGTCGAAAAACTCAAATCTGAGGGCGTTCAGGGGATTATTATTTCTTCCTCGGGTGAGCATATTAAGGGTGCGACGAGCGCGGCACGTGAGAGCAGCATCCCGGTGATTGAGGTCTACGACAGCGTAGATACCGGGCGCGGAGTCTGGAGCCTGGCCCCCACCCCCGAGCAGCTTTCGCAGGCGTATATGCAGGCTTCGCAGCCGAGTACCCAGAGCATCGTGATAGCTCCCAAGGATACTGAGGTGAAGATTCCGCAGGTTGCCGCCAAGCATGCGTACGACCGCGATACCGATGTGCGCGAGCTGGCGCAAGACGTCAAGAAAGAGTCCCAGAGCTACGGGGCTTCGGCGAATATCTTCGTTTCGGGTTCGGCAATTCGTCAAGCTAAATCGTCAAAGAGCTGCAATACGCCGGGGTGACGGCTCAGATTCTTTTGAGCCCGCAAGCCGTATCGCCCATTTTCGCGCGAACCCTTGTGGCTGAGGGTGGCACGGTCTCGGCAAACCTGACGACCGTCGGGTACAACATGTCAGACTCTTTGGCTTTGCAGTCCGATGACCCCGGGCGGGGGCTCGCCGCCTTCCTCGAAGCGGTGCGTGTTATGGGTCAGGATTCATCCTACATGACCCTGCAGGATGACCAAGCCTTCAAATCCGCCGCCCCCTATGCGGATGCGCGCTCCCACAACGCGGTGCTGGCGTTCGCCTATGCGATCGATAAGGTGCACGAACGCAAGCCGGAGGCGGTCACTCGCGTGCTGGAAAGCATGAGGCTCGATGCCGCTCAGGCGATTGCGGGCGACGCGCTCGATTTCACTCATGAAAACCCAACGACTGCGCCCGTGCAGACACTCCATGCTACGGAGCAGAGTCTGGGGCTGCGGCCCGAGCCGAGCAACGATCAGGAACCGCGCATCGTCTGGTTTGCAGAGCGTGGAACTCGAACGGAAACCTACAATGAATAGCAATTGACTAGTATATATTCCAAATAAAGAATATAAGATGCCGTCTTGTACAGGGCTGTGAGATCGTCAAAGGAACAGTATGCGAATCCAAATATCCCTCGAATCTTTTCAGAAAAGTATCGAACTCGATTCGTGGCAGGAGAACACCACGCTGCGGCAGATCGTCTACACGGCGGGCGGCCCAGAGATAGCCGCTGACGACCCGCTCTATGTAGACTCCCAGCCGGTCACCGGTGACACCACGATGGATACCGTCGTGCTGCTCGAAGGCAGCACCATCGGATACGCCCCCACGCCGGTTGCCGAACCCATTCACGGATGGTCTATCACCGTCGCGGGTGGGCTGCATGCGGGGCGCATCCTGCCCCTGCCAAGCGGTCGCGCCCTCGTGGCAGGGCGTTCCCCCCCAGGCCGATGTGGTGCTGGAAACCGAGAGCGCATCCTGGGAACACTTCACCGCCACCCAGACCGATGACGGAGTGCTCATCAAAGACTCGGGATCCACCAACGGAACCTACGTGAACGGCGCAAAACTGGGCGAAGATGGGGTAGAAGTAGACGACGAAGCCGTCATCTACGCCGGGGGAGTGGCATTGCTTGTGCGCCCGCAGCTCACCGAAACCCTGGCACCGCGCGCAGGGTCGCTTCCCAACCTGACCCCAGCCGCACGGCACCCTTCAACCGTCCGCCGCGCGCGGCGCTCATGCCCGAATCAGATACCGTCAAAATACCGAAGCGGAAGAACGTTACTAAACCCTCAAAATTCAGTATCGCCACGGTACTTGCTCCACTGATTTTCGCCGGTGCCATGGTCGCCATGATGCGCGAAATCCGTTACGCGCTTTTCGCGCTGCTCAGCCCGGTAGCGGCCATTGGTATGTGGCTCGAGCAGAAAATGCGCTTCAAACGTGAGAAGCGAGAAGAAGAAAACCGGTTCGAGAAAGAACTCGACAAGGTTAAAACCAAGTTCGACGACATCTACGACTACGAGCGTCTGCGTCTGCAGGAACTCGCACCCGACCCCGCCAGCGTGGCGCGGCGCATCGAGCTTCCCAGCGTGGAAGTATGGCAGCGCCGCTTTAAAGCCTCTGATTTTATGACGCTCCATGTGGGGTACGGTAACTATGCCTGGATTCCCAAGAACGATTTGACCTCAAGCCAGGAACCCGAGAAAGAAATTAAAACTCTTCTCGACTCATCCAAGCTTATGGGAGCCCCCATGGTCGCCGACCTGACCGACGCCGGTGTTATCGGTATCGTGGGGGATAGGGAAGGCGCCCTCGCCCTAGCGCGCAGCCTCGTGATGCAGTCCGTGACTCACTGCGGACCCGCTGACCTCACCCTAGGCGTCTTCTTCGACCGCGGAAAAGAAGACGAATGGTCGTGGACCTCGTGGCTGCCGCATACCCGACAGAGCGGATCTTCCACGGGTGGCCGATGGATTTCGCAGGATTACGAGCACTCCAACGCTATGCTCAAAAACCTGCAGCAAAGCATCGACGGGCTGCTAACCCCCGGCCTGATGCTGGTGATTGACTCTGAGGTACTCACTGAAGGCCGTGATGCCCCAGCCCGTAAACTCTTAGGGTACGGTCGGGGTGAAAACCCGCACCGCCAGTCCAGCCGCGATAAAGTAGTGCATAAAGTGTTCGGCATCGTGATTGCCTCGTCCGAAGAGCAGCTTCCCGCCTCCTGTACCGTAGTTGTTACAGTGGACGAAGACGCCGCAGCAACCTTCTACGAGCCCGAAAAACGCCGTACCGTCAACGACGTTATTATCGGCGGCATCGACCTTGACTACGTCACAAAACTGGCGCGGATGCTCGCAGAATTCGACGACCCCGAGCTCATCATCCCCGGCGCGGGTCTGCCCGGGCTGGTGCGCCTACCCGAGCTCACCGGCATCGGCACGCCGCCCACCGCCCAAAAGATTATCAACACCTGGCAGAAATCTACCGGGTACAGCACCGAAATCGGCGTTGGCGACCAAGGCGTGTACACCCTCGACCTGGTCAAAGACGGTCCGCACGGTCTTGTCGGCGGTACCACGGGTTCGGGTAAGAGTGAATTCCTGCGATCCCTCGTCGCCGGTCTGGCGGCCCATAACGACCCCACGCGCCTCAACTTCATTCTGATCGACTTCAAGGGCGGCGCGGCGTTCAAAGCCTGTGAACGGCTGCCGCACACCATCGGCACCATCAGTAACCTCGATGAACAGCTCGCAAACCGTGCGCTGATCAGTCTCGAAGCCGAAATGGAGAGGCGGCAGCGGCTCTTCGCCTCCGTGGGGGGAAGGCGTCGACAACATCATCGAATACCACGCCACCAACCCGCCAGAGCCCATGCCGCGCCTGCTTCTCGTCATTGACGAGTTCGCCATGCTCGCCAAAGATTTCCCTGACGTGCTTACCTCACTCGTGAGTATCGGTGCCGTGGGTCGTACCCTTGGCGTGCACATGATTCTGGCAACCCAGCGACCTGCCGGCGTGGTGAACAATGACATCCTGGCGAACACCAACCTGCGTGTTGCGCTGCGCGTGCAGTCCAAAGAAGACTCCTCCAACGTGATTGAGGTGCCGGACGCCGCATCCATCGAGCGCTCGCAGATGGGCCGCGCCTACATCAAACTGGGGCAAACCGACATCACCCCCATTCAGACCGCGCTGGTAACCGGGTTCAGCGGTGTCGTCGAACGCGACCCCATCGAAATGCGGTCGACAAGCGTTTCGGCATTCCGTCGGCACCGCGTGCACTGCCGAAACCAAAGAAGACCGATGCGAATGACCTCGACAACCTGATCGACGCCATCGTCGAAGCCAACCACGAGCAGCACTATGCCCCGCCGCGCAAAGTCTGGCCCGAAGCGCTCGGCGATAACCTGCCGCTGAACGGATTCGATAAACCCCTCTACGGAATTGACGAACCCGCACCCGCAGATAGTGATACTCCGATCGTGGGAACCGTTCAGGGCAGTACCGTCTTCTTCGGTCTCGCCGATATTCCCGAAGACCAGGTTCAGGTACCCGCCGGATGGAATATCCAGGTAAGTAATATGCTCCTGGTCGGAACCCCCGGCAGCGGCACCAGTACCGGGTTAGCCTCCATGGCGTTCACTCTATGCCTCAACACGCCCCCGGATCAGCTCGACATGCTCATCCTTGACATGGGTGCAGGAACCTTAGCACCCTTGAAAGACCTGCCGCATGTGAGCGCCTATGTAGGCCCCGGCGAAGGCTCTAAAGAAAGGCAAACAAGGTTCCTGCGGCACCTCATGAACGAATTGGATCGCCGCCGCTCCAATCCGCGCGGTAACCGTGACCTCATTATCCTCGTAGATGGCTACGGTACCCTGCGCGACGAATTCATGGACTATACCGGAACCGACTACCTGGGTGCGTTCCACCGCGTTTACGCAGACGGCCAGGCGCTGGGCATGCACATCATTATGGCAACAAGCCGTCTCAAAGGCATTCCCTCCGCCGTTGATGATGTAACCCAGCAGCGCTGGCTCTTCCACCTCTCCGATTCCTACGACTACTCCAACTACAAGATCAAGGGACCGGACATTCCCGCATCGGTTCCCGGACGATGCGTCGACAGCGTAAGCATCAGGCAGATCCAGGTTGCACACCCGCAGATGAGCCTCGAAGACGCCGTTCAGCAAGTCGTGCAGCGCTGGGGCACGGTCGATAAACCCGATGTTATCGGACAGCTGCCCTCTCTCGTGCGCCTATCACAGCTGGGCGTTGAACCCTCCATCGGCGGCGAAAACTGGATTATTCCGGTGGGTATCGCCGAGCACAACCTCAAGCCTGTTGCACTGGAACTCTACGAAGGCGAACACGCGCTCATCGGCGGGTCACCGCGTTCCGGCAAATCAACCCTGCTTCAGGCTATCGCTGACTCCGTCATGAAACAGCGCGACCGCGGCGAAACGAACGCCCAAGTATGGGTTATGTGTACCAGGCGCTCGCCGCTGGCGCATCGTGATTTTGATCGGAAGGCAACCACCGCCCAGGATATTGCTTCGCTTGCTGCCGAATTGGAGATTATCGAGGAGCCGGTGCTCCTGTTGATTGACGATGCAGAGCGCATTGAAGACGCTGAAGAGGGCATCGCCAATATTATCAAGGCGGAATCTCCGTATATACGCATTATTGCAGCGGGTAAGCCTGGTGATTTGCGCACCATGTATTCGCACTGGACGAAGGCGGTGCGTAAGTCGCGTACCGGTGTGCTTTTGCAGCCGCACATTGACTACGACGGCGATATGTTCTCGCTGAACCTGCCGCGGCGTTCCCCGGTGGCACTTACCACGGGTCGCGGTTATGTGGCGGTGGGAGGAGCCCTTGCGCTGGCACAGACGGTATGCCCCGACGACCTTGAAATTCAGTCAAAGATGGCATCGTAGCGCAGAGCGTTTTCTCAGAAAAGATCCCTCACGATATGTGTTACCGTGAGGGATCTTTTCTGTATTGGTCAGCATGTACCTAGTTGAGTTTTGGTTCTATGTTTCCGGTGGCCATGCCGGTGATGCGGGGGTTTGCGGTGAGGAAGTCGATGACGCGGGGGTAGTGTTCGATGGCCCAGGTGATTTCTTGCATGTCGTGGGGGTTGTTGGGGTCTGCCCAGCGGTCTTGGGTGCAGCGGAAGTATAGTGTGCGGGGATGGTGTATTCTTTCATGCCGCGTGGGGAGTAGGCGGCGATGGTGTAGCCTTTGTCGTTCCAGAGCCAGATGCTGTCGGGGTTGGTGCCGTCTTTGTGTGGGTGTTCGGCTTCTCGGGTGTATTGGTATTCGTTGATGGCGGTGATGGGGGTGGTGCGGAGTTTTCCGGTGAGTCCGCGGTAGGTGATGGTGTTGTCGGGGTTGAACCTGAGGTATTTGGTTTCGTAATAGTACATACCAATCAAACCGAAAATCAGACTACCTATCGCAAAAATAAAATAAATTAATTCGAATTTTTCTGGGTGCGTAAAGACGTAGAGGCTGAGTGCTCCGAATATGTAGAGGTAGATGCTCCAGACCCAGGGCTCTGAGCGGGGGAGCCTTTTGACGAGGGCCCCGCTGCGTTTGTCCCGGGCGCGACGTATCTCGTCCCGGACGATGTAGAAGATGACAAAGAGGAATGAACAGGTGAGATATATCAGGAATGCAGACATTATTCTTATCTTATAAGTACGGGGCGGTCACGAAGCATCACAACCACCTTAAGTTTTCGGTCTGTACACACCCACAATACAGGGTATATACAGACCGAAAACTCTATACATGGAATTCGTACCTTACGAACGAATATCCCAGGAAACTAACTTAGAACCGGTAACGGGTTAGACCACGTGAGTAAGGTACCTTTCCTCTATTTAGCTGGACCCTCTGCACGGTGCTTAGGACCATCTACTTCTTCTGATGCCGTGGAGTATTTGAGGTTTCGGCATCTTTATATCCGGTGGTCGGGTAGCCTTCTGCACGATGTGAAGTTGCTGGGGGATTTTTGGTTGCTTCATCATGAGTGTTCTTAGCCAAAGAAGCACCATCCTTCCAACTAAAATCGGTAGCAGTCTTTTGAACGCTGCCGGACCAGCTCTTCTGGGCATCGCTTCCACCGTAATGGTTCCCTGCGGCATCGCTTTTAACTTTATCCTGAACGATCTGGTCGAAAGGTTTAGTCACCATGTTGGCTGCGCGAGTCCCTACTTCTTCCACACCAACTTTCAGTGCGGCACGTGTGTACGAATGGTTCTCGGTGTTACCAAGATATGGCATTCGTTTAACAACATCACCTTTAAACTTCTCCTGTAAACCAGCTGTAGCGGCTCCACTCACCATACCAGAAGTTCCCGTCGCCAGCGCTCCCTTAACCGTCCAATTCCCATTAGAGTTGGTCACGTAGTCTGTCACGTTTTGTACGCCGCCGCTTAGACCTCCGTTAAGAATTCCAGGGGCGTATTTCGAGCCAGCGAATTTAGTTACCGCATTAACTGAGCCGCTGGGAACTAGTTTTGAAGCCATGGCCTCCACCCTGGCGCCGGTGAAAACCTTCCCTGCCCCAGCTGTTAGGGCACCGGTAACGCCTCCCTTAAGAGCGCCTTTACCTGCTGCCCCCCAGTCAATGCCGCTGCCATCTGCTTTCATCTTCATGGAGCTTGCGGCTCCACCAGCTGCCCCAGCTAAAGCGCCAAGAGCTATGAGACCTACAGGACCTGTCACGAAGATGCTAGCGACAGTCGCAACGGTGGCAACCACAGTGAGCGCCGTTTTCCAGTTTTCCATGCGCTGTTCGCGGGTGTATTTTTTGAACTCATTCTGGCTGACGGGTTGTGTTCCCCAGGGGTCGATCATGCCTACAGGGTCATGTCCTAGGAATGAGTACGAGTCCGCGAACCAGCCTGCACCTACGATGGGCGGCAACGGGTCTTGGGAGAGGAACTTCTTCGACGATGGGTCAAACACTCGTGCGCCCATCAGCGCAAGCCCGCCCACCGCGAGCGTGCCGGAGCCGGTGAATGATACACCTTCTGGCAATCCCACGCTGGTAAGCAGTGCGGATGCACCCGAAATACCAGGAGCGCCGAGCACACTGGGCAGACCTGGGGTCTGTGACGCAGCAGCACCGGTAGCGCTGATGGTTCCTAAGCCGGGGGCGCTCAGGGCACCAAAACCGACCCCGGTGTTGGGTACCCCGGGGACACTCCAGGGGTCAAACCCGCCCGGTACTGCCGCCTGGGAGAACCCGCCGTCAGCCCCTGCAGCCGGGATGCTCCCGGCCCCCAGCAGATGCGGGGCAGAAGAGGTCGGATCCCACAGCAGCGGCACCGTCACTTGATCGTTACCAGTGATCGCGGTGGCAACCCCGGTAGCGTCGGCGTGCACCCGAAGACGTGAGCACAGCCCTGGAACCTCGGCACCATGAGCGTCGGTAGTTGTATCGCTGACGGTAGCCAAGGCACCAGTAATACCCCAGGTATAGGTGCGTTCTTGGATAACACCATCCGAGGTGACGCTCTTCTGCCTGGTACGCTGCCCGGCGGCGTTATAGGTATAGGACACTTCGGTACTCACCCACGCGGCAGAAGCACCCTCAGGTGTGTGGGGCCGTTCAATCGTGGTGCAGTGCAGCAGCTGGTTGAGCCCGTTATAGATGAACTGACGCTCACCAAGCAGAACCCTGTCTGTGGCCTCATCCTCGGCGGTGTTGTGGTGGTAAAGGCGCTCGGCAACCATGAGCCCTCCCTCATACACCCAGGTGAGTTCATACCCGTCAGCGCGAGCACCGGTCAGCTGCCCAGCCTCGTCATAGGAGTACATCACCAACCCACTCGTCGTGGAATCAAGCCCGATAATCCGGCCGGTGTGGTCCCGGATCACCTGCACACCCTCAGCAGTATTCTCATCGCCCTGCTCGCTGGTGTGTTCATAGGAGGACACCAATCCGTCCTGATCGAAATCCCAGGTCGAGATCGTCTCGCCGATCTGAGCACGCACCAGGTGCCCCATCACATCGTAGGAGAACTCCCCAATGACCGACTCGCGCTCACGCACGCCAGGGCCAGCGATCGAGGCGGTGTTGATTGAGCGGATCGGGCGTCCGGAACCATCAAGCACCCACTGGGAAGACCCGTAGGGGGTGAGCATCATCGTGCGGAACCCATCGGCATCATACGCATAGGTGAGCGTATACGAGCCTGTACTGGTGAACGTCTCCAGGGCCGCAGCCGTACCAGGCTCACTGGTATTCTCGGTCCCATCGACCTGGCGGGTGTACTCGACCAGGTTCCCGGTGGCATCAAAGACACGCCGGTACGTCACCGGGGCATCCCCGGTGTGATCCTTCATCCACGTGATCGTCGATCCCGGCAGCGCGGGTGTACCCGTGCCGTACTCAGCCGCTAAGGAGCCGTCGATGAGTGTGCGGGTCAGATCACCCGTGCGGGCATCGTACTCGAAGGAACGGGTACGCACCCCGTCATCTTCGGACAGCAGGCGCCCGGCGGCATCCCACGTATAGGTGGTGCGAATAGCCGGAGTCGTAACGGTGCTATCCGGGTGAGGCTTCTTCGCAACCTCAAGGATGCGCCCGGCGGCATCGTACTCGTACTCGGTGATAGCCCCAGTCGGATCCGTCACAGAGGTCAGCAGCCCGTCCGCGTCGTAGGCGAAGAATGTCCTATTCCCCAACCCGTCGGTAACCCGCACCAGCTGGCCGAGCTCATTATAGGCGTAGCGGCGGGTACCAAAAGTGGAATCCTGCACCCGCACCAGCTGGTTGCACGTATCCCACGCATAGGTGGCGACGCGGCGTCCTGCTTGAACCTTGGTTAGACGCCCAGCGGTATCATAAGTCATCTTTTCCACAAGCCCGTCAGGGGTGTGTCGCTCGATCACCTGCGAGGCAGCATCATACACCAGCGTCGTTACAGCCCACCGGGTTGGTTCTTCCCATGAGGACGCCCCGGTGACGGGATCGGTCACCCGCACAGGCTCGTTAAGTCCCACACGCTCAGAGGACAGCCTTCCGCAAGTGTCGTAGGTGTAGTCGGTAAACCGGCCCGCAGCACTAATAATGCGGGTGACACGTCCGGCAGCGTCGCGCACATACTGCGTGAGCCCACCATTGGCGTCCAGGGCTTCAACGATATTCCCAGCAGCATCATACGTAAACATCTGCCGACCCGTCGGATGTGAGGGGGCACCGGCAGTCTCAGCGGCGGCGATAGCCTCAGCAGAGGAGGATACTCCGTGCGGAATGCCCGTCCCGGCAGTACCGGCAACCCCCGCACCGGCAGCACCGGCGCCCATAGGCGTCTCAGAGGTACCATGTGAGGAGGGCGCAGATGTGGTGGAGGCACCATCCTGCTGGCTGATTTCGGTCACGCGCCCGAGCACATCCACTTTGAAGAACGCCGACGAGAAAAGACCTTCACCGGTACCGGTAACGGACTCAACACCCTCATGCCGTTCGATTGACCGATGCGAAATAACTCCCGTCGCATCGGTAACCTGGGTAATTTCCCCGGCACGATCGTATTCAAACCGCGTGATGGCACCGGTAGGATCGGTCAAACCGACCAACTGGGAAAGACCATCCCAGGAGTATTCCCACACCCGGTTCCCGGCGGTGATCATCTTCATCAGGTTCCCGAAGGTGTCGTACTCATGCCGGGTTGTGCCCCCAACCGCGTTCGTGACGGTCGCGATATCCCCACCGGCTGTATAGGTGAATGCGGTGGTATTTCCCGCCGGGTCGGTAACGGCCTCAGGCAGAGCACCGACTGAGGCATCACGGGCTTGGCTGCCCTGCTGATGTACACGCACCATATACGGCGCGCCATCACCGACCGGTTGCTGCGGGTAGGTGAGCGTCCAGCGTGCCCCAAGCGGGTTCGTGAAACTCGTCAGAACACCAGCGGCATTGTATTCAAGCGTGGTAGTAGCCCCCAGCGGGTTCGAGACGCTTGTGATTTGACCGGCAGCATCGCGCGTGAAGCGTATTGCCTCACCGGCAGGGTTGAGCATCGCCACAATATCGTGGTGTTCATCGTACTCAAAGGCCGTAAACACACCGGTTGGATCGGTAATCTTCAGGACATCGCCTTCAGGAGAATATTCCCACGTTGTGGCTTCCCCGGCACCATCAAGAACAGCTACCGGGTTCGGATTCACTACTAAGGAGCTTTCCTCGTAGTGGTACGAGTTCACCGGCATAGGATCGCTGAGGTTTTTCACATCTCGAGCATCACGCACACTTACCGAGAGCAGCCGATCCTGCTCATCCCAGATGTACGTGTAATCGGCACCCTCAGGGGTACGCTCACGCTTAATATGGCCACGCGCATCGGAGGTGCGCACCAAGCGCGATCCGTCACGCTCGGTAATGCTGATCCGGTTGCTGAACCGGTCATAGCTCATCGACATACGCGTACCGTCAGTCGCCGTGATGCTTACCAGGCGACCTTTCGAGTCGGAGACCCACAGGTTCTCATTCTCACCGGTACCAGCATCGGCAATAATCGTGGTTAGCGAGGGAGTATACGTATAGGAAATATCCCGCCCGTACTCGCTGATCTGCCCGATCACACGACCGGAATCATCATAGGTGTTCGTGACCTCAAGATCGCCGCGCGAATTAATCACCCGGTGAATCAAACCCCGCTCATTATGCGTATAGGTACGCGTTCCGATGCCGGTCGTTAATCCGGTGAGCAAACCAGATACTTGCACCGAGGCACTGGATTCAGCAGCTTCGGTATAGGAATAGGCAACGTTCTGCACCGGCTCCCCGGCACGCTCACCAATGGTGTTGTACGTGAATGCCGCCGCCGGGCGCACGCCACCGGTTTCCTCAGCGGTCTCATAGTCCACATGAATACCGCGATGCGCCACCGGATGCACCAGATCCGTCACGGTACCATCCTCAGCCAGAATAAACACTGTCAGGCTGCTCAGGTGCCCCTGTCGGCGCGCCACCGGCGCACCAGAGGGCGCATAGAAATACGCTTCGTGTTGGTTATTGTGCGCCATCCACACAAACGGAACCTCAGGAACCACAGCAGAACCACCCGTGACTTTAGCCTGCTCGTAGGCGTGCACCTGCGCATCGCGCACCCGAGTAAACAGTTCGTCTGTGGCGGGAACCTTCGTCAGCCACCACGGTTCCCGGGCGGCGCGGGCGAACCCTTCGCCTTCCCGATCGAAGAACATCGCGCGTCCGTCAGGCATAAACCACGAGGCCTGATCGTCCCCAAAGCTCAGGTGGGTATCCAAGGTCGAGAACCAGCCAAGCCCGAACACACCCGACGGCACCTCATCCGCATGGGTGACCGCCAGGCTGTTATACATACGCGTCAGCGACAGCGTAGACTCACTCACTGTCCCAGCAAAGATAAGGTCGGTTTCCGGCTCGATAAAGTTACCCGTCGCCACGTTCACCGGATCATTCGCAAACCCTGACGACGGAACCTCACCAGAAACCTCGGCGTAGTTAACCTCAATGGGCTGAATATTGGGTTTCCCCTGCCCACGCGCCTGCATCTGTTGATCGAGGTAAGCGTTAGAAAGTGAGACTGGGTTTCCAGAGCGTGCTCCTGCATCCCGGAAATCTTGAGCGACCCCTGATAGCCATGTCGTAACTTGTTGGCTTTGCTGAATCCAGGTGTTAAGGCTACTGACGGTAGCGTTAATGTCTAATTGGCCGTGTTTGCAGGAACCTTGGTATGCAGCAAGAGCACTGGTAATGGCATTATATTTACCGGTTGCGTCAGATTCACAGGTTGTAGCGTTATCTGTGTATGTCTTTAGATTTCTGGCATAGCTGAAGACATACCTTCACCATTGCCGATGATTACGGAGGTTGTGGGAGTATCAGCTGTGGTAGCAGGAGCAGCGGGAGCTGCCGGCTTGTCAGGGTTTTTCTCGTAGTCAGGTGAATCTTTGTCGTTCCACCAGTCTTGAACTCCCTGCCACCAGCTCTTATCGTCCCATTCGCGTGCCTTATCGCAGTTACGGTTCTCAACGTGCGCACACTCTTTGACATAGTCTACGAGTGTTGCCGCATAACGCAGCATACTAGCGACATTCGTGGCGTTGGTTTTGAGTTGGTTATGAATGGTCGCGAAGTCTTCTGAATATTTACCGGTGAAATTTGTTGTTGCGGTATAAAAATCACCGGTTCGCTTGCTTTGTTGCGTTTCTAAATGCTCCGCTGCCGCGTCGAGGGCGCTGCGAAGTGTGTCGGAGTCAGCATCACTGAACTGCACTTTTTCTTTAACGTGCATTGTGGCATCACCATTTGCGGTGGGGGTGCCCCCAGCATTCTGTGCGGTAGTAGGCGCCGGGTCACCTGCATGGCACTGGAGATCCTGATTTGATGCTCCTCCAGCAGCGCCTGCCGCAGTGGCGGCACTATGGTGGCTCCAGCCCCATTGAAACCGGAAAGCGGGGCTGAGCCGGAAGCATCTCCGCTAGATTGGGGATATCCCTCTGTTGAAGAGGAAGAGCCGTCAAAGGAGCTTGAGGACCCGCTCCCTTGGAAATCTCCAGAATTCCCTTGAGTAGACGAAGAATCGTCAAAGGAACTTGAAGAGCCGCTTCCTTGAAATCCCCCGGAGTCGCCTCCAGCAGAGCTTGTGCTTCCTGTGGAAACGGGCGCACTAGCAGAACTCTGCGGTGCGGCGTTGCCTGATGTTTCCTCGATAGGGGTACCGCTGCCCCCATAAACGGCGTTGCTTGCGGTTGGTGGTGCGGCAGAATCAGGGTGAGAACCTACGATAGGCGAAGACTGTGATGTCGTTCCACCAGAACCTTCGCTGGTTATAGGGCTGCTCGCTGTTGTTGATGCATCGGAGCCTGCTGCGGGTTCGGGAAAGTATGCTGGGGCTGGTTTGCCCAGGGTTCGTGCTGCGCTAGATCTGGGCTGTGCTGGTCTGAAGGCGCGAAGGTATCTTGCTGCACGTTTCCGCTTGCAGACCCTCCGGCGGCATCACCGGAAATCGTGCCCGAGGCATGAGAATGTTGGTTTTGGAATGTATCACTGACTTTGTGGTGGTCTCCCACGATTGGTGATGACTGCGAGGTAGTGCCAGAGGAAGGGGTATGCGGGTCATCGGGCGATATCCAATAACTCGGTGAGCTTGAATTGGGTATCGGTGAGGGAATAGGCATGGCAAAAACCTCGTCTCAAAAGAATATTTTTATATCGGTGAAGAGTGAGTGAGCTTAGTAGTAAAGAAGGAATGACGAATATACTTATGCAGATTTTCTGCAAAGTTTCATGGGATATAAAGCTTCCCCCGGCTATGAGACGGGTGTATACGTCTGTACCAGGGGAAGCTTTGTGTATGTGGGTGTGTGAAAACTTGGTTGTTTTCTGTGTCTTATGCGCCGCCGCCTGCTTGGAAGATGTCGGTAGCGATCTTCTGCAGCTGCTTGTTCAACTCAGTAAGATCCTGAGATGCTTTCTGCAGGGACTGGTGAGTGTGAGGCCAAGTCTCATTACGGAAGGTAGACGCTAGAGGACCGTCCCAGTTATTGGGATCAGAAAGCTGCTGGCCTTCGTTATTGAGAGCGTTAATCTGCTCGGTGAGTCCACCGTTGATGATGCTCTGAATTTTCTGGATGGCATCTTTGGCGGCTTGGGAACTAAGGACGCGATCGCTCATGGGCGTTTCCTTTCACGTGGTTGGGTTCTGCCTCTGTGCGGCGGGAACTCTATTGGGTAGTTTATGTTTGCTTTTTAGTGAGGGTCAAGGATATTAAAGCCTTGTTATTAAAATGTTATTTAAATAAAGCTATGTTCAAATATATAGTTGAACATAGTTATTATCATGAATTACAAGATAAGAATCAGCGTTCATTATTTTTTGGGCACGCCAAAACCTTTGCGTGCATAAATTTTCCTACGTGTCGTAATATTACAGCGTTCTCGGTAATATATAAATGTAAAATTTTCAAATATTATTTGATAATAAAGTATATATATCTAATTATTATAAATATATAATATATTTTTATATAGTTTTACTATTATTGTCGGGTGTACCAAATCGTCATGGTCTGCTACGACATTACGGTGATAGAGGGCTGTACTAGCGTTACACGTTGTGGCACCTGGCATAGGGGCACAGACGGACTCCTGCGATGTTGAATCATGGTGCGCTTGAGCGAAGGTGCGTTCTTAGTAGCAAGACTAGCCAACAACCCCGGTAAAAGGCAGGACTCGCCATACTTAAGTTAACTTTTACTCTCGAAAGTCTGGTCGGACTCACGAGGGAATTCGAGGGGTTTAACCCAAGCATGATCCTGTAAAAACCGTACCCCCGGCCTACCAGAGAGGATTTGCTGGAATCGTTCATCCTCCCACACCTGCACCCAAGCACCAGTCTCCAGGCGGTACTGTAGTTGGGCATAAAGAATCGTGGCATCAAACTGATTCGTATCAAACCCCAACTTGATACGTTGAGGCAGCTGGGTACTTCTGATCTTCACCCACCCGTTCTTACTCGTCTGCTCATAGGAGACTTTGTAGATGCTGTGGTAGTCAAAGTACCGCACTTTCCGTCGCCAGTTACGCCAGCGTATCCCAGATTCCGTGAAACAGTGGTAATAATTATGACAATGAGCCACAAATAAAACCAGCAGGACTGACCATCACCACAGAAATAAGATATTGACCCACCGGATCATAGCTATTTCTAACCCAGAAATAGATGGGCAGTCCAATGAACGCGATGAAGAGTATCCCATAGCTGATGATATAAGCAATCGGCGGGCGATGCTGTTCCACATTTAGGGTTTCTAGTCCTTGTTTACGTTTGGCCCCGGGCATGATGTTCACCAAAAACCCACCGAGCAGACCGTAAAACGCAGGACCCATACCCAATACCCCCTCATTACATGATGCTTTTTATAGCCGACACGATAGCCCGTCCCGATAAGAAGAGTATAAAAGGAGGGGTATGCACAGAATACACGAACACACCCCTAGCCAATATTAGAAGCTAGTTATGATTCTTCATGATGTTCTGCATCAGCGGCCTCTTGGCTCTGAGGTTCTTGCTCTTCCGGGCGTCCTCGACCTATCTCCCAGCCACTATAGAAGGTAACTGCTCCTATCAGCGAACAAAACAGCATCAAAGCCGCCCAACCTATTCCCGGACCGAAAACAAGAGTAAATATTGTAGCGATCAAGGTTCCAACGGTAAGGATTCCCCCTAGAATCATAAGAAACCATTTATAGAGAAAAACATCGAGATCCACTAAAGTCACCTTTATCTTAAGACGAAACAGCGTAGGCTAAGGCTAGTCTAGTTTGAGTTTTCTCTCATACGCCAACCGTTTAATGTGCTCAAACATCTTCTCATACGACCCAAACCCAGCCACCAACTCCTCAACCCGCTCAGGAGTCAGATCCCGCGGCCATTCCTGATGCTCAACCCGAGACAAAACCATCGCAAACAGGATAGAGGCATCAAACTGCCACGGATCAAAACTCAGCCGTACCCTCTTGATGTTGCGGCTGCGTACCCGTAGGTACCCGTTTTTTCCATTACTTTGCAGCAGGATTTCGCTGATGCTCTCATACGGCATATACCGGGTCTTCCACCGCCAGTTGCGCCAGTAGACTCCCGAGACGGTTTGCTGGATATAAAACGCATGACAATGATTCACCATAGAAAATACTAAAGGACCACCAAGAACCGTAGCTAAAATATAGAAAGATATATTAAATCCCTTTACGATAGAATAATATGTCGCCAAACTATAAAGCCCTATCAAACATGCATAGCTAATCATGAAAGCAAGCTTAGGCCTGTGTTGTTTGACCCCGAGCACGGGCTGACCCATCGTACGTTTCAGCGAGGGAACATTCCGAACGAAAAGACCAGCCAACAACCCAATCAACGCAGGAGGCACCACAACCTACCTTTCTCCTAGACCTCAAAGAACCCTACCCACTCTTTTACGAGGGACGCTCCGCTTTTTCTAACCGAGTCACCGATGTCAGCCCCGGAGAGTTCAACTGCACATTCTTCAAGTACACCTTGTAATACCCTCCCGATTCAATGGAAGCCATATAATCATCCATTGATTGATCCTTATTCGGGGACTCTGAAAGCGCTAATTTCCCACACTCCCGAGTCTCAACCCACCCTACCCGGGTATAGTCATTGTTACCTCCAGTATCACCGCCAGCACGGTATTCTGCCCAGGCTTTCTCGACCGTGCAGTACTTGTACTTCCCCCTCACTATCATCACCAAAAATACGTGCCAAATATCCCGGAAGAAACAAAAGTAAAAAGGCTGCAATAATTAATAAAACAGTGCTAACCATCCCTTTCCGCCTTTTAGTACATTGGGTACCTTGCTGTGCCATGACAACTCCTAGAGCTTTTACCGCAGTATTGTGGGAGTAAACAACTGACTATAATCATAATTCTGCACCTTAATCGCCGCGATCTGCAGAGAATCAGCAGCCAGGACTATTTCTCCTCCTGAGGCTTGAGAGCCTTATAGCCACTCAAAAACAGTAAAACAGCAATGGAAAGACTACTGACCAAGTTATTCTTGGTATCCGCTATCAAAAGTACAATCCCTAAAAGGACTGCCAAACAGGACGGTGTTCCTAACAGCAACCCAAACACAAGGTACTGACGTGCGCTAGAACGATCCATGACAGAAGGATCGTTGATGTTTTCATTGCTCGTATCATCAGAGTATTGCATATGCCTCTCCTAACACCCTTAGGTATCTTTGGAACTGCTCTTTCAGCAATTTAGCTAACAACTCAATCAACGCAGGAGGCACCACAACCTACCTTCCCTCAAATCCCTGCTCCCTTTTTATGAGGGTCGTTCTACCTTTTCAAACCTTGTCACAGAAACAGTCTTAGCATCCGGCATCTGAACATTAAGAAGAGTCACCTTATAATACCCACCAACCTCCAAAGACCCCACATAATCATCCATTGACCGACCAGGATCCGGGGAATCTGTCATATACAAATTCCCGCACTCTTTTGTCTTAAAATCTGCTACACGCTTGTAATCCGTATTCCCCGCGACCAGACCACCCCGATCGTGCACATCAACATGCTCGAGGGTGCAGTACTTATAATTCCCCGCACTATCATCACGCGAAAGAAAATAATATAAAGACCACACAACACCAAAAACTACAGCAAAAAATAAGAACGATACTATAGTGTCTTTAATATCCTTTTTTCTCTTATCTCCCATTCCCAATTATTCCTTCCTGCAGACACCATTGGCCAATGAATCCAATTCATAAAACTCCATGCGCGGCATCAGAAACATAGCTATTCCTTTGAAACCATAGATGCCCCCTCTAGGAATATTCGTGCTTAGTGTCTATCGCAGGAGGGGAGGCGTATACAGGTTCCGTATCCCAGTCTGAATACCATCCTTAGCCTTCGTAATGGCAGCCTGCGTAGTCTGCACAGAATTAACCAAACGTGCGCGGTTAAGAACGGCAGTAGACTCATCCATCTTAGTCCCACTTCTCACCCCAGACTTCACCATATCTTTACCGAACCCCGACAGCGCTTTCTCGCCCATATCGCTCGCTTTGAACTCCTTCTGATACGCGACAGTCTCAGCAGTGTATCTGGTAGCCTCACGCACACTACCACCAGCATTATTGGCAAGAGGTGAAACACTAGCAATACTCCAACAGTGGGTAAAGAGCGACCCGCCGCCTGCACATGCGATACGTGGTACTTATTTCGATAGGTAACTATAAAAATTTTTGAAATGCTAGTGTATAGAAATACTTTACAGGTGTAATATGCGACATATTTTAGATATTTTCATCACATTCAATTACCTAGGATTTTTGTGTAAATGACCTGTTCTTGCTATATAAACAGCGGGGTCTTGGCCTATTTTGGCTCTGCAGGCGGCGCGACACGAAAAATAAAGATTTGATAAAGGCACGACAGTGTCCTTGACCACCTGCAAAAAGTAAACCTAAACTACACCATGTAGTTCTGTTACCGAAGACAGAACCCAACCACGTGAAAGGAAACGCCCATGAGCGATCGCGTCCTTAGTTCCCAAGCCGCCAAAGATGCCATCCAGAAAATTCAGAGCATCATCAACGGTGGACTCACCGAGCAGATCAACGCTCTCAATAACGAAGGCCAGCAGCTTTCTGATCCCAATAACTGGGATGGACCCCTAGCATCAACTTTCCGTGAGACCACTTGGCCTCACACTCACCAGTCCCTGCAGAAGGCTTCCGAAGATCTCACTGAGTTGAATAAGAACCTGCAGCAGATCGCTAATAACATTTTCCAAGCAGGCGGCGGCGCATAAGAAAACTCTGTTTTTCACACGCACGCAAAGCTTCCCCTGGTACAGGCGTATACACCCGTCTCATAGCCGGGGGAAGCTTTTCGTCTCTAACAACTCTCTAAAGTGTACCTGTGCTGCATATACGCCTAACTTGTATGCGCGGTGCTGCGCATCCCATCTCCCATTACCGACATTCCTTTACCCTAATTTTCTTCCGTGAAAGAGCCTAAGCCATGTTTGAACGCGCTGATATTGACCACAGTACCGTAGACCTTAAATTTGATGATGCAACAGCTGATGCCTTGATGAAGGTCTGCCGTGACGCAGCTTCTGCTCTTGAAGAAAAGATTCCAGCTCAAAAAACTGCAGCCGATACCGCTCTGCAAGAATTCAAGGGGCACTTCTCCGAAGTTTATAAGCGCAATATTGAGGTGGCTGTCGATAACGGTACGGCAATTGCCGGTCGTTTAAGGCAATTTGCGGATGGCGTACAGAAGCTCAAAGACTCTGCCGCTCGTGAGCGTGAAAACCGCCGCAAGATGCGCGATTACGAAGAGAACACTCCGGAGGTTGTTAAGGGAGCCATTGAATGGGCAGGATGGGGACCTAAAGTTGATCATGAAGAAGCTCCAACTTTTAACACTGACGCTCCGGAAGCCGCGAAACGTGAACACCCTGCTCCTGCAGCAAATGCTGGAAACCCTTCTGATACCTCATCAGCGAGGCCATCAGACTTAAGGTCAAGCTCTACAGTCTCTCAAAGTCTTCATGATGATTTTCAAACTACTCCCAACAGTATCCGAGCTAAAGCTGCCGATTTTAAGGATAAATGTCAGTGGGGTACTGCAGACTGCGAACCAATCCTACAGCCCTTTGAAGCCTGGGTTACTGCCAACGAAAGCGAAGCTAAATGGGCTCAGGTTGTTGCCGATGCTTTTGCTACGGCAGGTTCTGAGCATGAAATCAACAAGCTTAGTAACCAAACTATTCAGCAATATCTAGAGAGCCATGGAGTGGCAAATTACAATCGTGAAGATTTGAAAGTTCCTGCCGCTTCGTTGGAAGGTCGCGCAACCTCCAGCGGCTATGCGAATGACCCGGTCAACGTTGCGACCGGTAACTTTATCGAAGAGGAAATCGATATTGCGTTTAGCAACCTCGCTTCCTCGTGTGCCGTCACGCGCATGTACAACAGTTTGGCTGTGCACGGTAATGGCGATGATTTACCGCCGCTGGCTGGGGTTTTCGGCCCGGGCTGGTCTTCTAACCTTGATACGGTCCTGAATTTCTCTGATGAAGGCGCTACCTGGATTATGCCGGACGGCCGTCATCTGTTCTTTGCCCGCGCTGGTGAAGGTTTTGCGCGAGTTGAGACCGATCCTTACTGGCTTACTCGCACTGGTGCCAGCGAAATCGCTACTACACCCATGGGGCGTTTCATCCTGGAAACCTGTGCTCTGAGCACTGAAGCTGACCTGTATATCATCTCTGATAACCAAGGTCACCAGTGGTTCTTCACTCTCACCGGCGCATGGCTTGGCTCCACGGGCGGAGAAGGCACCACTTTGGCGGTCACGCGCGCTGCTGACGGGCTTATCTCATCCCTGGTGCATGAGTTGAACCGTTCCATCACGTTCGACTATGTGGATGGGCTCGTCGCGGTAGCACGAACCTCGGCAGGGGAACGTGTCGAATACGCCTACGCCCCCGCAGGCAGTACCGCTGCCGGGCACCTGGTATCCATAACCAGTGGTGCAGGAACACGCACCTACGAACACGATGACAACGCGCTAATCCACCGCGTGATTGCTGCAGATGGCACCGTCGAGGTGACCAACACCTATGATGAGTCTGCCCGAATTGCACATCAGCACACCGAGTACGGTCGCGATGTGCGGTACCTGTACCTTGACGGCGGAGTGACCGAAGTTGCTGATGAAGACGGATCCCAAGCCAATGTGTGGATTAGTGATGACAGCGGCCGCCTAACCGCAATTATTGACGCTGACGGTGGGCGCACATCCTTCGGGTATGACCGGTTCAGCAACCGTATTCGGGTGATTGACCGTGATGGTTCTCGTACAACCCGCATCAGCGACAGCCGCGGACGTATTACCCGCGATGTTACCCCAGAGGGTCAAGATACCCGCTACGCTTACGATGAGTACGATCGCGTGACAGCGGTATCTATATCGGCGTTTGAAACGGACCCGAAGAAACGCTATGCAGCCACCCAGGCGCGCCGCAATGCAGCGGATGCTGAGGCTGATAACGGTGAGGTCACTCCGATCTCAACGATTACTTACGAGTACGCTAACGCTTGGGATCACAATCCCTCCCGCGTTGTCGATGCCCTGGGCGGGGTCACCGAACTAAATTGGGAGGGCGGCTTGCTGACCTCCCTGACCGGCCCCGAAGGGGTCAGCATGACTCTGAATTATGACGAGTTTGGTAACCTGACCAGCTTTGCCGACCAAGAGGGCAACACAACCTCGTTCACCTATACTGCTGCCGGGCACCTCGCTCAGGTTATTACTCCGCTAGGGCTCACAACCTCGTTCACCCATGACGCGGCTGGCAATATTACCGGGCGGCAAGACCCTGACGGTTCCCGCTGGAAGTTCGAGTACACCGCTGGTCGTCGTTTGGTCGCAGTCATTGACCCCTCTGGTGCACGCACGAGCTATGAGTACGGGCCCAGCGGTGATATGACTGCGGTTATCGATCCGCTCGGTCGCCGCACCGAACGCACCTTTGATGAAAACGGAAACGTCGCCACAGTAACCCTGCCCAATGGGGGCGTGTTCTCGTATGTGTGGGATGGGCTCTCACGGCTTATTCGTACGGTTGATCCAGCCGGTGGTCACTGGGAAAACACCTATGACGCCGCCAGCGTGCTCACGAAGATGACAGATCCGACCGGGGTACGCGTGCGTACTCAGGCAGATCGCAAGAGCGGTAGTGTTACCAGCTGGGACGGTACCGACGGCGTACGGGTTAAGTTCGACCATCTTGGCCGCCCTGTTGCGCGTGAAGAAATTTTCTCCCCGACGGAGGCAGCTCAGGAGGCCCCTAAAGCACGGGCAGAAAAAACCGATACCCCCGAGTCCGCCGCTGAGCTGGTGGTTTACGATCCGGCCGGTAATCCGGTGGAAATCCTGGATGCCGAAGGTGGTCTGACCCGGTACGAATACAACCTCGCCTCCCAGCTTGTGCGTCAGATTTCGCCTGCGGGGCGTATTACCGCATACACGTATAACAGCTGTGGGCGTTTGGATTCTGTTACTGAGGGTGCTGAAACCGCCGAGGCCGTTACAACTCGGTATTCCTATGATGCCGACGGGCGCCTGACCGAGCGGAATCTGCCCGGTATGAGCGAGAAGATTACGTATGACGCAAACTCGCGGGTTGTCTCGGTTATTGGCGGTTCTGGCGGGGACGTGTTCTACACGTATGATGCGTGTGGGCGTGTGCGCAGCATTCGAGACGCTGCCTGGGGCACCCGCAAGTTCAGCTATGATGCCGCCGGGCAGGTTACCGAAGTCACCAATGGTCTTGGCGGTGTTACCCGGTATACCTACGATGAGGCTGGCAATGTCACGAAGGTGACGGATCCTGCTGGGCGTATCACCACCTATGAGTACGATGTGCTCGGGAATATGGTGAAGACGATGGATCCTGCCGGCGCTATAACCTTGTATGAGTACGATGCTGCTGGTCGTGTATTGCGTGTGGTCGATGCAGCCCAGAAGGTGCATGCGTGGGGCTACGACAGCTCTGGTGTGGCATGTGCATATTCGGTGGATGGTAACGAACAGCTGCGGGTAGATCGTGATAACCGTACTCGGTCGGTGACGGTCACTGATTATGCCGCCGGTATTCCCGCCGATGACCGTGACGAAAACCTGCCGTGGGTATCTCGGTATGAGTTGGATCGGCTCGGACGTATCACCGCGGTAGCACGCTCGTGGGGTGAGTTCCAGTCTGCCACCTCCAACGGTGCGTATGAGCTGTCGTATGCGTATGATGCCGACGGTTACCGCACTGGGTTTACCAGTCCGTACGGTGCACTGGCCTATACGCGGAACGCGGTGGGGAATATTAGTGCTATCACGAATACTGATACGGGTGAGCAGTCTTCGCTTGGTTATGATGCCGCCGGCGCGCTCATCCGGGCGCAGGTAGCCGATACGGTGCGCTCGTGGACCTATGATGGTCACGGCGCGATAACGGGGTACTCAGAAACCGCTGCGGATGCTGATAACTCTGCCGATGTGCGGGTTGAGATTATTCGTGATGAAGCTGGTCGGATTGTGGGAGTAGATTCTGCCGCCGGGCTGATTACGTATGCCTATGATGGTGCCGGTCAGTTAGTATCTGCCCGTCGCGGAAACGAGCGGATGTCTTGGGTGTGGGATGCCGCTGGGTGCTTGATCCGTGAGGAATACACCCGAAACACTACTACTGGTGAAGACGCTACCAATAATGCTGCCTCTGAGGCTGCTGGTTGGGTGCGTGTGCTGGCGTATGATGATGCGGCACAGGTGCGTGCGATCGGTACCTACACCGCCGCTAGTGTTGCAGATAATGCCGATTCTGATTTTGGTGCTGAGCAGGTGCGAGAGTTCCTCTCCGGTGGGAACGCTAGCGAGTTTACAGCCCAACTGCCTGAGCATGTGGATCTGAATTTTGCCGGTGATGGGCGCACGGTTGAGGGGCTGCCGCTGACCCTGGTGCGGTTGTATTCCTATGATGCTGTCGGTCGCCGTACGGGTGAGGTTGCCTCGGATGGGTCTTCGGTGACGATGGGGTATAGCCTGGCGGGCAGTATTGCCTCGATGACCACAGCGGATAGCGGTTCGTGTGCTCGGGTGCAGGTGGCAGCCGGGGTGTCCAGCGAGGTTGCCGGTATTTCCTCTCTTGCTTTGGGGTGGACTCCGGTGGTGATGGACCCGACTGCGGAGGTGCCGACTGTGGTGGGTGTGGGCGAGATGCCTGTGCCGACCCCGGGTGTGAGCATGCTGGGTGCCCCTGCTTCTGGTGGCTTCAGTGTACGTGGTACTTCGTCGTCGGTGCTTGCCGGGGGTGCCGGTGTTCTGGGTGGTTTCACCTCGAATGCTGGGGTGTCTTCTGTGCCGGGGCTGGCTTCTTCGGCGGGGTTGTTGGATCCGTTCCAGTTACCGACCACACCTCTGACGGGTTCTGATGCTGCCGTTGCTGGTGCCGTGCCGGGTGTGGGTATTAATGCTTCCGGTGCACTCACGGTTGGTGGGTTTGCGCTGATGGGCGCTCGGGTGGCTGACCCGGTGAGTAGGTCGTTTACGTCTCGGGATCCGCTTCTGCCGGTACCTGGTGCTGGTTGGGTGGGTAACCCGTATTCGCTGGTGGGTAATAATCCTGTGGGACTAGTAGACCCATGGGGTTTGTCGCCGATTTCTCGTGAGGAGTTGGATAAGGCCCGGTACGAGAAGAGCGCTGCTAAATGGCTCGACGACAATTCAGAGGGTATCAAAATTGGTCTTACCATTGTTGGGGTTTTAGCTTCTGCTGCTGGTTTCCTTGTCGCTGGTCCTGTTGCGCTTGTCGTGCTGGGGGCTGTGGCCGGTGCCGCGATGGCTGGTGCTTCTGCTATTGAAGAGAATAAGGGTCCCGATGGTCGTATCAACTGGGGCAATGTTGGGCGTGACATGCTTATCGGTGGTGCCTTCGGCGCACTAGGCGGAGGGGTTACTAAACTTGGTAGTTCTGCGATGACGAAGGTTCTTTCCACTCGTGCAGTAAACGCTACGAAGCCGATGATGCAGGCGACAAAAGCAACTCGCATGTTCAGGGCTGCCCGTACTCGCGCTATCATTGGAGGAACCTCAGGCGCTGCGAACTCCTTTACACAAGGGTTTCGAGATTTAGCCTTCGATAAACTTTACGAGGGTAAGGAAGGGTATGAGCCGAAGTACTCCTTGCAGAATCATTTGGCATCGACGGCTGTTGGTGGTCTTACCGGTAGTGTAAGTGGCTTGGTTTCACCGGCTGCTGGGTCTTTATCGAAGAACCCTATTAAGGTAGGGAATGTAACCCTTAATAATCGGCGTGTTCTGGAGACCGCGATTAATGGGGGTGTTAGTTTTACTGGGTCGGTAGTTGAGGATCTCGCTAGCGGGAAGGAAGTTTCTTGGTCTAAGGCCGCAGTTGAAGGAACGAGTGGTAGTTTTAACGGGTATAAGAATTTTAAGGCTCCCACACGTGCTGATGCTTCAACAATCCAGCAATTGGGGTATAAGAGCCCGAATTATTTGAGGACTTATCTTCCTTCTAAGCATGGGGCTACGAATTTGGAAGGTACGATGGAGGATTTGGCGAGGGATAATGTCACCAGTTACTTCAAGAAAAAAGCATCGGGAGAAGAATAGACAGCTTTTGCATCCTCAGCCGCTTGTCTAGGGATTTTTTAGGGTTGTTTGTGTCCATGAATATTCTCAGGTGAGGGATAAATTATTGAGGTGTAGTGCAAATACTAGGGTGAGAGAGGAGCTTTTGTGCCTTCTGCGTTGATTGGGTTGTTGGCGGGTCTTTTCGTCCGGAATGTTCCCTCGCTGAAACGTACGATGGGTCAGCCCGTGCTCGGGGTCAAACAACACCGACCTAAGCTTGCTTTCATGATTAGCTATGCGTTTCTTGTAGTTTGTTTCCTTATAGCTCCTATAGTTATCGGTATTATGCATGGGCGTATACTGAATGCTTTCATTATTATGTTTGTTCTTGGTGGACCTTTGGTGATTCCACTGGTGAATCATTGTCATGCGTTTTATATCCAGCAAACCGAAATCGGAGTCTACTGGAGGAACTGGCGGTGGAAAACCCGGTATATGCCATATGAGAGCATCAGCGAAATCCTGCTGCAAAGTAATGGAAAAAACGGGTACCTACGGGTACGCAGCCGCAATATCAAGCGGGTGCGGCTGAGTTTTGATCCGTGGCAGTTTGATGCCTCTATCTTATTTGCGATGGTTTTGTCTCGGGTGGAGCATCAGGAATGGCCGCGGGATCTGACTCCTGAGCGGGTTGAGGAGTTGGTGTCTGGGTTTGGGTCGTATGAGAAGATGTTTGAGCGTATTAAGCGGTTGTGTTATGAGAGGAAACTCAAACTAGACTAACTGAGTTAGCGCCTATGACCCCGTTTTGTTTGGGGCGAGGTGGCAGATATTAAATTGTGCGGGCACTCCGGTCTTGTCTCGGAGCGCCCGCATATGTCATGTACGATGAGATCCGGTGTGGGTTTTCGTAGGAAGGTAAAATCAGCCCTGATAGGTTCCGTCAGAAATATATCTCTGTGATAGTTCCCGTTTAGTAGATAATTTTTAAGTAGGGTTTTACATGATATGGGTTATATCAGGATAGAAAGATAGGTAAAATATCATGCTTGATAAGATTCTTATCGGTGCAGCAGCTGGGGCAGCTACCCAGGCGATGCCTGGTGTGAATAATCAAACAAGAACCCTGTCTCTAAATAGAATACAGGGCAGGCCCACTCTTCTTGGTGTATTCGGGTGGGCGGGTATAGCTTTATCCCTTGTCATCCTGCCGTTGTATTTTGATATCACCACAAAGTTTGATATTGCAAATCATGTTATTAGCCTTTTTGTGGGCATAATACCTGCTATTGCTCTTATTAATTATTATATTTTCTTTATATGCTACCAGAAAGATCGTATAATTTGGAGAAATTGGAGGGGCAAGAAGCGTTTTATTCGGTATGACAGTATCAAATATTTTAGTTTTGCAGATACTAATAAAGGAGGATGGGTACGCTTCAAAAGCTACGAGCATCGTGTGCTGTTTCGGTATCTAGTTTTTAAGTTTTCCCATGCTCAGTTTGATAGTGATGTTCTGTACGGACATATTATGTACAGGTCAAAGTGTGGACGATGGCCTATGTCATGGGAAGAACTCGAAGAAAGCGGATTTCTTGCGCCTGGGGTTGCTTGTGATTATGTGCGGTCACAGTTATATTTCAAATTCTAAAAAAATCTAGGTGCAAAAAAAGGCAGCGGGAAAGGAGATAGATTATACCCGCGGCATATATAAATACATATGGTACTATTTATAATAGAATAAAAAAATTAAGAAGGTGATTACACAATGATAAAACTATTAAAGTCAAATCTTTCATGGTTCCGACAGAAATATATTATTGTGCTTGTGCCGTTGGGATTTTTATTATTTTTTGGTATATATTTTGGGGTTTCGGCTCACAATAAGAATAATCCAATCATTAAGGAATGCACTGTCACCAAAACCGAGGTCAAAAGACATGATTCGGTATCAGCCAACTCTCCAGAAACCACGTATAGCCTGTATATAGACTCATCGAACTGCCCTCAGATGGTATGGTCCGATATCGGTGAGAAAGACGCAAACTATTATCATAATCTACTAAAGGAAGGGAAGAGCTATAAATTTGGGCTTCCCAGGATTGTCCTCTTTCCTGGTACTGAAAATAGTATTGTGAGTATCTATGTCAACAGGTCTTAGAGATCTATGAGATGTAAGAATATTAAAGAAACACTGCTAACATGCATCATTGTTGTCGTTGCTGTAAGCTTTTATGCGTTTTTATATTTTCTTTCACGTAATGATAGTGCAGGGACTTACAAGTACTGCACCCTCGAGCATGTTGATGTGCACGATCGGGGTGGTCTGGTCTCGGGGAATACGGATTATAAGCGTGTAGCAGATTTTAAGACAAAAGAGTGCGGGAATTTACATATGTCGGATTCTCCTGATCCAAAGAAGTCTATGGACGAGTATGCGGGATCTTTGGAGGTCGGCGGGTACTATAAGGTGACACTGCTGGATTTTCAGGTTTTTAACTCTGGGTCTACGTCTGTGACGAAGTTTGAGAAGGCAGAACGTCCTTCATAAAAAGGGAGCAGGGATTTGAGGGAAGGTAGGTTGTGGTGCCTCCTGCGTTGATTGGGTTGTTAGCGGGTCTTTTCGTTCGGAATGTTCCCTCGCTGAAACGTACGATGGGTCAGCCCGTGCTCGGGGTCAAACAGCACCGACCTAAGCTTGCTTTCATGATTAGCTATGCATGTTTGATAGGAATATATGCCATACCTACCTATCACTCGGTAATAAAAGGTTTTGATATAACGTTCTATATCATCACAACCGTTCTGGCAGGTCCTTTAGTATTTTCTATGGTGAATCATTGTCATGCGTTTTATATTCAGCAAACCCTCTCGGGGGTTTACTGGAGGAACTGGCGGTGGAAGATCCGGTATATGCCGTATGAGAGTATCAGCGAAGTACTCTTGCAAAGTAATGGGAAGAACGGGTACCTGAGGGTACGCAGCCGCAATATCAAGCGAGTGCGGCTGAGTTTTGATCCGTGGCAGTTTGATGCCTCTATCCTGTTTGCGATGGTTTTGTCTCGGGTGGAGCATCAGGAGTGGCCGAAGGACCTGAACGCGCAGCAGGTTGAGGAGTTGGTGGCTGGGTTTGGGTCGTATGAGAAGATGTTTGGGTGTATTGAGCGGTTGTGTTATGAGAGGAAACTCAAACTAGACTAGCCTACGCTGTTTCGTTTTAAGATGAAGGTGACTTTGGTGGATCTCGATGTTCTTCTCTATAAATGGTTCCTCATGATTACAGGTGCGGTACTTACTGTCTTATTTTTCGTCTGTACCATATTCTGCACCTTTATGGGGCCAGGGATAGGCTGGGGCACGTTGATGTTTGTGAGTATGCTAATCAGCATCGGGGTGTTCTATACCGGTTGGGATACGGGCCGGAACCGCCCGGAAGAGCAGGAACCTGAAGACCAAGAAACCACTGATGCAGAGCATCATCAGGAATCATAACCAGCGTCTAATAATTGAGGAGGGGTGTGTTCGTGAGCGCACCCCTTTTGCTCTATTTATGCCCTGATGAGGCCACCAAAGCTCTCTTAGAGTACGTGATGAGTATGTTAAGAAAGGTACAGTTGAAAGACGTATCAGCAGATATGGCGGGTTAGAAAGAGGGCTATGAGATGGAAAACGGTATTTTAGGCGGTCTGCTTGGCGGTCTACTCGTCGGAGCTATGCCCGGCATCCAACGTAAAGGTTCACATGTCTCTGTCGGGGTGAGGCAACACCGCCCACGCTTTGTCCTCTACCTCGGATGGGGAATTTTTCTCTTCTTTCTAATTCCATTCCCCATATTTCTAGATATTATGTACGGTTTCGATATCGGGATGCATATTTTTGTATTTATAGTAGGTTGCCCTCTGGGCTTGGTTGCAATCATTAACTATTACATGCTCTATATCCGGTTTGATGAGCACTCGGTCACTTGGCGTAACTCCCTCGGACGCACCTATACCGCACCGTATACCTCGATTGATAGGCTCACGTATCTAGATAACAACCGCAACGGGTGGATTCGTATTATTTTCCGGGATCAGGGCAAGCGTAAGCGGCTGAGTTTTGATCCGGGGCAGTTCGATGGCACGGTGATTTTTGGTCATATTTTGTATAAGGTGCGTACGGGGGAGTGGGCTTCTTCGGTGCAGCAGTTGTCGGAGTCTGGGTTTTTAGAGGGTCGGGAGTCGTTTGAGGCGTTACGAGAGATCCGATTCGTGCGCAACTTGCAAGCCTCAGCACCTCATACCGCGTAATCCCCAGGCACATCAGCAAAACCTGTAATCTCCCGCACCCGCGCGCCCGTGGGAACATAGCTTGCCCTAAATGGGTTCTTCCGGTGTATGCACTCTATAATAAATAGGCAATAATCACCGACTGAAAGATAACAACATGCTGACTACTTCTGTATCCCGCCGCGGCGCTCTAGGCGTCTTGGGCCTTGGTTCTGCCGCGTTCTTGGCGGCGTGCTCCTCCTCTAACTCGAACGGCAACGGTGGGGACTCCGGCACATCGGCTTCCTCGACGAGCACCCGCAGCGACTACAGCGGCGAGGCTAAAATCGATAAGTTCGATACCTCAGCTGGCACCTACGAGCCCGCAACTCGCGAGACTCCCGCAAAGAATGTTCCCAAGCCCATCAAGCCTGAGAATATGAACGAAAACTCCGTCGCGGGTCTGTACTCTTCGATCGTGTTCCTTGGCGCGGCTTTGCAGTACGCACTGCAGACCGGCGATGTATCTCTGATCAAAGAAAGCGCTATGAGTGATGAGGATAAAGAGCGCACACTGTCGGGTGCTCTTTTTGCGGAGCTTCAGGGCGGGAAGAGCTGGCTTGCAGACCCTAAAATTGTGATGAACTTTGAGGATGCTAAGCCTAAGGAAGAGAACGGCACCTACACGTGGCCGGTAACCGTGAACGTAACTCGGGGGGAATACGGCGTACATGATGGTGAGGTTGTAGATTTTCCTGAAGAACAGCAGAAGCAAACTCAGAAGATTAACTTCACGGCTAAATACGACAATAACAAATGGAGTGTTGGGGGTTTCTATGAAACTGGTGGATCCGACAGCTCCGCATCCCACGATACCCAGGACAGCTAATCACTAGCTCCGCATATAAAGCGGTGTCCCCTGGAATTTCTATATGTTCCAGGGGACACCGCTTTTTGCATTAGGCTTTCAGAACCATATCGCAGGAACCAGCGGCAACCCGCGCTACCGCATAGATTCAGTACCTAACGCACCCGTGTGAGAAGCTTTCTTGCCTTACCACATGCTTGCGAAATCAAGCACCATGCGCCCGTTGATCTTGCCTGCGTTCATCTCCTCGAAGATCTGCGGGGCCTCATCAACCTTGCGCAGCTGCACTACGGGAACTACTAGCCCGTCTGCGCCGAACTGGAACGCTTCGGCAAGATCCTGACGGGTGCCAACCAACGAGCCGAGCACGCGAATACCGTCAAGAACGATCTTTGTGATAGACAGTTCCATCTTCTCGGGCGGAAGACCCACAGCCACCACGCTACCCCCGGCACGCACGCTCTCAACCGCCTGGTTAAAAGCGACCCTCGATACCGCGGTCACCACGGCAGCTTGCGCCCCGCCGTCAGTTACCTCACGAACCTTCGCCGGTACATCCTCAACCTCACGACCGTTAATCGTGACGTCGGCACCGGTTTCGGCGGCAAGCTTCAGCTTGTCATCGTTAATATCGACGGCAATAACCTTGGCACCGAAAACCTTCTTGGCGTACTGCACCGCCAGGTTGCCCAGCCCGCCAGCGCCGTAGGCGACCAGCCACTGACCGGGGCGTATCTGCGATTCCTTAATCGCCTTATAGGTGGTTACGCCCGCGCAGGTAATCGAGCTTGCCTGCGCCGCATCCAGACCTTCGGGAACCTTTACGGCATAGTCTGCCGTGACAAGGGCATACTCACTCATGGCACCGTCCACGGTGTAGCCCGCATTCTTGACGGTACGGCATAGGGTCTCCCTGCCGGAGGTGCAGTATTCGCAGTGCCCGCATCCCTGGAAGAACCACGCAATAGAGACACGATCGCCGGGCTTGAGAGATTCAACGCCTTCACCAACTTCGGTGACAATACCAATACCCTCATGCCCCAGGACGCGCCCCGGAACCTTACCGAAATCGCCAGCCGCAACGTGCAGGTCGGTGTGGCAGACGCCGGAGTACTCTAGCTTCACGAGCGCCTGACCGTGCCCCACCTCGGGCACGGGAACATCGGTGACATTTATCGAACCATCAACAACGTCAGGACAACTACAGCCTTCATGGGAACCTCCCGTGTACTAGCTCACTATCAATGTTCGTTTAATCGTAAAGCTCATATAGAGACTTTTCTACAGTCCGGTGATATATTCAACCGCTAATACGGAATGGTACTCATGAGCGATTTTATGCCGTGCCGCACCGCCTCTCTAGCGAGTCCACATAGAGAGCAAATAGATAACGAAATGATGAAGACGTGTCCAGGAACCCAGGGTTCAACAAAGCTCTAAGATACAATCGACGTAATGTCTCTGGTATGGAGCAACAAACTGGGAAGTTGAGGCTTATCTTCCGCCCCTGACTGCGCAGTTTGGGCAAAAAGATGTGCTGAGACCCGGAACCTCGCTCGTAACCGCATCCCTTGAGAGCACCGATGAAAGGGCAAACATGCCAACCCGTTTACCCCACCATATCTCCCGCCGCGCCGCCTTGGGTGTGCTGGGCGCAGGATCTGCCGCCGTCGTTGTCGGATGCGCCCCCGCCGTCAAACCCGCGGACCTCGGGCAGGGGAGCTCGTCCTCCGCGAGCTCATCGTCGTCAAGTGCTTCATCCTCCAGCTCATCATCGAGCGCATCTACTCTGCCCGGCAACTCGAAACACGGGCGATGTAAAACTCGAAAAGTACGACACCTCCGCGGGTGAACATCAGCCTGCAACCCGTACCGAGAAACCGAAGAACGTTCCCAAACCTCTGCTCTCTGATAAAGCTAAAGAGAAAACCATAGACGGACTTTACGAGAACATCGCCTATATCGCGGCCTCTATGCAGTACCTCTTCCAGACCGGCGATATGGAGCCTTTCGAGAAATGCGCTCTGGTGTCATCCGAAAAGTCGAGTCTGTCCAGTAACACTACTGCTTCAGAGATGTTCAAGATGATCAAAGAGGGGAATGCCTGGATGGACAACCCGACCGTTGTGTTCTCGCTGAACACCTCCACCCCGAGCAGCAGCGGCAGCTCTTACTCGTGGGGCGGCACGATGAAGATGAATATGGGTTCCTTCGTCGTCGTGAACTCCATGAGTAAAGATGTGGAGTCCAGCAAACAACACGTTGATACGGATATTACCTTCGAGGCCCTCTATTCGGGCAGCTCGTGGACTATTCGCAGCAGCGGGGGTGCCGCCGGAAGCGGCGGATTCTCCATCTAAAACATTGTTGTTTTAGAGAGGTTGGGGTTTCTTAGCCTCACTAGATTTATGCCTTATTCGCTCTGAATGAGGCACATATGAAAGGAAAAAAAGAATATTATGTCATCGTTGATCGTGACTCGCCGTAACGCAACGCTGGGTGTGTTGGGCGCTGGCACTGCAGCCGCGCTCGCAGCATGTTCTTCGTCAAACTCAAACTCCAGCGGCGGCTCGTCAAGCTCCAGTAAGTCGGAACCCGCCAAGGACTACAAGGGCGAGGTCAAGTTCGATAGCTTCGATACCTCGGCAGGGGAGTATGTGCCCGCGACCCGTACCGAGCCCGCGAAGAACGTTCCTGTTCCGAAGCTGCCGGAGAACGCTAACGAAAAGTCCGTTGAGGCTTTCTACGCGCATATCGGTTACTACGCTGCATGCATGCAGTATTTGTTCGTTACGGGTGACGACGGGCCTTTCCGTAAAGGGGCTTATAAGGAAGATGAAGTCCAACTTATATATCAAGATCCCACTTGGTCTCAGGTTCTTCCGAAGGTTAAACGGGGAGAGGTGGTTGGGTAATCCTACAGTTACGATCGAGACTCTCACCGCACAGCCAGAAATTAACGGGGATCGTTATAAGTGGTCTCTTCAGCTGAGCATGAACCTAGGCGAATTTACGGCTACTCCTGAGGGAGTGTACGATATTCCGCCTGGGGAAGGATATGCTAAGGCTCCAGGGACATTCACCGGTACTTACTCTGATAACAAGTGGAGCATTACAACCGCTCAAACTGGTAATACCGAAACCGTTAGCCCGAAAGCTAAGTCAAACGGCTAACTTTGAAACCCCGCAAGATCGTAGAAATCTTGCGGGGCTTTTTTGTATTCGCAAGAAAATAGGGAACACTGATGTGCAGCGCTGAAATACCCCGGCGCGGCGCATCGCGCGAAAAAACTACCGTATTCTAAGACCCTAGAACGGCAGATATGCGAGCTCCCGCAGCCCCGATACACTAGAGTAGAGAGAAACACCCATGGCGGGTTCATGCGCTCGCCACCCGTGCTTCCCGCAGCCGCCTGCCCGCGGCGTTAAGGAAGCACCGAAAGGAACACCATGTCACCTCATGACGTTACCCGCCGTGCCGCCCTAGGCGTTGTCGGCGCTGGCTCTGTCATTGCTCTTGCCGGATGCGCTGCCTCCGTGAGACCCGTCGATGCCGCTGCTAGCGGCTCTTCGAGCTCTTCATCGTCCGCGTCAAGCTCATCGTCCTCATCCTCTGCTTCCACCTCGGCTTCGTCTTCAGCTTCGTCCTCTGGAAGCTCGAAGAATTACAGCGGAGTCGTCAAACACGAAAAGTTTGATAAATCAGCGGGCGAGTTTGAGCCCGCAACGCGCGAACAGCCGGCGAAGAACGTCCCAATTCCGCAGATGGACGATCAAGCAAAGAGAATTCGGTCGATGGGTTTTACGCCAATATTTCGTTTATCTCTGCGTCAGTTCAGTATTTGCTTGAAACAGGGGATGACGGGCCTTTACAGAAGACCGCGCTATCAGACAGCGATAAAGAGTCCTTTTTCAAAGATAATGAAGGCAATAATGTTATGGACGCTATTAAATTGAAAGAAATGTGGTTTGGTAACCCAACCGTAACCATTACTCTAGATACTCCTCAGCCAACAAAAAGCGGTGACTCGTATCGGTGGCAAGGTAAGACGGATATATTCTACGGCGAGTATGTTGCCGCTAGTTCGGGTTTCGCTGAGGACACTCCCTCCTCAGAACAGCACATCAAAGCTTCTTCCATGCTCAGAGGAACGTACACAAACGGCAGTTGGCAGATAAATTACCTTGTAGGATCTTCGAAATAGCGAAATAGCTTTATAGAGTTGAGTTAACCACAATAATATAGCTGATCCCGCATGCATCGTATTGATGCATGCGGGACCAGCTTTTGCTATCAGTACTATGCGCACAGAGGCATTCCAAAGACAGCTCTTACCGCCATAAAGAAGAATAAAACCGCTGCTATGTACACCTTGACGTGCCGCTATTGAATACGTGCACAGCACGCCAAATTTTTAGACAAGGTACCTTTTTACAGGGTCGATAACATCGCGCGGGGTGCGTGCCGCGCCGGGCAGCGGGTCTCCAATAGCCCGAAGCTCCCAGCCGCGACCTACGCGTGCCAGCAGGGCTACCATGAGCCCCGTATGTGAGCCCTTTCCGTCATCGAAAAACGTGCCATCTCCTGGCGGGTAGCAACGTTTTCAACGCGCACAAAGGCGTTGTCAATGTTGCTAAACTGATCCCCGGAATATGAGGTAATCACCAGTGCCAAGAAAGCAACGCGCGCATCCACGCCCGGAAGGTTAATATCAATAACCTCGTCGTCGCCTTCGCCTGCACCCGTCAGGTTATCTCCGTGGTGAATAATAGAACCATTGACCGAGCGTAACGACCCGTAGAAAACGACCTCAAGCAGGTTACCGGCTGCATCATAGCCGATCACGGAAGCATCCAGATCGACCGCTTTCTCTTTGATACGCCCAAAGAGCCCCTTGGTTTTAATGGGATCCCAGCCTAAGCCCAAACGAACCTGGGTGAGCGAGCTGTCTTTCGAGAGATCTAGTTTCTGGCCTTTTGACAGGTTAATAGCCACAGTGCCTGTACCCTTCGTTAGTTATGTAGTTATGTGGTCATAGAAATGCGGTGGGCGGATGCGCGGCGCACGCTGCGTCCGCATCGTCGCCCACCGCGTTGCTTGAGGGCTATGTGCCCTTGATCCTGCGGTTATGTGTTCTGCACCGGAGCATCAGGTTCTGCAGTCTTTTCCGCGAGTGCTGCTTCCGCATGGTTTGCCTTGCGGGAGGAGATAATCGACCCGGCGATAAAGACGATGCCGGAAAGGCCGATCACGTAGTCGGGAATATCCCACTTGAGGGTTGCCAGAAGCATGAGTGCGAGAACGCCGATAGCCCAGTGCGCGCCGTGGTCCAGGTAGCGCAGCTCTTGAAGGGTTCCCTTTTCGACCAAGTAAATGGTCATCGACCGCACGAAGAGCGCGCCCACGCCCAGACCGATAGCAATAATAATGGGGTCTGAGGTTACCGCGAATGCGCCGAGAACGCCGTCGAAGCTGAAGGAAGCATCAAGAACTTCTAGGAAGATAAACATGGAGAATGCTGCTTTACCGGTAAGTACGGCAACATTCGCCAGGGATTCTTCTTGAGATTCGTTTCGGTCTTCCATAAAGGTTGCCAGGCCGTTGGTCGCCAAGAAGGTGAGCATGCCCAGAAGCCCCGAGAGCAGAATGGTGTACTGCTCATGATGCTCAGCACCGAAAAGCTGAGAAGCCGTCACTAAGATAACCCCGGAAACCAATACAGGCATGGAATCAAAGTGCCCGGCTTTGGCGAGCGGTTTCTCGATCACGGATAGCCAGTGGACATCCTTACCAGCCTCGAAGAGGAAGGAAAGGAAGAGCATGAGCAGGAACATGCCGCCGAAGGAAGCGATGGTGTGGTGGGCGGATTCCAAAATGTACCCGTAGGTTCCGGGCGTATGCGGGTCGCCGCGTTCCATTGCAAGGTTCCAAGCTTCAACCGGACCTACGTTGCCTGCCAGGCAGACGATCAGGAAGGGGAAGATAAGACGCATACCAAAAACAGCAACCAGCACACCGACTGTCAAGAAGATATTGCGCCATGCATGCGACATTTTGTCTAGGTATTTTGCGTTCACACCCGCGTTGTCGAATGAGAAAACGATCTCAAGGACAATCAGGATCGCGGCGGATACCATGCCGACAATACCACCATAAAAGGCGGCACCTATAAGTGCCGCAAGGGTAATCAAGAGATCGTATTTGAAGAATTTTAATAAAGCCATGAGGGCAGAAGGCTCTCCTTCGCGTTAGAGATAAGGCAGGTTGTTAAACTGTGAAACCGTAGGAGGTTAGCAGATGCGGCAGACCACCGGTGAATGGATCTTCTACGGCTTGAAACGCCATTCGCCGTTGTGGCGGTACACCATCGCGAAGAGTACAGCGGGCGCTGCCGAGCAGTCTTCGGAAAGGTCGTAACGAGCGATTTCTTCATTCGTGTCGTCGTTTATCAGACGTACATAAGCGTTACGTACTACACCGAAATTCTTACCGGTTTTTTCGCCTTCGTAGATGGAGGCGAGGATGTGAAGGCGCTGTACCTTTGGGTCTACTTTATCGAGGTTCACGATAATGGTCTCATCGTCACCTTCAGCATCGCCAGTGCGGTTGTCACCGGTGTGGACGACCGCGCCGTCAAGGCTGGTGGGATTGTTAAAGAAGACGAGGGATGCATCGTCAAAAAGGATCCTGTCATTTTCGTCGGTGATCATGACGGATGCGTCAAGGTCATAGGCTTCACCCGCGAGGGATAGGTCCCAACCCAGGCCGATGGTGAGGTTTTTCAGGCCCGGTGCCTCTTTGGTGAGATTGATGGGGTTTCCTTTGGTGAGCTTAATAGCAGCCACTATATTTTCCTTTCTATTTATGGTGTTGATATTCGCTGAGAAGGGCGATGGCACAGGTAACGTAACCATCCTCACTTAATATTAGCGTACCCTCTCCTAAATCCCGGGTTATGCGTATATCGGGATTAGTGAGCTGAAGGTTCCTGCCGATCAGTTTTAAAGATCGCAGTAGCGTCAAAGATTTGGGGGGGAATTATCAAAACTGTGCCTGCTGCGTTGAGCGATATTCGGGTCATCCGAGAGGCAGCATCAGTTGGGGGAGCGGATGAACCCGACAGCATAACACTCTCACCATCCCAGTTCAGCAGGAATGCAGTCATATCGGTTCCGGTAATACGCAGTTCTCCTACGGCGGCTTGTACCGCATCGAGCATAAAGAGACGTTCGCTCGGGTGAGCGTCGGCGATATTGGGGATGTGACCCCACCAGTGCGGTTCACGCAGGTGTTCGGATGGGGGAGTTATGGTTTTTGCCGTGTCTGCGGGTTGAGAATGCTGCCAAGATTCAGCCGATTCCGGGGTGTAGGTTGCCGTCCCGCGAGATTTGCTCATATTTGGGGGCTTAATCTGCCGGTGCTGCATCGGCTGCGCTGTCCCGGATGCGCTCGGCGTTTGGTTCGCCTGGCGGCTTATACTCCGCTGAGTATGCTGCGCCCTCTGGTGCCCTTGCTGGTCAGAGGGAATATCTGCAGACTGCGGCTCCCGGTTTGCTACTGCGGCAGTAGAGGGGGATGCTTGAGGATGCGCCTGCGGCTCAGGGTCCGCTATGTAGGCAGTGATAAAACTGTAGCGACTCATAACCCGAACCCTTGAAGCATGGCGGATACACTATGCCATTCATCGCACACAGCTCGCACTTTCCATTCACCGCGGTGCCGGTACACCTGCATCAGCCGTACCGCTGCGCTGCGACCTACCTGCACGAGCGGGGCACGGAACATTGTTTTTCCGGTGGCGGGGTTTATCATGCGTGCTCGAATCCCGCTGGCACGGTTGAGCCGCACGGTACTTTCCCCGTTTGTGAAGAGCACAACTTCCAGGGAATCTACGTCTTGGGGCACAGTGGGAAGGTGCAGATCGAACTGCACCTGATCGTCGCCCATGAGTTCGCGGCGGCGAACACTGCCCGCACGGTCTAAGACCTGGTGAGCAAATACAAAGTCTTGCCGCGAAACAAGTTTGCCGTTCGAGGTGAGAAGTACCCCTGCCTCCAGAGATTCACGTAGAAGTGGTTCGTCGGTGCGCCACCGCAGTCCTACTAGCACGTGGTCAAGATCGGGTGCTTCCTGGGTAAGATTGACGTTCTGACCAATGCTCAGTTCCATTTATACCGCCATTCTCTTGCGCATGAACAGGGTGTGCGTTTCAAGTTCAAGGCTGTTATCTGCCCGCACAAGGTTAAGCGCTGTGACGAATTCCTGATTTGCATCAGTAAGAGCCTGCACCAGCTCGGAGGTTTGCTCCGGGGTGGGGTTGTGCGTGCGGGTGTAGACAGTCAACAGATTCGGTACATAGGTGGTTAGCGCCGTCTGGAGTGTGTATTCCGTCGTTGAGGGCAGGGTTGCGCGGGTATCACTGCCCGTTTCTGCCGTTATTTTGCGGTAGGTTTCGACCATCTCGAAGGCGGGTACGAGTGCGCGCGGGGGCACAGACACGGCAAAATCCGCCAAATAATGCGAGGCATCATCCAACACATGCTGGGACTGGCGCAGGTACGTGGGCTCCAGGGCAGAAGAATGAACCGAGGCATACTCCTGCGCCGGGGCATCCGTGACGCTTTCTTGTTGGGAGCGGAACGGGGAATCGTCCGGCACACCGAAAAACCGCTTGATAACGCCCACGTGTGCCTCTAATTCTGGGTAAGCGCGCGGTTCGTGGGAGTTCCGCTGGCGTATGCAGAGGATTCGGGGGCATTATTCCTTCGTGTAACGCGCTCAAGAGATTCTGCCGTCAGTTCGCGCAGCATCTGGTTCGACTGGGCGAATGCTTCTACCGCCCCCTGACGGAATGCGGAAACTTCGTCGAGCGCTTGAAGTACTTTTCCATGTGCCTGCGCCAAAACCTGCGGGTCGATTGCGGGTTGGGACGCCATCTGCTGGATCCGCGTAGCCTGCGAAGACAACATATCGGCATTGCGCATAATAGCGTTCTCGGTGGTCTGCTTCAGAGCGCCAAGCTGCTGCAGAACCGCTTCCTGCATGCCTAAGGAACGGGCGATATAGGCGGTCATTTTGTATGCCCATAGGGTGGTGTCTTCGGCGCGGCGGATACCGCGAATGAGCTCTTTACCGTTGCTGGAGACAACATCGCTTGTCAGGTACGCCTGCCCAGCAATTTCAAGTTTAGTGAGCAGATCGCTGATGCGCTGTTCGGTCACATACAGAACCTTCTCGGTGTAGATGCGCGCGGTTTCTTCATCTCCTTCAAGACGAGTTTCTTCGGCGGCGGCACGCACCATATCGGAGAACTGTTGAAGAACTGCGATCTTCTCGTTCAAATCCGTCATGCCTTCCTGAAGTTTCTCGCGCAGTTTCACGAGTTCCGCCTGCTGCATGACGAGCGCATCGGTGGATTTTTCAGTTTTTTGCTGATGCCTTCAATATTTCTGTTGACGCTGGCGTACTGGTAGAAGAATTTCTCGATTTTGCTTTTGCCGCGCCCTATCAGGCGTTTTGCGATGCCGCGTTTACCAGGGGTACCGTCAATCGCGCTGTAATCCAGCGAGTTGATTTGTGCACGCAGTTCCGCCAGGTTTTGAGATGCTTTGGTTTGTGGGGAGTCCGGCGCAAGCTCAAGCTCCTGCATATTGAGCAGGCGCTGGGTAACCATGTCGATGCCGTTGAAGGTATCGGAACCGTAGCTTGAAATCGTATTTTCGAGGGTATCGAGAAGTGAAGGCGACTTCAGATCGGTGTTGTTGAGAGTGATAGCCAGTTCGTCTGCTTCATGACTGATAGTTGCAACCTCAGGGGCACGCGTTTCCCGTTTTACAAGGTCGATAGCTCCCGCTTGGTTAAGTTTAGGCGGTGCTTGAGTTACGACCGGCGGGGCACCAACTTGGGGCTCGGAAGTAGGGATTTCAGCCATGAGATATCCTCTCGTCATGTCGGAACATACTCTTCTATGGTACTCAGCGCAGTGTGCAGAAGAACGTCCTTTCGTTAGAAAGCAATAAAAGTTGCATAAAAAAGTACCGGTATGCCTGTGGATAACTTCTCCGGTTTCTTCGTTGCGGAGCGTAAAAACCTCGTCGTTTTATGGGTTTTTCTATGAAAATACGTGAAGGTCAAGATCGGTCTGCGAAGCACCACTCCCGCTTTATATCCCGGCAGAATCGAGCGAAATCTCACAGAGCGCATCCCGCTGAAATCTGCTATAAACCTCTACTTAAGGTGGATAATGAAGGGACTTCCCGCATTTTGATGCCGCGCGAAAGGGGAATCACGGTGGAATATGTGCTAACACGTCGTTCCGCGCTGGGTGCTGCGGGTGCCGGTGCGGTGCTTTTTACGGTTGCTTCATGCTCGAATGAACGCAGTGACTATGCTGGAGAAGTCAAACTCGATAAGTACGATAATTCCGCTGGTAGTTTTGAAGCCGCCACACGAGACACCCCTCCCAAGAACGTCCCCAAACCTATCAAACCTGAGAATGCAGATGAAAAGTCCGTTGCTGGATTTTACGCGAGCCTAGCCTATATCGCCGCCGCTATGCAGTATATGTTCGCCACCGGTGACACCGGTCCTTACGATGACAGCGCGCTCACCGAGGACGAGAAACACTATGTTCATAATTCCTCAAATGAGCAAATACTGGCGCGTATGAGGGAGGGGCAAAACTGGTATGAGAACCCGCGCGTCACTATCTCCCTGAATACCGCGCAGCCCGCGATGGAAGGTGATACATATACGTGGGAAGGGAAGTTTCTATGGAGTTTGGGAACTACCGTGTCGATCGTGGGCAGGTAAATGACCTAACAGAACGGCAAAAAAGCAATACCGAAGATATGGTTTTCAAAGGAATGTATACCAACGGGCGCTGGAGCGTTGAAACTCGGTCAAAGACCGTAGCCTCACAGAGCTCTACAGCTACACCATAGCGTTGTACCGTGCTTGGAAGGGATGCGCTCGGTGCTGGCTCTTGGGTGTGTGCAGGGTCGATGAGAAAAATATAACAGCTTATGATGACGTCATATAACGCATATTCGCACGGGTTAACGGCACAATAGTAAGGTACCCAGCCACATCACAGGGGTTTTAATCGTTGACGATTAAGACGCCGAAAGGAATGAAATATGTCAGAAAGATCCTATGATTTTTCGCGCCGAACCGCTCTTGCGGCAGCCGGTGCGGTGGGCTCGGCGATGGTGCTGAGCGCCTGCGCCCCGAAAGTGAGAGGAATCGCATCCGAGCAGCAGAGTGCGGGGGCAACCGCATCCAGCTCTAGTTCCAGCTCTCCATCTAGTTCCAGTTCAAGTTCTTCATCTAGTTCCAGCAATTATGCAGGCGAGGTTCGCTTCACGAGTTTCGATACCTCTGCGGGCGCCTATGAGCCTGCCACGAAAGAGCATCCGTCAAAGAACGTGCCTAAACCGACGAAACCCTCAGATATAAACGACAAGTCGGCGGCAGGGTTCTATGCGGCGATTGGCTATACGACGGCAGCCATGCAGTACGCCATGGAAACACTGGACTTTAGCCTTGTGGCGGATGCGTTTCCACCAGAATACAAAGATGTCCTGGAATCTAAATTTAACCAGCTGAAACAACAAACCACGAGCAGTAAATCATGGTTTGGCGGCCCCAAATTTAAGGCGATTCTCAAGAGCCCGGAACCGACGATGAACGGTACGAGTGCCACCTGGGAGGGAACAATATCGTTTTCGCTGGGTACCTTTTACGGGCCGAGTGGAGTAAGCCGAGAGTCTGAGACAGAGACATCAGATACCCTCTACCGCGGAACCTATACGGAAGGGCGCTGGTGGGCTATCTACGGCAGCTCCTCGGGTTCGTCAGGATCTGGATCGTCTCAAGAATTTCACTCTAGAAACACCACACAGATATTCGGGCTAAGAAGTCCACACCATGAAAGGAAAAAGAATGTCCGCTCTACATGTCTCACGTCGCACCGCGTTTGGTCTGGCGGGTGCAGCCTCTGCAACCGTGGCGCTTGCCGCGTGCTCTAATGGCGATGGAAAAGATTACAGCGGAGAAGTGAAGTTTGACAGCTTCGAACGCTCCGGGAATTATGAACCAGCAACCAAAGACAAACCTGCCCAAAATGTGCCTAAACCCGTTAAACCTTCTCAGATGAATGAAAAATCTGCGGCAGGGTTCTATGCGGCGATCGGCTATCTCGCGGCTGCAATGCAGTACCTGTTGGAGGACCTAGAGCCCGAACCACTAATTGAAGTTCTGGGGGATTCACAAGGAAATTATGACCAGTTTAAACAGATGAAATCCTCCAACCTCGCATGGGTCGTTAATCCTAAAGTCGTGATCTCCTTGAAGACTCCTCAGCCTAAAGTCGATGGTGATACGTACACATGGGATGCAAAAGGCACCATTAAATATGATGGGATCGGGAGCAGTGTTGATGCTGCACAGCAGGCGGGTAAAGATCAAACAAGCGATATAACTATCAAGGGAACCTATAAGGACGGTCAGTGGCGTATGACAGACCCAGAGGCCACTTCAACATCCGGAAGCTCATCGAGCTCCGGGTCACTTTTCGGTTTCTAAATTTATTTAAGACCTGCTAGTTGCATCTGCATATGCGCCCAGGTTTCAGCATGAGCCTGAGCGCTGAAAGGAAACACATATCATGAACACACATGCGTATCGTCTCTCACGTCGCACCGCGTTTGGTTTGGCGGGTGCTGCCTCTGCGACCGTGGCGCTTGCTGCGTGCTCTGGAGGCGTTAACGGTGTCAGCTCTCAAAGCGAGCGCACCGACTTTAGCGGCGAGATCAAGTTCGATAACTTTGACACTTCTGCGGGAGAATACAAGCCCGCAACCAAGGATCACCCCGCCGAAAATGTGCCGAAGCCGAAGAAGCCGGATAACGCTAACGAAAAGTCAGCGGCAGGTTTTTACTCGTCTATCGGCTACCTTTTTGCATCCTTCCAGTACTTCTTCGAGTCTTTTGACCTCGAACCCCTGATGGAGGTTATGGTAGACAACACCGGACAGAAGGTGCCTGCGCCGCAATTTGAGCAGCTTAAGCAGATGGGCACCGGGGGAGTCGTGTGGTTTTATGACATGAAAATTACCAGTAGCCTCAAGACCCCGCAGCCGAAGATGGACGGCGACACCTATACCTGGGATGGAAGCGTTACCATAAAAATCGGCGGTATGGGTGGTCGTGGGGGCATGGGCCGGGAACTGAACAAGGAACAGAGTCAAGACGTTACGTTCAAGGGAACCTATAAGGACGGTCAGTGGCGTATGACAGACCCAGAGCCCACTTCAACATCCGGAAGCTCATCGAGCTCCGGTTCGCTGTTTGGCATCTAGCGAAATTTTACGGCGAGAGTATTCATTTCTCGTTATCGTGATGGATAGCGGGTATATGCATATGCTGTTGCTGTACCTCCGATGATCGATACCACCCGAGTGTCAGGGCTTGGGTTCCGAAAGGACTAGCATGTCTTCATTGAATATCTCTCGCCGTTCCGCGCTTGGGCTCCTTGGCGCCGGTTCTGCGGCGGTGGCTCTTGCTGCCTGTTCCGGGGCAAATAATGCCGGCGGGTCAGGCTCCTCCGCATCCGGTGGCCAAGACCAAAAGGACTACAGCGGCGAGGTGAAATTCGACAATTACGACACCTCTGCAGGTAAGTACGAGCCCGGCACCAAGGAACAGCCCCCGAAGAACTTTCCCAAGCCCCTCAAACCAGAGCAGATGGGTGAGAAATCCGTGGCTGGTTTTTATGCGGCTATCGGGTACATGGTTGCGGCATGGCAGTACTTTAATAACGCCAATGATCCTGCCCCATTTATGGAAGTTGCTCTCGATCCTCAGGGGAATAAGCTCCCTGCCGATCAGGTTCAGCAAGCTGTTGAAGAACGGAAAAAGCAAAAAACCTGGGCTGAGGACCATAAGCTGACTGCTATTCTGGATTCCCCGCAACCCAAAACCGATGGTGACACCTATACCTGGAACGGAAAGATGAAGGCTACCAACGGCTCCTTCGTCGTGATCGGTGGTCAGGCAATGGATATCCCCGAAGAGCAGCGGACAGAAGAAGCGCCTGCGGTCTTCAAAGGAATTTATAAAGACGGTACCTGGTGGTTGTCCTATCCTCAACAAAACAGCGGAGGTTCTTCAGACGCTCAGGGTGGCTCCCAGAATCAGCAGCAGGGACAGAACCAGCAGCAAACCCCGCAGCAGCAGGCTCCGCAGGAAGGCGCATCCGGCAGCGGCGGGGCACAGTAGCAATACCGCACAAGCTCGTCTAGGAGAACCGAGTGTAGGTTCCTACTTAAAGAAAACCCGCAGGAAACACGGTGTTCTTGCGGGTTTTCCGCGCTCTTAGCTGAATCTTTGCTCAGGGAACGATTAAATCTCGCATGAATTTCTACATCATGTACACAATGGGAATACACCCAACCACAGTTTGCGCCTTGATGCACGGGTAAAAGGCGCTGAAAGGACACCATTTCGATGCCCTCCCACACCTCCCGTCGTTTTCCCCGCCGTTCCGCACTCGCGCTGTTGGGCATAGGCTCAGCGGGATTTATTGCCTCCTGCTTATCAAGAAACCAAGGATCTGCCACAAACTCTGATGAAACCCGCACCGACTTTGTGGGTGAGGTTAAATTCGATACATATGATGAGTCTGCGGGAGCCTTTAAACCCGCGACTCGTGATCACCCGGCTCAGAACGTGCCTGTGCCCATCAGACCCGAGCATATGAACGATAAATCTGTGCAGGGGCTTTACAATACGATCGCCTATATTTCCGCCGCCCTCCAATATATGAACACCACCGGCAACACCCGACTTTATGACGAAAGCGCCGCCGCAGAACCGGGACATAGCGTCATGCGCGGCGAAAAAGACGAAAAAGCGTTCTCTTTAATGCGTGAAGGGCGCGTCTGGTTTGATAACCCTGCGGCCACAGTAACCCTCAAAACCTCCGAACCGACTATCAAGGGTGATACCTACACCTGGGAAGGAAAGACCACCCTCGATTACGGAACCTTTCAGGTGGGCGAGAAAGAGACCGTAAACCTTTCTCTCGCGAAACGGTACGAAGTTGCCCAGACCACCTTCACCGCGGTGCATCGTGACGGCCGCTGGTGGTGTAAGGTGAGCGTTCCCGAAAAGATTGTGGGAGCACCCGAAAGAACTGATCTTTTCTCACATTTTAGGATGCGTGTAGAAGACCTAACCCCCACGCCTGTACCTACACCGGAGGCAAAGAAATAAAGGCGCTAAGGGGTTTCACGATTACGAATGTGCGTACCACCAGCAAATAATCAGCTGGGCGGTCAAACCTGGGAATATGCAGAAATACCTGCGGCAATCCCAAGCATAAATCATGGCGCATGGCAGGATAGTTAGAGGTAACCCAACCACAAGGAGCGTTCATGCTCTCTGCCCTAAACACGGATAGGATACCTTATTGTTATCCGGGCATAAGCAAGGCGCCGAAAGGAATACTATGAACATCCCAGCACATTATCTGACCCGCCGTTCCGCTCTTGGTGTGATCGGCGCCGGTTCTGCGGCGGCTGCCCTTGCCGCATGCTCAACCAGTAATTCTAATGGCGGCGGCGGTTCTGATTCGTCGAAGCGTGACGACTACAGCGGCGAGGTGAAGTATGACAAGTTTGATACTTCGGCCGGGAATTATGAGCCTGCAACCCGTGAGCATCCGGCGAAGAACGTCCCGAAACCTATTAAACCCGATAACCTGAATGATAAATCGGTGGAGGGCTTCTACGCCAACATTGGGTTCATTATGGCTGCAATCCAGTACTTGGGGGGAACATGGAACGTCGATCCGTTATTAGAAACCAACTTCGATTATAAGGACTCTCTCGCGCAGACTATAAAAACATATATAAAAGAGGATTACACTGAGAAAAACTGGACCGATGTCAAGTTCAAAATCTCTTTGGATACCCCTCAACCGACGATCGAGGGCGATAAATACAACTGGAATGGCAAAATAATTGTAGACCGCGGAAATTTTTATGTATATAGTCGCCAGGCGCATGATGTTCCCCAAGATCAGCGTATCAGTGAAGAGGCGGCGATATTTACTGGTACCTATCAGGATGGTAAGTGGAAAATCAGCATTGAGACAAGTAAATCCGCGTCCCCTGGCGCTGGCAGCGGGTCGTCCACTGGTTCCGGTCTGGGCGGATTCGGACTCTAACATCATAAAGCAGAAGGTCTGAGCAGAAAGGAAATATTATGTCTGATCAGTACGTTATTTCTCGCCGTTCCGCTCTTGGTGTGATCGGCGCCGGTTCTGCGGCGGCTGCTCTTGCCGCGTGCTCGACCAGTAATTCTAATGGCGGCGGCGGTTCTGATTCGTCGAAGCGTGACGACTACAGCGGCGAGGTGAAGTTCGAGAAGTTTGATACTTCGGCCGGGAACTATGAGCCTGCAACCCGTGAGCATCCGGCAAAGAATGTTCCGAAACCCATTAAGCCGGATAACCTGAATGATAAATCGGTGGAGGGCTTCTATCAGAATATCGCCTTTATTATTGCTAGTTTCCAGTATTTCTATATGACGGCAGACGGCAGTGCTCTTAAGGAAAGCAACCTTAAAGGCAAAGAATACGTCTCAAAGCTTGAAGAACAGGTGAAATCTTCTGGGGCACCAGATAAGCTTTGGTCTGAAGGCTCCACTATCAAAGCTTCTCTTGATACTCCGCAGCCCAAGATTGAAGGCGACACCTATACATGGGAAGGAAAGGTATCAATAAATATGGGTAGCTTTACGGTTGAAAACGGTCAGGTGACGGATATCCCCGAGAAATCGCGGCATCAGGAATGGTTGCAAACCTTTACAGGTACCTATAAAGATGGTGTCTGGGAAATTGACCTTGGAATGAGCAGCTCCGCAAGCCCCAGCGCCAGCGGTGGCGCATCCACCGGTTCCGGCAGCGGCGGAGGACTCGGGTTCTAAACCTCTTTCGGGCTGAACCGCATCGGACGTAAATATAGGACAAGCCCGCAGAAACACGTGCGTTTCTGCGGGCTTAATCTATGTCTGCGGGGCTTGTTGCTGTGGCAGGAGTGTCATAATTACCTGTACTGCGGCTCTACTCCGGGATAATAGAGGATGCGCCCGTCACGGTAACATCTCTCCCCGAACGAAAATACCGGTAACGACGCCGTATTTTCCGTTTCCATGAGAAAGGTACCCGCCCATGACTTCCTCGTCCATATCCCGCAGAGCCGCCCTCGGCGTGCTAGGTGCCGGTTCCGCGCTCGCCTTCGCCGGATGCGCCTCCCGCGTGCAGCCGCTCTCGGCGGACGCATCCACGAGTTACCGTGCCGACTATTCGGGTGAGGTCACGTTCAACAGCTACGACACCTCCGCAGGAGAATACGTGCGCGCAACCCGTACCCAACGCGCGAAGAATGTGCCGAAACCGGTGAAAACCGCCATGATGACCGAGAAAAGTTCCGCTGGGACTCTACTCGCTGTTTGGATTTCTTGGGGCAGCCTTCACCTACGGAATTATGACCAACGATTTCTCCCTTTCAAAGAAATTACCTTTGTGGGAGGAATAAACGGAGCCGAAGCCTTTGAGGAAAGCAGCGTGAAAGAGCTTGAAAATATGTGGTTTGAAGACCCTAAAATGACGTTTGCGCTCAAAGATCCGACTCCCACCCAGAACGGTGACGTCTACACATGGGCGGCAACGACCACATTCTCAACAGGTAATTTTGTAGTGTATGAGGGCACTGCGGTAGACATTCCCAGCGAGGCAAAGAAAGACGTTCACGACGGAGAGTTTAAGGCGCGATATAACAACGGACGCTGGTTGCTGATCGATATTCCCACCAATACCGATTTGTCTTCTAGCTTTGGCTCAGCGGGCAATCTGAGTGCCTAATTCCAGAGGATAGTACTGGCCGGGAGTATCCGGGATAATAGTGTTAGAACAATAGTCGCCATCGATGAAAGGTCTTTCTCATGACACAGCCGTTTGTATCCCGCAGAACCGCCCTCGGCGTGCTGGGCGCAGGTTCCGCGCTCGCTTTTGTTGGATGCGCATCCAACGCTGGCAGCGTGAAACCGCTCCCAACGGATGCTACGGCAAGCTACCGCAGCGATTTCAGCGGCGAAGCGAAGATCGACGAATACGATACCTCAGCGGGAGAGTACCGTAAGGCGACCCGCACCGAACGCGCGAAAAACGTGCCGAAACCCATCAAGCCTAAGAACGCCGACGAAAACTCGGTGGCAGGGCTGTATTCCAGTATCGCGTTCTATACTGCGGCGACCCAGTACATGATGGAGAGCGGTGACGATAGCCTGATCGAGCAGACCGCGTTGAATGATACAGATAAAAGCTCCGTTAAGTCGTCCTCGTACCAGTTTTCAACGATCTGGTTTGAAGAACCCAAGGTGACAGCCAACCTCACCACGCCGAAGCCCAAGGAATCCGGCGGGGAATACACCTGGCCTTCCCGATTCACCATAGGGTTGGGCAGCTTTATCGCCACCTCAGGAAGGGATGCTGATGTCCCCTCAAGCTCCCGCAGCACCACGCTCGACGTCGATATAACAGGGAAGTATGAAAACGGGCACTGGGTTATTGGCGGGTTTCGCCGCAGCCTTCCGCAGCCAGGTAGGTTCAGGCTCTAGCAGCAGTAGTGGATCGAGCATCTAGTCTTCTGTTCTGAGGTTATGGAACGTGATGAGGTGCAGCAGAGCGTACTATCTCATCCCGGCGACGGCGCTTTCACGCATAGGCACCGTCGCCTACACCATTGTGGTGACCTGGTATATCAGCCAGCACGCCGGTCAGCAGATGGTTGGGGTGATGAATGCGTGTAGCGGTGCGGGCATATTCCTCGCCAGCATTCTTGGATTTGTTGTTATTGACAGGTTCAAGAAAAAATCCCTGCTGATTTTCTACGATATTTTTAATAGCCTCTGCTGCCTGTGCGCTCTTATTCTTTTATCGTCAGCGCGCGGAGAATTTATCGTTTATATACTGATTATTCTTTCCGCTCTCATGTCTTTAGCCGCGACTGCGTACAGCCCCACAAGCCGCGCTATCATTCCTGAGATTCTTGGACATCGAGAATTTGAAAAATACAATAGCACCTATTCGATGGTGGGAGAACTATCCCGTGCTGTGAGCCCCCTCGTGGGAACCATGATTCTCATGCAGAATTTTGCGAATGCCCTAGAGCTTTCAATCATCGTCAATCTGGTGTCATTTATTCTGTCTTTAGTGCTCACTTTTATGGTGCCCGCTGGGTCTGTCGCTACCCGACGCTCGGAGGGTTCCGAAGTATTCCAAAAAACGCATATAGTTCACGATTTATGGGTTGGACTAGTATATATAGCTTCTAGTGCATATTTTAGACGCGAACTTGTCTTCGCCGCCCTCCTCAATATGTGGGGTGCCTCAACCCTTTTCCTGCTTCTAGGGCGAATTGCTTACTTGGGGTTAGGGCAAGAAGTTTACGGTCTTGGTATGTTTATGGGAACTATGGGCGCCGTGGCTGCATCTTTTATTCTCAGCCGCATACCTGCGCTGAGGCGGTGGGCGCATCCACAAATATTACTGCTGGTTATCGGTGGCGCGTATGTATTGGCACTTATACCCGGAATTATCAGCGTTATTACTGCACAAAGTATAGTGAGTGGAATTATTGTTATCTACACTATTAGTCTTTTCTCGGATTTGCAGAAGAAGAGCGATGCTGGGCATATTGGAAAAGTAATGTCTGTCTTTAGTTTAGCGGCAGCGCTTTTTACATCGCTGGGAAATCTACTCTTCTCACATCTAAGTGTGCGGGTAGATACCGGAACATATGCGTTCGTATGTGCCGCATCCTTAGCCCTCACAGCTGCGGTGCTTTGGGCGATGCGGCGCTTCTTAACTCCCACGAGCAGATAGCGAATCGCTATCTGCTCGCGCTATTGGGAGCTGGCAGGTGGCTACCAGATACGCACGCGATCCTCAGGCGCCAGGTACAGTTTGCTGTCCTCAGGAACATCGAACGCATCATAAAACTCGTCGATATTGCGCACCACGCCGTTCACCCGGAACTCGTCGGGGGAGTGCGGATCCACCGAAATCATCATCTCCGCATGCTGCGGGCGTGACTTAGTGCGCCATCCCTGTGCGGTGGACCAGAACAGGCGCTGCGCGGCCGTCATGCCATCAATAACCGGCGCATCCGCCAGCGAAGTGATGCCCTGCTCGGCAAGCGCAATCTCATAGGCCCTCAACGCAATCGACAGACCCGAAAGGTCGCCGATATTCTCACCCAGCGTCAGCTCACCATTCACCTGGAACTTCTGCGGGTCAAGGTTCGCCGGGGTGTAGGCATTATACTGCTGCACCAGCGCGCTCGTGCGCTTGGTAAACTCGGCGAAATCCTCCTCGGTCCACCAGTTATTCAGCGCGCCGTCGCCGTCATAAAGCGCACCTTTATCGTCAAACCCGTGGCCGATCTCGTGACCGATTACCATGCCGATGCCGCCGTAGTTCGCTGCGTCGTCGGCCTCAGGGTCGAAGAAGGGCGGGCGCAGAATAGCCGCAGGGAACACAATCTCGTTAGCGGGCGGCATATAGTAGGCGTTCACAGTCTGCGGAGACATCAGCCATTCGTTCTTATCAACCGGGTCGCCAGCGCGATCGATCATGAAATCGCTGTTAAAGGCGGCGGTGCGGCGCAGGTTCTCGAACAGGTCACCGGGCACCAGGGTCAGTTTCGAGTAGTCGCGCCACTCATCCGGGTAGCCAATCTTCGTGACAAACTTCGAGAGCTTTTCCAGCGCCTTCTCGCGGGTGGCTTCGGTCATCCAATCCAGGTCCGTAATGGAGCGGCGGTATGCTTCCAGCAGGTTATTGACCAGCTTGAGCATTTCTCCTTGTGTTCCGGCGGGAAATGCACCGCCACGTATTCCTTGCCGAGCTCCTGATCGAGCGCGTTCTCCACAGCCGCAACGCCGCGTTTCCAGCGTTCGCGCAGCTCTTCGGTGCCCGAGAGGGTGCGACCGTAGAAATTGAAGTTTTCCTGTACAAACGCATCCGGCAGGTAGGGTGCGCGGGAACGGATAGCGCACCACAGGGCCCAGAGTTTCCAGGTCATCAATGGGGTGGACTGCCACATGTTCGCCACGCCCTCCAGGAAAGAAGGCTGAGAAACAATGACCGCGCCCAGCTCTTTGGGGTCTGCCCCCAGCGCAAGAAGCCACTGCTGGAGCGGGAAACCGGGGAATTTCTCGTCAAGTTCGGTGGCTTTGACGGGGTTGTATTTCGCCTCTGCATCACGGTTTTTCACGACATCCCAGTGATGCGCGGCGATCTCGGTCTCGTGCGAGAAAATGAGCTGTGCCGCCTCCATAGGGGTTAGGGTGAAGCTCTCGGTAAGACCGGTCAGCTCGAACATGGTGGCAATATGCTCGATATACGCGGCGCATACCTGTTCGTACTTCTCTTCGCGGTAGTATGCCTCGTCGGGCAGGCCCAACCCGGCCTGGGTGATGTAAAAGACGTAGTGCTCGGGGTCTTTCTGATCGATGCTGGTGTACCATCCGAGCAGCTGCGCCAGCCCAGCCCGTGAGAGGAGCGCTAGAGTGACGGCGAGCTGCTCGCTTGTGGCGGCGTTGAGAATCGGGGCGACCTCGCGCATGAGCGGTTCCAGCCCGTCGGACTCAATCTTTTCGGTATCCATAAAAGAGTTGTAGAGCGCGCCGATGCGGGATTCAGGTTGTTCCTTGGCGATACGCTCAACGATCTCACGCACATGCTTTTCGGCATCATCGCGCAGAGTGTACAGCCCGCCGTCTTTGGAACGGTCGGCGGGAATTTCATAGGTATCGAGCCAGCGGCCGTTCACGTGGCGGAAGAAGTCATCGCCCGGTTTAACCGCATTATCGACCCATTCGGTCGTAATTCCAGAGTTCTTTGCATTATCCATGACCCCATTCTAGGGGCTTTATGGCGCGAGAGCCTTGAAGATAACACCTCTTCGGCATATTCCCTCAGGGGCGTAATTCGATGAACGCTGGCACCCTTTGTCCCTTAAAAGGTAACCGCGAGCAGGTAGGATTTTGCCGATAAGGTAGGAAAATCCTACCTGCTCGAATCAAAAACCACCTGCTCGCGGAAACTGAAATTACGCCTGCGCGTTTTCTGCAGCGAGTTTCTTATCCCTCTCAGCCATCATGCGCTTCTCGGCCCCATTGACAAGCCAGAGGAACACAATAGCCAGTCCCGAGCACACGATCATGAAGATGAATGCGGTGCTCCAGCCCCAGTGATCCACAATGATGCCGATACCGGTAGAAGCCAACGTAGCGCCCAGAGCATACCCGAAAAGACCGGTAAATCCTGCGGCGGTACCCGCGACATGTGAAGGCGACAGGTCGATAGCCTGCAAACCAATCAGCATCACCGGCCCATAAATCAGACCGCCAATCAGCGCCAACGCAATATAGGCGATAATGAGCGGAGCATCGGCTGAAGGCAGCCAATACAGCAAAATAGCGCCTACGGTAGCAATCAAGAAGAGAATACCCGCGGGTGAACGACGTCCCTTGAAAGACATAGTCAGAGACGAAACCGCAGAGAATAGTGCCGCCAATACCGGCAAGCTCCAGGATTGAGAACCCAGCGATACCGCCCTCAAGGGAAGCGTGGCGCACATCGTGCAAATATTTAGGAGCCCACACCAGCACACCGTAGCGCAGCGTGTAAACAAAGACATTAGCAAGAGCCAGATACACCATGGTCGAATTAGTCAGCACATGCTTACGAATAGTCGTCCATGTTGATTCAGAACGGTCTTCGTCTGTGGACTCAACCTTGTGGGGATCGTTGCGGTACACGTCAATAGTGGGCAGACCCTCAGCCTCTGGATTATCGCGAATCAGCAGCCACGCCACAAAAGCAAGCACAAAGCTAATCACGGCGGGGAACCAAAAAGCAACCTGCCAGGTTTACCGAAGAGCGTGAAACCCCAGGCAACCAAAAGACCCGAAAGCGCGCCACCAACGTTATGTGCGGTATTCCAGAGAGAAACCTTAGACCCGCGCTCGCTCGTTGAGAACCAGTTCACGAGCACGCGGCCTGAGGGCGGCCACCCCATACCCTGGAAGATACCGTTGAAGACCATAATGGCGGCCATGGTGGATGCGATTGCGGCCCCGTATCCTGCAGCTGCCGCACCGGATCCCATGTACCCGGCGATAGCGAGCAGAACGTTTGCAATACCAGAAAGTACTAATCCTATGGGGAGGAATAACCGCGCATTAGAGCGGTCAGAAATCATAGCGGTAAAGAATTTGCTGAAACCATAGGCTAAAAGCAATGCCGTAGAAAGCGCACCAATAGCCGCATTACTAAAACCGAGCTCATGAGTCAGAATCGGTGTAACAAGCGGAACGTTATTGCGAATCAGATAAAACGTTGCGTACCCGATAAAAATACCCATAAAAACCTGAAAACGTAGGCGTGGGTACTTCGACGCGACCTCTGCTGTGTTCAGTTGAGGTTTTGCTGTCGGGATAGCAAGCCAGCGGGGTACAGAACCCTTCTTCTTTGGAGAATCTGTAGTAGTCATGCTCGCATTTTAGGAATAGATACCTATAGAAATAGTAATTTTAAGAGCATATGTACAGGTTACTTAAACTAGAAGTGAACATATGTTCAGAATGATTATTCTGTGAATAACAATTTTAGGCTGTCAAAACAGTAAATTTTTTTATTTATGTGAGATAGGACTATGTCTTAGGGAACATAAATGTCTATGTTGGATGCGCATACCCTCTATATAACCGCGAGCAGGTAGGATTTTGCCGATAAGGTAGGAAAATCCTACCTGCTCGAATCAAAAACCACCTGCTCGCGGAATTATTGTGATTGTTTAAGCCTGTAATTAAGGCACTTTATAGGGATGGAGCGTCAGAGACTACAGGCTTGCCCGAACCTTCTTCGCGGCGGACACTACGTTCTCCAGCGTCCTCTTCGTCTCCTCGTAGTCGCGGGTCTTCAAACCGCAATCCGGGTTAACCCACAGGTCAGAGATGGTTCCGTACCCAATCGCGGCACGGATCAGCTCCTCAACCTCGGACTGCGAAGGCACACGCGGCGAGTGAATATCCCACACGCCCGGGCCCAGCCCCGAAACATAGCTTTCGGGAATATCCGCCAGCAGCTCCATATGCGAGCGCGCCGCCTCAATACTGGTCACATCCGCATTCAGGGCATTAATCGAATCAATAATCTCGTTGAACTCCGAGTAGCACAGGTGGGTGTGAACTTGAGTTTTATCCTCGACCGCGCTCGTCGCCAGGCGGAACGCATTCACCGACCACTTCAGGTACGCGGGCTGCTCATCACGGCGCAGTGGCAGAAGCTCACGCAGTGCCGGTTCATCCACCTGAATAATGCGGATGCCCGCCTCTTCCAAATCGGCGATTTCGTCGGCGAGCGCCAATGCAACCTGATTCGCGGTTTCCTCGCGCGGCTGGTCATCACGCACGAACGACCAAGCCAGAATAGTCACCGGGCCGGTCAGCATGCCCTTAACGGGACGATCGGTGAGCGACTGGGCGTAGGAAATCCAGGGCACGGTCACGGCCTCGCCGCGCAGCCCTTCACCTGAGCGTTTCACATCGCCGAACAGCACCGATGGGCGGGTGCAGCGTGAACCATAGGACTGCACCCAGCCGTGCTTCGTCGTGGCGAAACCATCGAAATTTTCGGCGAAGTACTGCACCATGTCGTTACGTTCGGCCTCGCCGTGCACGAGCACATCCAGGCCCAAATCTTCCTGGAGTTTAATAACGGATGCGATCTCTTCACGCAGGAACTCGTCAAGCTGCTGCTGCGTGATTTTACCGGCACGCGCCTCTGCACGGTGGCGGCGAATATCGCCGGTCTGCGGGAACGAACCAATGGTTGTGGTCGGCAGCTTCGGCAGGTTCAGATCGGCTTGGGCATCCCGGCGGATTTTCAGTTCGGGACGCTCAAAATCCTGCGGTTTCACGGATGCGGCACGCTCGCGGATTGCCGCATTATGCTTACGCGGGTCGGCTGTGAAACGTGCTAGCGCTTCGTCGGCGGTCTTCAACTCTGCCTCAACCGCAGACTCACCGTTGGCAAGACCGCGGGCAAGGGTCACGATCTCGGCGACTTTCTGGTCGGCAAAAGCCAGACCGTCTACGGGCACATCGGCGGGGTCTTCAAGGTCAAGATCGTGCGGCACATGCTGCAGCGAGGTTGAGGATGCAACCGCCACCGCACCGCCGTTAATGTTCTGGAGTGCGTGCAGGAGCGCTCGCAGGTCGGCGCGCCAAATATTGCGCCCGTTAATGGCACCTGCCACCAGGGTTACGCCGGAGTCTTTGAAGGCGGTCAGCGCCTCGGCATCGTAGAGCGTGGAAACCAGATCGAGATGCAGCGCCTCAATACCGGTGTCTAACAGTGCGGGCAGGTTCTCGCGCAGATTGCCGTAGGGGCTTGTCACCAGGATTGCGGGGCGGTTCGTTTCGGCTGCCAACGCGGTGTAAGTTTCACGCGCCAATTCGGCGATTTTGGCGTTGGGAATGTCGCGGTCCACGGTCAGGCCGGGTTCGTCGAGCTGCACCCACTGCACGCCGCGTGCTGCCAGCTCGGCGAGCACCTGCTGGTAGGCTTTCACGAAATCGTCCAGGCGATCCAGCGGTGTGAACCCTTCGGGCGAACCCTGTTCGGCTTTTGCCCCGAGAAGCAGGGTGAGCGGGCCAACCAGCTGCGGGCGCACCGTCACCCCATGTTCCTTGGCGACTTCAAGCTGCTCGTCAATAGCCTCAAGATTCAGCTTGATCTCGGTATCCGGACCGATCTCGGGCACCAAGTAGTGGTAGTTCGTATCGAACCATTTCGTCATCTCCAGCGGAGGCAGCGTCTCGGTGCCGCGTGCTAGAGCAAAGTATCCGGGCAGATCGAGCAGGCCGCGCGCATCCTTGGCGTCGGCAAGACGCTTGGGTACGAGGGTGAAAAGGCGCACGGCATCGAGCACCTGATCGTAGTACGAGAAAGTCGCCGGGATAGACGAATCGGTTGCGCTAAGACCGCGCTCGATCACACGGGCATAGTAGGTGCGCTGCACATCTGCGGCCGCCTGGCGCAGTTCATCCTGCGTGATTTTGCCTTTCCAGAACGCTTCCTGTGCCTTCTTCAGCTCGCGGAAACGGCCCACGCGGGGGTAACCGACGATGGTTGCTGCGGGGAATGGGGTGTGGGTCATCCTAGTTCCTTACTGTGGGAGGGTGTCAAATAAAAGGGGAGTTTAGAGGTATTGAAGATCGCTTAGGGGGAGTTTGAAACGGTTCGAGTAGCGCGGAACGTCGAGTTCTTCGAGTACGTCCAGCACAGCCTCATGCTCGTTAAATGTGAAGAAATGCAGGCCGGGGGCGCCAGCATCAAGCACCTTGCGACATTGGTCGAGTGCATGTTCCACGCCGATGCGGTGCATCTCGCGCGGCTCACTCGCGGTTTCCAGGCGATGCGCCAGCTCGCGCGGTACTTCAAGCCCGGCAAGCTCGCACAGCTTCGTCAGCCGAGTCAGCGAGGTAACGGGCATAATACCGGGGATAATGGGCATCTCCACCCCGGCAAGGCGCGCAGCATCCACCAACCCCGAATAGCGCTCGGTCTCAAAGAAAACCTGAGTGATGGCGAAATCCGCCCCGGCACGCTGCTTTGAAAGCAGAATCTCAATGTCTTGAAGAAGCGAGGAAGACTCGGGGTGCTTATGCGGGTATGCCGCAACCCCAATCGACACCTTCCCCGCAGCAAGATGCGCGAAATCCTCACGTTCCACCCTGCGAATCAGCTCCACCAGGTAGCGGGCAAAAGGCAGCTCAAGCGAGCGCGTGTTTTCGGGTGGAATATCGCCGCGCAGCGCCAAGAACCCGCGTACTCCAAGCCCCAGAATCAGACGAACCGAGCGTTCCAAATCGGCCACGGAATGCCCCACGCAGATTAGATGTGCCAGCGGATTCAGCGAGGTTTCATGCACCAAATGATCGAGCAGAGCCAACGTCTTTTGGCGGCGCTGCGCATCGCCCGAATAGGTGACGGAAACGTAATCCGGGTTGGTTTGCTCAAGCTCGGCAATGGTTTTGAGCAGGGAATCGCAGCTTGCGTGCGACCGTGGCGGATACAGCTCGTAAGAAAGAGCCGGGTGAACTGTCGTCATTTTCATTCCTCCGTGTTCACCCGATAGAAGCGTGCCCGAAGGTACGCCGAATCTTAGCAAGACGCGAAGGGAATTCACTTCTATCGGTTCTGGCGGGAGCACCTTGTCCGTCCACCAATGGGTGGAGGCTGGCGAGGTTGCTGCGACGTCGAAGAGCCAGATCTCTCGGTCGCTCTGGATAGATAACGTTCCCATTTTAGGCAGGATGCGCGGTGCCAGCAAGAATATGTCAGCACATGTCGTCGAGCGGTCACAACCGCTTAATATTGTGGGATGCGACGAAACAATACGTTATACGGGTTCGCGGCAGGTCGGACTAGCGCGTTGAAACCTCCACCTGATTTGGCCGCAAGTTTAGCCGCGAGCAGATAATATTTCGACGAGCAGATAGCGGAATGTTATCTGCTCGTCACAAAACTATCTGCTCGCGGGAGAAGGCATTCTACAAGGAAAAAACCGGGTATTGTTCTGAGAAAACATGTCGTGTAAACTATGTGTAAGAGTCCCCCGACCGCCTCTACCCGTGAGTCTGCAGGTTCACAGGATATGCGCATATGTCGGGGCCCTTCTTTATCTGCTTCCGGTCTTATAGATCCTCAAGAAAACCCTGAAATGGTATATACACGACAACCACAAAACTATATTGAACATCTGGAACACAGCGGTTTCAGTAGCCTACCCGATAACTTTTCGAGTACTTCTATCTTCTCAATGCCTTTGGAACGGTTACGCGGATACATCGGCAACTATGTTGTTCTTTCGCAAGAACCCTATCAATCCGCCGGTCTTGCTCGCATTATCGATCTTGATATTCAATGCGCTCAACTGGTTTTTGGCAGATTAATGCAGGCGGAATTGCTTTTGCGCAGACTCACCGTTGAGTCTTATGAAAGACTGTCACAAACCCCTTGTGACTATCTCAATCCTCACTATTATCTGGAAACTAGTCCCAGGAAGTGTCACAAGACTTCTAGAAGATCTTGATGAACAATACCGCAGAACGAACCCTCATCACCACGAGGCACCTATGCCGTCCTTTGAGCAAGTAGTCGATAGCTTTTCACTGGGTCTATTGAGCAGATTTATCACACAGTACAGACCGGATGCGCAGGATCCGATTCTTTTCTGGAAAACCATTGCCCACGAGCTGGAGATACCTGTCCCTGCTTTTGAAAGCAACCTAAAATCGTTGACGGTTTTTCGTAATCGGGTGGCGCATCATGACAGGTTATGGGCTTCGACAAGCCCTGAGGCGGCACGAAAAGCTCGGCTTTTTGCGAAACGTTTGCGCAGCAGCCACCCGCGCTCACTGCACGTAGCTGTGCTGAATCTTGCGTTGTTTTTGGGACCGGGTGAACGCGAGGAATGTGCCCGCGAGTTTGAAAATTTTATTGCGCAGGATGAGCTGTATTACATAGGGGCTACGACTCTTCACACAAACTCGCACTAGAAATCATCTATTGCTTGCGGGGGAGTTGCAGCGCGCCGTGAACGTCATGTTGCGACCATACACTGTCAAACACGGTAGAGTAAATGTATGGAACGCATCGAATCTCCCGCATCTGCACGCCTGGGTAACTCCGGGCTGGTCGTGCCCTCCGTCGGAATCGGCTGCAACAACCTGGGACGCCCCGGCACCCCCACTCAAACTCAGGAAGGCACCAACGCCGTGATCGCCGCCGCAGTCGAGGCGGGCATCGGCTTCTTCGATATTGCTGACCTGTACGGTGCCGAACCTGGGCTTTCAGAAACCATGTTCGGTACCGCGATGCGCGAACTCAACCTCAACCGCGATGACCTGATCATCGTCACCAAATTCGGGCTCCCTACTGGTACCCTCAACGGCAACGACTGGGATGCGCGTGGCTCACGCCGATACATCATGCGTGCCGTCGAAGGTTCACTGCGCCGCCTGGGAACCGAGTACATCGACCTGTATTTCTACCACAGCCCTGACCAGAACACCCCGCTGGAAGAGACCCTATCTGCTCTCGATACGCTCGTGACCAACGGAAAGGTGCGTTACCTGGGGCACTCCAACTTTGCGGGGTGGCAGCTTGCCCACGCCGAGCACCTCGCCCGCGAACTCGGCACTGAGCGGTTTATCGCCGCCGAAAACCACTACAACCTGCTGGATCGCCGTGCCGAACTCGAAATTCTTCCCGCCGCCCGCCATTTCGGGCTCGGGGTTCTCCCGTATTTCCCGCTCGCCAACGGGCTTTTGACCGGAAAATACCGCCGCGACGGCATCCCTGCAGGGTCACGTCTGTCGCACTCCAAAGCGCAGGTACTCGCGCAAGCCGATTGGGAACAACTCGATGCCTACCGCGAATTCTGCGTCGATCTGGGGATCTCTGAGGTTCAAGCATCCATCTCTTGGCTCAAACAGCAGAACCCCGTCGCCAGCGTGATCGCCGGGGCAACCACCCCCGACCAGGTACGCGCAAACGCGCAGGCCGCAAGCGTGCGTTTCAATGATGACGAACTGGTGCGGCTCAACGAGATTTCCCAGCGCCTGAAAGCATCGCGCTTTTCTGAGCAGCCGTGAATATAGCCAGCTGGAAATATAACTAATCGGGAATATACCCAAGCCAGCAAGCGTTTAAAAACTGTGCGGTATCTCAACCTGTGCCGTACAAGACCCTCATGAAAGACAAAAATACCCGCATGAGCATCACCACCGAGCCGCCGAATCGCGCCAGTGCACTACCCCCGCTCGGGCAGGGCGTGCACACCCGCCGTCTAGGCGTTATCGCGCTGGTGGCAACCTTCGGCGGGCTTCTCTTCGGGTACGACACCGGCGTTATCAACGGTGCCCTCGACCCCATGAGCCGCGAACTCGGCATGGACAACACCATTCAAGGCTGGGTCACAGGCTCCCTCGCCTTCGCCGCCGCCCTCGGAGCCATGGTCACCGGGCGCATCTCAGATGCCATCGGGCGACGCAAAACCATCATCGGACTCTCAATCCTCTTCATCGCGGGCGCGCTCACATGCGTTTTCACCCCCAGCATTGCTGTACTGTTGATGGGCCGCACGATGCTCGGGCTCGCCGTGGGAGGCGCATCCGCAGTCGTACCCGTCTTCCTCGCCGAACTCGCACCCTACGAAATTCGTGGCTCACTCTCTGGGCGCAACGAACTCATGGTCGTCGGCGGGCAGCTCGCAGCGTTCATCGTGAATGCTGTTATCGGCAACCTCTGGGGCGAACACGACAGCGTATGGCGGTGGATGTTCGCCGTCTGCGCCTTGCCTGCGCTCGCGCTTTTCATCGGTATGCTGCGCATGCCCGAATCCCCACGCTGGCTTATCGCGCAGGGGCGCACCGAGGATGCGCGCACCATTATGCGGCGCATCCGCCCCGCCGAACGTGCTGATGCCGAAATTGCGGACATCGCGCGTTCACTTGAGGAAACCCGCACCCAAATCGGCGCGGAGACTAGGGGCAGCACGGGTAAAATCCTGCGTGAAATGGTTTATACGGATTCTGCTGGTCGGTATTTTGGTGGGTGCCGGGCAGCAGCTCACCGGTATCAACTCGATCATGTACTACGGCATTAAGGTGCTCAAAGAAGCTGGGTTTGACGAGGGTTCGGCGCTCATTGCGAATATCGCGCCGGGCGCTATCGCCGTGGTTGGCTCAGTCTTTTCGCTGCGCATGATGGAGCGCGTGAACCGCCGCACGATGGTGATTGCGGGGTATTCGCTGACCGCGTTTTTCCACCTGCTGATCGGGGTAGCGTCTATGCTCCTGCCGGAAGGCACCCCCGCGCGTCCCTATATTATTCTGGCGCTTGTGGTCGGGTTCGTGGGGTCGATGCAGACCTGCCTGAACGTTTCGACATGGGTGCTGATGAGCGAGCTGTTCCCGCTTCGGGTGCGGGCGGTAGGCATGGGCCTTTCCGCATTCTGCGGCTGGATGATGAACGGTCTGCTTTCCCTCGTATTCCCGGTCATTCTGGGTGCACTGGGACTGACCGGCTCATTCTTCGGGTTCATGGTAGTGAACGTGCTGATTGCCGTGCTCATGTGGCGTAACCTGCCCGAGACCCGCGGCAAAACCCTGGAAGACGTGGAGGCGGGCGTTATCTCAGGCGCCGCCTATCCGTTTGCGGCTACTCGGTAGACGCGAGGCTTCGCTAGGACGCGAGCAGGTAGGATTTTCCGACCTGCTCGTACCGAAAACCACCTGCTCACGGAAGAATAAGACTGCTGGATGCGGTTTACGGATTCTGTTGTAGAAAGTCTTCAAGAGAGATGCGATAACCATCATCTTCGGCACGGGCTTTACGCAGAGCCTCAATATCAAGTAGCTCTTCGTATTCTTCTACGGGGTCTAGATCAGTCATATGTCCTACTCAAGGTAATGTTATTGATAGAGAATGCTTGTGTTAGTCTTAACATATCTTCGCAAAGTTACCTGCGTCCAGCGGAAGACCCAGCAGCGGCAACTACTGAGCCTTCCTGGTAGGTAGAGCACTACTTCAGAAGCTAATGAGGCTTGAAGCAAAGCTCATGATGTACGAGACGACCTGAGCAGCTCCATCGGTAAGGGCAAAACTTACCAAGAGCGCTTGGGTCGTTTCTACGTAGTCGTAGAAAGACATCGTATCCCACCGCCTTTCCTCCCTGGGAATCTCCACAGGATATTCTTCGCAAAGTGGCTGTGGGATTACCCTGCAGAAAGGGCATTTCTAACTTTACTGTACGCATATGTTAAATTCTGCAAACGTGCGTTATATGACCGTCTTACGGGAGTAAACCGGCGATAGCTCTAGGCTTTGCAGACCCACCCAGCAAAGGCATTCCTATCCTGCGAGGGCGCGGGTTAAGTGATAGTGTCAAATATGTTATAACTATCCTTCGGTTGTGGTGCCGTCGCGCGATATTCCCGCTGCCGACTCCACGGATAGCGCACAGTCGCGCATATTTGACGGCACCCGCATACCTGTGACTTTTAGAAGGCAGAAAGTCGTGGCAGACAACGTAAAAAATGATTGGGATTTGCGCAGCGAGAAGGTTCAGAAGAACCAGGTAGCCGCTTATGACGAGATGCGCCGCCGCTGTCCCGTAGCGCACGACGAGTTCATGGGCTACTCCGTGTTCAAGAACGCTGATGTGCAGCATGTGCTCGATCATCCCGAAATTTACTCGAATGTCGTCTCGACGAGGCACATCGCCGTGCCAAACGGTATGGATGCGCCCGAACATACAACGTTCCGCGCCGTGAACGACAAATACTTCACCCCCGAACGCCTGAGGGAGTTCGAGCCGAAAATTCGTGAGGTCGTCAAGAACCTGGTGGCTGATCTGCCGCGCGGCACCGAGGTTAATGTGATGGCTGGGTTCGCGCAGGCTTATGCGATGCGTATTCAGAATGCGTTCATGGGCTGGCCCGCGAGCCTTGAGAAGCCGCTGATCGAGTGGATTGAGAAGAACCGCGAGGCTACGCTGCGCCGCGACCGCGAACAGATCGGCAAGGTCGCCCTTGAGTTTGACACCTATATTCGTGAGCTTCTGGATGCGCGCCGCGAGCAGGCTGCCGCCGGTAACCCGCAGGATGTGACCGCCGAGCTGCTGACCGACACCGTGCAGCTGCCCGGTCAGGAGCCGCGTACCATGACTGATGAAGAGATTGTGAGCCTGATTCGTAATTGGACGGTGGGGGAGCTTTCGACCGTTTCGGCGTGCGCCGGGATTATCGTGAACTTTTTGGCGCGCAACCCGCAGGAGCAGGCGCGGCTGCGTGACTCACTGGGGGAGGGGCATGCGGAGGTCGCCGCAGCGGTTGAGGAGATTATGCGCCTTGAAGACCCGCTAGTGACGAACCGCCGCGTGACTACCGAAGACACCGTGTTGGGCGGGCGTACTATTCCGGCGAATTCGCGGGTGACGATTAACTGGTCGAGTGCCAACCGTGACGAAGACGCGTTCGAGGATGCGCTCGCCTATAACCCGCATCGTGATCAGTCCCGCAACCTGGTGTATGGCGACGGTATTCACGTCTGCCCGGGTGCACCGCTGGCCCGTTTGGAGCTGCGCCTGCTCATGGAGGAGCTGCTGAAGGCCACCAAGAGTATTGTTCCTGGTGACGAGTCGGATGCCCCCGCCACCGAGAACGCGACCTACCCGATCTCGGGCTACTCGACGGTCCGGGTGGTGTTTGGGTAGAAAAATATAAAGGTTAGTCCGAGACCATGCGACCATGACCCCGGACTAACCTTCACTAAAAATGTTTAAATAATTGCCTATAGATTATTTAATGAAGATTCTCGATACTATTAGCAGCTCAAACGATAAAAAATAGATTCCGTAAGAGTAGCCGGAGGCCACTTCTTCCCATCTAGACGAGCTTTTAGATTCTCGCAGGTTCCAGCACCGCTTACCTGTGCCAGCTCCTGGTCGGTGATCTCTTCTAGGGGTGTAATCTTCTGGTCCATACATTTCTCCTATCACTTAGAGTAATTATCTGTATGTTATGAGCAGTATAGATAAGGCTTAATAATTTCTGTACTACTCATGCTTTCAGCTGGCCTTAAAAAGATATAATAAAAATATTAATGCTCTTTCTTTGCCAACTATTTAAATTTAGCAGTTTTACAAGGCTGTTTTCAAGAATACTTTCGGCTAATAAAACGATGTTGGAAGAGTTGTTTCCTGATTTTATAGATACTGATACGACGAACTCGGGGGTAGTCAAAATGTAACCAATACTAACCATACGAGCATTCACTTCTACCAAGAGTCTAAGAGCCACGATAATGTCGCGACAGAGGGGAAGGGAGCCCCTGTCTGGGGTTAGAGAATGTAATAGGTGGCTAGGGAAGCTGAAGAAGCATACACTACGAAGAAAAATCCATTTATCCATATTAGTTTTATTTAAATTTTACATTTTTCTATATAGGTTCACACAATATATCTTATGAAATTAATGAATATGGTGCTGAATTAGTGGACGCGACACGGTGTGGAGGAATTTTTTTTAGAATATTTTTGAAGCTCTCGAGCTTGTATATACCGTTCGTTTTCTAGTCATTTAAACAGTGTTATTAAAATTTGGAAGTATACCCTTAATTTCTAATCTCGCCTTGATATACCAGTCTGAACTCTGATTTTAAATGCGGTTTAAAATACTTCATATATAAAATAAGTAGTACTCTACATATAATCGTTAAAAAAATTTAGTATTTTTGAAACAGATATTGATAACCTTTGGTCTAAAAGACTACGATTGATGCATCGGTGATATAGGGCAACTCGGAATTATTGAAATCCCGTTCAGAATCCTGTAGATCCGTGCAAATATATTAAGAATTTTTGTAGGTACCGTCTATGTACATCTACTAGCTTGTAGAAACTGAGGCTTTCTCTTCGGGAAATGTGCATTGTGCCTACAGCATCAATGAAAGGAAGATTGTATGCGTAATGACAGTATTCTTCTAGAAGAACTCACCGACCAGGAGCTTGACATGGTGAGTGGTGGTTCTGGCGGGAATTCTTTTGACTGGAGTTCTATAAGCAAGGGGATTCGTGAGGGTGCTAGCAAGTGTTATATTGCTGTACGTGGTGGTGGTTGTTATATTTCGGTGCGATAAGTTTGAGATAAATAGGACTAATAGCAGGATATGAGGCTATCTCCTCCTATCTTTTAGAGCGATAATCTCTTGTAGATGTAAGTATAATGAAGGATAAATATTCCTTCTTATATTAAATATCTAGGAGAGATTATTGTTTTATCTATAGTATATTACGTTCAGAGATAACTATCATATTAAGGGTAGTTATTGGTAAATAACAATTGGCTCCGTACACAAGAAATAGTGTTTTCTACTCTGTAGGCGTATAATAAAGAAAACTGTCATGTATATAAATAGAAACCGTACTCATTCACTGAAGCTTTAGCTTGATTTTGATAGATTAGCTACATTCCTAATTGTTTACGCGATACTCTAATGTAGGATTCTTAGAATATCTCCATCAACTTCTCCACATCAAAGTTTTGAAGATAGCGAACGTCGTTGTATCTACGGCAAGATTTGTGCAGGATAAATTGTGGCATGCAACGGTTCAGCTTGTACATGAGTCTGCTCATGAAAGTAATGGAATAAGTTCCGAGATGACTACTGAAACTTTGGAACGGCAGCATGATATCCAGGCAACTAGAGCGCACGCTTTCGTAAATGGCTTCGTTAAAATGTACTGTTGGATCTGCGAACACCGCCATAAGGTATTGGAAATCATTCGTATTGAATGTACAGGGATAATACTTCGAGCTGTTCTTCAGCCAACTATGTATTATGGGCAACTTATGAATATGTTGGGTAGCCCCGAGGAGCTAGCTTCTCGAGACATCTTTAGAACAATAATGTTTCGTACCGCAGCTTTTGGGAATAAACGCTCCTTTGCTTTGATTGCAGCGGAAGTGGGTGATCTTTGGAAACTTGACGTTCCCTTTTTCTTACATCAGACGGATCATCCGGAGATTACATCACTTGATGGATGTGCCGTCGGTACAGGAATTAAGAATAGGGCATTAGACGAAACTCTTGAGCATATTACTCATATGGATGGGGAAGATCTTGACGATCAGGTTAATCAGATTTGGTCTGCATTTATCTCTCCCTATCCTTCAAATACTATAGCTAATGATTCCACAGAGGTCTGGACAGGTCGAGGGAATATCCAAAAAGAATATGATTTCAGTATAAAACTTACTAAATACCTAACATCAAGGCTACGTCCAGGTATTAGTAACCGTGATTCATGGACATGGGTATCACCTACTCCTGGTTCCCGACAACATACTGATGCATGGGATACAACGTTACTTGCTTTAGATTTATACTGGTTCCATTGGAGTTGCACTGGGGGTGGCGCATGCGTTTCAGGTATTTAAAAAAGAAAATTATGCTGAGATCGTGTATCGAGTCTTTAACCCGATAATAGAAGCTATAGCTTCAGAAGAAAGTTCTCTGTTGGTACTGGAGGAAGCGCGCGATGCAGCGTTAGTAGGTGAGCCTGGTATTGCTTTTGCGCTTGCTGGTGCCGCCGAGTGTTTGGATGATCCTCGGTTGAAGGAAGCCGCGACCGTGTTGGGGAACCGAACTGCTGAACGCCTGGCGCAGGCGGAGCACCCAAGCCCGGATTATCTCACCGGGCAGGTAGGCGCGGCAGCTCTGCTGCTGGGATACGACCTCGCGGATGACCGGGAAGCGTTGCTGGGTGTGCTGGATCGGCACGCCCAAGACATCATCGCGGGTCGACTCGAGGAGGAGTGGTGGTCTCATAGCGGGTTCGCCCACGGTATTAGCGCCTCCATCTTCGCGTTGAGCCGGTGGAATCAACAGATGCCTTCCGAAGAACGTGCCCGGCGCGCGGTGAAGATTCTGCTGGATCGCCTGCGTGAATTCGATAATGGGGAAAGTTGGGAGTCACAGATCTCCAGGAAAGGCAGCCGAGGCGGTGTCTGGTGCCATGGTACCGCCGGTATTTCCCTAGCCTTGGCGGCGGTACAGGTGTGGATGCCCGTGCTCTCCGCCCGTGCTGATCTTGAGCGTGCTGTACACCATGCCCTGTATGAGGGGACCGGTCGTAACCTCACCTACTGCCACGGTGATCTGGGTACTCTGGATATCCTGGAATGGGTGATCGCTCATGTTCCTGATCTGCCGGACGCCGAAAAAATCCGGGATATTCTTAAGAACGGGTATAGCGCTTCTCTGCTGCAGGAAACCCTAGAGGATAAGTCCGTGCGCTACTCTTTGACCCCATCGTATATGGTGGGTACCTCCGGTGTGCTGTCCTGGTTGACTCGCCGTATCGGTGGCACCCGGTTGTATACCCCGATTATTCCCGACTCCACCGAAGCATAAGGCATCAAGTAATGGCTTTTCCTGCTGTTTTGCAGACCGCCCAGACCGAGTGCGGTCTGGGCGTGAGCGCCTCCATCCTGCAGCATTATGGGCGTTATCAGACGGTCTCAGACTTACGTCTGGCTATGGAACCTGGCCGTGAAGGGCTGAACCTATTACAGGTGAGCAACCTTCTCACGGACGAGGGTATGGAGGTCGGCGCCTATCGGGCAGGCTCGTTGGAGCAGCTTCGGGATATCGGCAAGCCGGTGATTCTGCACTGGAATAATTCGCATTATGTAGTGCTGGTGCGGATGCGTCATGACCGGGTGCAGATTATGGATCCTGGGCAGGGTTTGCGAACGATTAGTCTTGAGGAGGCTGAGAGTTCCTTCTCCGGCAGCGTGCTGGTGCCGACTCCACGGGATGATTTCGAGAAAAAATCCCGGAATGTTTTCAAAGACTGGCAGTTCCATACGTTCTTTACGAAGCAGATGTTCAGTCAGTATGCGCTTTTCATCCTGTTACTTGCAATCACCTATAGCGTGACCTTCGCGGTGCCGATGGTGATTCAGCATGTGGTGGATGCTCAGCTGAAGGGCGAAGAGAATGTTGTGGTTGGCATCACCGCCGGTGTTATTGCCGGTATTGCCGGGTATTACTTAGTATCGATTGCGCGTGCCGCAACGTTGGCGAGTATCGTCTCATCCATCGGGTATAAGCTTCTGGGAGATCTTTTTGCCAGACTTCTCAAGTTGCCACTGACGTATTTTGCGCTCCGTTCACCGGGCGATATTCTTTACCGGTTAGCGAGCGTGAATATTCTGCGCGATTTTCTGTCATCGAACCTGACCGAGTTCGTCATCAATATCGGCACGATGATCGTGATCCTTATCTTTATCGCCCAGCAATCCGGCGTGGTTCTACTCATTACCTGCGGGGTTCTGGCCGTGCTGGTCGTGATCTGGATTGTAACGGCGCGTCCCACCTCTCAGGCGCTCGATGCTGAGTATTCGCATGCTTCTGAAACTCAAGTGATTGAGCTGGATGCCATTAACACTGTGGCGACGATGAAGATGACCGGCTCGGCGGCCTCGACCTTTGGTAAGTGGCGTGAAACGTATCTGCGGTCGTTGGCGTCGATGCGCCGTCGCATGGTGCTGCAGCAAGGCGTGCTTGGGTCTGCCGCAGCCGTGGTGCAGCTGGGTGGCCCGCTGATTCTATTGCTGTCTTCGCTGCCGCTGGTTAATAATGGAACGTTGACCCTGGGGCAGGCTATTGCGACCGAGGGCATTTCCGCACTGTTGTTTTCCTCGATCTCTTCGGTGATGTTTGGCATTATGAATATCGCGGCGGTGGATCGTGCCGTCGCCCGAATTACCGATATTCAGCGGTACGAACCCGAACAGGACGAGGGAACCGTTACGGACGTGTTTGATAGCGATATTGAACTAGAGGATGTCAGTTTCACGTATCCGGGTGGTATGGCTCCGGTTCTTTCGGAGGTGTCTCTAACGGTTCCGGAGGAGCAGGATATCGCGATCGTCGGTTCCTCCGGGTCTGGTAAGAGCACGCTTGCTATGCTGTTGTGCTCGCTGTACACCCCGGTTTCGGGTGCTATTCGTGTGGGCGGAATCGATATTCGTGATTACTCGCTGGATGCTCTGCGTTCCCATATTGGGTATGTGCCTCAACAGCTGCAAACCAGGACAGGCAGCCTCTACGATAACCTCACGGCGGGTCTGGATGACGGGCGTAGCCGTGAGGAGATCGAAGCCAATATCTACGCGATGGGCATCCTGGATTTTGTGAAGGATCTGCCGCTGGGGTTCGACACGATTATGGCTAACGGGGGCGAGAACTTCTCGGGTGGTCAGCGTCAACGCATCGCGATTGCTACGGCTCTGCTGCGGTACCCACGGATTTTGGTGTTGGATGAGGCGACCAGCGCCTTGGATACCGCAACTGAGCGGCAGGTGACGGAACTCATCGCACAGTATCAGTGCACGAAGGTCGTGGTAGCGCACAGGCTTTCGACAATTCGCAATGCCCAGCAGATCGTGGTGATGGAACACGGATGCGTGATGCAGGTCGGCTCCCATGAGGAACTGATCTCGGTGGAAGGTCGGTACCGGGATTTGTACTACCAAGAAGAAAAAAGCAGCCACGAGGAGTACACCTCACCAATAGCCGCATAGACGATCCCTCATAGTCGACCCCGC
>BNJV01001500.1_pt1 | contig 104226 bp, 143 predicted proteins | sample 8540591 | NCBI WGS metagenome assembly BNJV01 (sample SAMD00202457, study PRJDB9452) | human saliva metagenome | host: Homo sapiens
GATTTTATTTGGAATTTTAGGAAAATAGATGTAATTTTGCACCCGCTAATAGTGGATTCTGTCTATAAAAAAAGGCGTAACCACTTGAAGATGAGTTTTCATATAAACAATTTAATAAAAAAACAAACAAACATGATTATTGTACCCGTAAAAGATGGTGAAAACATCGAAAGAGCTTTTAAAAAGTTCAAGAGAAAAATTCGAAAAAGACAGGTGTTGTTAAAGAGCTTCGTGCTCGTCAGCAGTACAACAAGCCTTCTGTTTTGAAGAGACTCAAGATGGAACACGCTGTCTATGTACAGAAACTGCGTACTAACGAGGAATAAAACTCGTTAAAAAATTTGGTAGTTTGAATTTAATTCCGTAAATTCGTTGCCGTAAACATATATGCCAGCGGCGCTTTTATGATGATTAATGAGTTTCTAAACTATCTGAAGTTTGAGCGTAATCGCTCAGGTTTGACGATAAAGAATTACGGAGAAGACCTACGGGCTTTTAAGGAATTCTATGGGAACTTAGAAGGTTGTCACTCTTGGAAGTCGGTTGATTCGGATGTTATCCGCGACTGGATGGAGAGCATGATGGACAAAGGGAATAATGCAACTTCAATCAATCGGAGATTGAGTGCGTTGCGATCTTTCTATCGTTTTGCTCTTGCAAGGAAGTTGGTTGATAAAGATCCGGTACATGGTGTCACAGGGACCAAAGAAGGGTAGACCTTTGCCTCAGTTCTTGAAAGAGAATGAAATGGATAGGTTGCTCGATGTAGAAGGTTGGACGGAAGGTTTTGAAGATGTGCGTGATCGCATGGTAATCATGACTTTCTATGAAACAGGAATCCGACTTTCTGAACTGATAGGACTGGATGATAGCATTGTGGATTTTTCGAATCGACAGTTGAAAGTGACGGGAAAGAGGAATAAACAGCGTGTGATTCCCTTTGGAGAGGAACTCTTGGCGACGCTTTCATGATTACATGAAGTGTCGTAATAAAGAGGTGATTCTGCAGTCTGAAGCCTTGTTTGTTACAGCAAAAGGGCAACGAATGACTTCGAGTCAAGTGAGGGAAGCCGTAAGGAAAAAAATCTTTCAAAGGTTTGTACACTGAAGAAAAGAACGCCCTCACGTGCTGCGACATACGTTTGCAACAGCAATGCTTAATAACAAAGCTGGGATTGAAAGTGTAAAGAAGTTGCTCGGTCATGAGAGTCTGTCAACGACAGAAATCTATACACATACAACTTTTGAGCAGCTTAAACGCGAATATTATAGTGCCCATCCTCGGGCTTAATCCTTAAAAACGGAGTTAACTATGGAACTAAAAATTCAGTCGATTCACTTCGACGCTACCGAAAAGTTACAGGCGTTTATTGAAAAGAAAATCGCCAAGTTAGAAAAGAATTACGAAGATATACAGAAAGTAGAGGTGCAGTTAAAAGTAGTCAAACCTGCCACCGCCCTCAATAAAGAAGCCAGCATTACGGTTTCTGTTCCAGGACAAAAGCTCTTTGTTGCAAAGACCTGTGATACATTTGAGGAAGGAATTGATGAAGCAGTAGATTCAATGAAGGTGCAGTTGACTAAATTCAAGGAAAAAATCCGCAATCATTGAAAAAACTGATTAAAAGTTTTGGTGATTAAAAAATAAATCGTATCTTTGCAGCCGTTTTAGAACACGTCCTAGTAAAGTCGTATCGGCTGCATGGATTTGCCTCTTTAGCTCAGTTGGCCAGAGCACGTGATTTGTAATCTCGGGGTCGTTGGTTCGAATCCGACAAGAGGCTCAACGGAAAAGTTGAAAAAGACTCCTACTAAGGATATCTTAAAGCAGGGTGGTTACCAGAGTGGCCAAATGGGGCAGACTGTAAATCTGCTGGCTATGCCTTCGGTGGTTCGAATCCATCACCACCCACATCCGAAAGGAGTTTTTTTGCGGAAATAGCTCAGTTGATAGAGCACTAGCCTTCCAAGCTGGGGGTCGCGGGTTTGAGCCCCGTTTTCCGCTCTCGTTGCGACGCTGTAATAGCTCAGTGGTAGAGCACTTCCTTGGTAAGGAAGAGGTCCTGAGTTCAACTCTCAGTTACAGCTCTTTTTCGGTTTCTATTTCTATAGACACTGGGAAAAACAAGATTATTGATTATACATTTATATAAATAAAAAGAAAAGCTATGGCTAAAGAAGAATTCGTACGTACCAAACCGCACGTAAACATTGGTACAATCGGTCACGTTGACCACGGTAAGACAACTCTTACTGCTGCAATCTCAAAGGTTCTTCATGAGAAGGGCTTCGGTACAGAGGATGTTAAGTCTTTCGATCAGATTGACAATGCTCCTGAAGAGAAAGAGCGTGGTATTACCATTAACTCTGCTCATATTGAATATGAAACAGCAAAACGTCACTATGCACACGTAGACTGCCCGGGTCACGCTGACTATGTAAAGAACATGGTTACTGGTGCTGCTCAGATGGACGGTGCAATCTTGGTAGTTGCTGCTACTGATGGTCCCTATGCCTCAGACACGTGAGCACGTACTTTTGGCTCGTCAGGTAAACGTTCCTCGCTTGGTTGTTTTCTTGAATAAGTGCGACATGGTTGATGATGAGGAGATGCTTGACCTTGTTGAAATGGAAGTTCGTGAAATCCTTGAGCAGTATGGCTATGAAGAGGATACTCCAATTGTACGCGGTTCTGCACTTGGTGCATTGAATGGTGTTGAAAAGTGGGTTGACTCTGTAATGAAGTTGATGGATACTGTTGATGAATGGATTCAAGAGCCAGAGCGTGAAGTTGATAAACCATTCTTGATGCCAGTTGAGGATGTATTCTCAATCACAGGTCGTGGTACTGTAGCTACAGGTCGTATTGAAACTGGTGTTTGTAAAGTAGGTGACGAAGTTCAGCTTCTTGGTCTTGGTGAAGATAAGAAATCAGTTATCACTGGTGTTGAGATGTTCCGTAAGAACCTTGCTGAAGGTCAAGCTGGTGATAACGTAGGTTTGTTGCTTCGTGGTATTGATAAGGCTGAGGTTAAGCGTGGTATGGTAGTTGTGCATCCAGGTGCTATTACTCCTCATGATCACTTCAAGGCTTCTATTTATGTATTGAAGAAAGAAGAAGGTGGTCGTCATACTCCATTTGGTAATAAGTATCGTCCTCAGTTCTATCTTCGTACAATGGATTGTACAGGTGAAATTAAGTTGCCAGAAGGTGTTGAGATGGTAATGCCTGGTGATAATGTTGAAATTGAAGTAGAACTTATTTACAAGGTTGCTTTGAATGAAGGCTTACGTTTCGCTATCCGTGAAGGCGGTCGTACAGTAGGTTCAGGTCAGATTACTGCAATTCTCCCTGACGTTAAGTAATTCGAAATAAGTCTCAGGATATATTAAGTCCTCGTTATATATACGTAGCGGGGACTTATATACGGGAATAGCTCAGTTGGTAGAGCATCGGTCTCCAAAACCGAGGGTCGTGGGTTCGAGCCCTGCTTCCCGTGCTAATTAGAAGATAATATGTTTAGTAAGATAGTAAATTACTGTAAAAGCTTGTTATGACGAGCTTGTGCATAAAACTACTTGGCCAACACGTGCCGAACTTACTCATAGTGCAATGATTGTATTATCTGCTTCCCTTGTCATTGCATTAGTAGTGTTCGGAATGGACAGTCTGTTCAAGTTCGTGATGAGCACGATTTATCCACGTTAATTCTTCAAGAGATGGCTGAAACAGGAAACAAATGGTATGTGCTTCGTGCTGTTAGTGGAAAAGAGGCAAAGTTGAAAGAATATATTGATGCCGAGATGAAACATAACGAGTTGCTTAGCACACATGTATCTCAGGTTCTTATACCGATGGAGAAGCATGCTTCTTTGCGTAATGGCAAACGAATAGTTAAGGAGAAAATATCTCTCCCGGGCTATATTTTTGTTGAGGCTAACTTGGTTGGGGATGTAGCGCATACTCTGCGCTTTATGCCTAATTGTTTAGGCTTTCTTGGAGGGTTAGATAATCCTTCTCCCGTCCTTCAATCAGAGATTAATAGGATGTTAGGTACTGCCGAAAATACGGAGATAGAAGGTACAGTTGATGTTCCTATGTTGTAGATGAGACAGTAAAAGTAGTAGACGGACCATTCAGTGGTTTTCAGTGGCGTTATCGAAGAGATAAATGCTGAGAAGCATAAGCTGAAGGTGATGGTTAAGATCTTTGGACGTAAAACTCCGTTAGAGCTAAGTTTTATGCAGGTAGAGAAGGAAGGATAATCTTCGTTACGGAAGTTTATTTTCCCTTTTATAACAATCAATTTTTTTAATATTAACAAAAATGGCTAAAGAAGTTGCTGGTTTAATCAAATTACAGATTAAGGGTGGCGCTGCGAATCCTTCACCTCCAGTAGGCCCAGCGTTGGGTTCTAAGGGTATTAATATTATGGGATTCTGCAAAGAGTTCAACGCCCGTACCCAGGATAAAGCAGGTAAGATTTTACCTGTTGTTATCACATACTATACAGATAAGTCATTTAGCTTCATCATTAAGACTCCTCCTGCAGCTGTTCAGCTGAAAGAGGCTGCCAAGGTTAAGACGGGCTCTGCTCAACCTAACCGTCAGAAAGTAGCTAGTGTAACTTGGGAACAAGTTAAGGCTATTGCTGAAGACAAGATGAATGACCTCAACTGCTTTACAATAGAATCGGCTATGAGGCTGATTGCTGGTACTGCTCGTAGTATGGGTATTACTGTAAAAGGGGACTTCCCTGGTGAATAATTTAAAACTTCAATTAAGAAAATGAGTAAACTGACAAAAAAATCAAAAAAATCAGTAGCTGATAAGGTTGAAGCAGGGAAGGCATACACATTGAAAGAGGCTGCAGAACTTGTTAAGGAAATTACCACAACAAAGTTTGATGCATCCCTTGATATTGATGTACGTCTGGGAGTTGATCCACGTAAAGCAAACCAAATGGTTCGTGGAGTAGTTTCACTGCCAAATGGAACAGGTAAGACTGTTCGAGTGCTTGCACTCTGCACCCCTGATCAGGAAGCTTCTGCAAAAGAAGCTGGTGCTGATTATGTAGGTCTTGATGAATATGTCGAGAAAATCAAAGGTGGTTGGACTGACATTGATGTCATCATAACTATGCCTTCATGTATGGGTAAGATTGGTCCTTTAGGTCGTGTGCTTGGTCCTCGCGGATTGATGCCTAATCCTAAGAGTGGCACTGTAACTATGGATGTTGCCAAGGCGGTAAAAGAAGTAAAACAGGGTAAGATTGATTTCAAGGTTGATAAAGCTGGTATTATCCACACTTCAATCGGTAAGATTTCTATGACTCCTGAGCAGATTTTTGGTAACGCAAAGGAATTTATCCAGACTGTTATTAAGTTGAAACCTGCTGCTGCTAAAGGTACATATATCAAGAGTATCTTTATTTCAAGCACGATGAGTAAGGGTATCAAAATTGATCCTAAATCAGTTGAATAACTCTAAAAGTTTTGTATAATGAAGAAAGAAGTAAAAGATACTATTATTGTTGAACTTGGTGAGAAGCTAAAAGAGTATCCTCATTTTTTTATCTAGTAGATCTTACTGGATTAAATGCAGAGGCTACAAGTTCGCTTCGTCGCAAGTGCTTCAAGAATGAAATCAAGATGGTTGTTGTGAAGAATAAGCTTCTTCACAAGGCTTTCGAGGCTTCGGATATTGATTTTGAACCTTTATATGGTACTTTGAAAGGTACTACGGCTGTTATGTTTACAACAACAGCTAATGTTCCTGCTAAGTTATTAAAGGAATACGAAAAGGAAGGAATTCCTGCACTCAAGGCTGCATATGCAGAAGAAAGCATCTATGTAGGTGCTGATAAACTTGCTGAACTCGCAGCTCTCAAGAGCAAGAACGAAGTTATCGCAGAGATTGTATCTCTGTTGCAGTCTCCTGCAAAGAACGTTGTTTCTGCTCTTCAATCAGGCGCAAATACCATCCATGGTGTGCTTAAGACTTTAGGTGAGCGTCCTGAATAAATAATTGATGATGTCAATTATAAAGTCGTAATATAATTTTAACAAGAACAATTAAATTTTTAGAATAAAATGGCAGACATTAAAGCTATTGCAGAAGAATTAGTAAATCTTACTGTTAAAGAAGTAAATGAGTTGGCAACAGTCCTGAAGGACGAGTATGGTATTGAGCCTGCTGCTGCAGCTGTTGCTGTAGCTGCTGGTCCTGCTGCTGGTGGTGCAGCTGCAGCTGAGGAGAAGTCTTCTTTTGACGTTGTCCTCGCTGAAGTAGGTGCAACAAAGCTTCAGGTTGTAAAGGCTGTTAAAGAGGCTTGTGGTCTTGGTTTGAAAGAAGCTAAAGACTTAGTAGATGGTGCTCCTTCAACTATTAAGGAAGGTGTTGCTAAGGACGAGGCAGAGAACCTGAAGAAGGTTATCGAAGAAGCTGGTGCCAAGGTAGAGCTGAAGTAATTCAGAATTACAGATTTCTTTAGAATATGGTTAGGATCTTCCAAGTAGGTTGGTCCTAACCTTTTTGTGTCTTTTACAAATAATTAGCCTACTTAGGCTGATAAAAGCTTTATTAGCCCAGTTGGGCCAATTAAATTTTAATTTATGACAAAAGTTGTTGATAACAGAGTAAATTTTGCCAGCGTGCATAATCCGCTGCCATATCCAGATTTCCTCGATGTGCAGCTGAAGTCTTTCCGTGACTTCCTACAGTTGGATACTCCGCCTGAGGAACGCAAGAACGATGGGTTATACAAAGGTGTTTGCCGAGAATTTCCCAATCACTGATACTCGTAATAATTTCGTTCTTGAGTTCTTGGATTACTATATAGATCCACCTCGCTATTCCATTGATGAATGTTTAGAACGTGGTTTGACATATAGCGTACCTTTAAAGGCTAAGATGAAACTGTATTGTACTGACCCCGATCATGAGGATTTCGGTACATTTATCCAGGATGTTTTCTTGGGGACAATTCCTTATATGACTGCTAATGGTACCTTTGTTATCAATGGTGCTGAACGTGTTGTTGTATCACAATTACATCGTTCGCCAGGCGTCTTCTTCGGACAAGGTGTACATGCGAATGGAACAGTTCTTTATAGTGCACGTATTATTCCGTTCAAAGGTTCTTGGATAGAGTTTGCTACTGACATTAACAATGTCATGTATGCTTACATTGATCGTAAGAAGAAATTACCTGTAACGACACTTCTTCGTGCTATGGGTTTTGAGCAGGATAAAGATATCCTGCAGATTTTTGATCTTGCAGAGGAAATCAAGGTCAACAAAGAAGAACATGAAGGCTGCTGTCGGCCGCAAGTTAGCTGCGCGCGTATTGAAGAGTTGGAACGAAGATTTCGTTGATGAGGATACGGGCGAAGTTGTTTCTATTGAGCGTAATGAAGTAATCATGGAGCGCGAAACAGAACTTACTGAGGATAATATCGGTGAGATTCTTGATAGCGGTGCTTCAACCATACTTCTTCATAAAGACGCAGAGGCCGCAAATAAGTATACGATTATCTTTAATACACTATCAAAGGATCCCAGTAATTCAGAAAAAGAAGCGGTCAACTATATTTACCGACAACTTCGTAATGCAGATCCTGCTGATGATGCCAGTGCACGTGAGGTGTTTCCAGAACCTATTCTTCTCAGACAAACGTTATGACTTAGGAGAGGTTGGACGCTATCGTATAAATAAAAAGTTAGGTCTTGATATCGACATGGATGTCCGCGTGTTGACCAAAGAGGATGTCATTGCGATTATCAAATATCTCATTCAGCTTGTCAATTCTAATGTTACAGTTGATGATATTGACCACTTGAGTAACCGTCGTGTACGTACTGTTGGTGAGCAATTAGCTAATCAGTTTCGCTATCGGGCTTGCTCGTATGAGTCGTACAATTCGTGAACGTATGAATGTTCGCGACAATGAAGTGTTTACGCCAACTGACCTTATAAATGCAAAGACAATTTCCAGCGTCATAAACTCATTCTTTGGAACGAATCCTTTGAGTCAGTTTATGGACCAAACTAACCCACTTGCCGAGGTAACTCATAAGCGTCGACTTTCTGCTCTCGGTCCTGGTGGTTTGTCACGTGAACGTGCTGGTTTTGAAGTTCGTGACGTTCATTACACTCACTATGGTCGTCTTTGTCCAATTGAAAGTCCAGAAGGTCCTAACATTGGTTTGATTTCTTCACTTTGTATCTATGCAAAGATTAATGACCTTGGTTTTATCGTAACACCTTATCGCACAATTCACGACCATAAGGTCGATATGGACAATAAGGATGTGGTCTATCTTACTGCAGAAGAAGAGGAAGAAAAGATTATTGGTCAAGGTAATGCACCACTCTCTACTGATGGTAAGTTCCTTAAAGAAACTGTAAAATGTCGTCAGGATGCGGACTATCCAGTGGTTACTCCTGATGAAGTTGACTTGGTAGATGTATCTCCGCAGCAGATAGCTTCAGTTTCAGCATCGTTGATTCCATTCTTAGAGCATGATGATGGTCACCGTGCGCTGATGGGTTGTAACATGATGCGTCAGGCCGTTCCATTGATTCATAATGATGCACCAATTGTAGGTACAGGTCTTGAGAAGCAAGTTTGCGAGGATTCTCGTACGATGGTTACTGCTGAAGGTGATGGTGTTATTGAATATGTAGATGCAACAACTATTCGTATTCTTTATGATCGTACGGAAGAAGAGGAATTTGTTAGCTTTGAACCTGCATTGAAAGAATATCGTATTCCAAAGTTCCGTCGTACCAATCAGAATATGACAATAGACCTTCGTCCTATTTGTAATAAAGGGTCAACGTGTTAAAGCAGGAGATATTTTGACTGAAGGTTATGCTACAGAAAATGGAGAATTAGCCCTTGGTCGAAACTTACTTGTAGCTTATATTCCTTGGAAAGGTTACAACTATGAGGATGCTGTCGTTATTTCAGAGCGCATGGTACGCGAGGATGTACTCACATCTGTCCATGTAGATGAATATTCTCTTGATGTACGTGAAACGAAACGTGGTGTAGAAGAGTTTACTTCTGATATACCAAATGTTAGTGAAGAGGCTACCAAAGACCTTGATGACAATGGTGTAATCCGTGTAGGCGCGCGTGTAGAGCCAGGTGATATCCTTATAGGAAAGATTTCTCCTAAGGGTGAAAGTGATCCTTCGCCTGAAGAAAAGCTTCTCCGTGCAATCTTTGGAGATAAGGCTGGCGATGTGAAAGATTCTTCATTAAAGGCTAATCCTTCTTTGAGTGGTGTCGTTATCGACAAGAAACTCTTCTCACGTGCTATCAAGACACGCGATTCTAAGAAGCAAGATAAGGTGCTTTTAGCTAAGATTGACGAAGAATATGAAGCAAAGAATAACGATCTGAAAGATATTCTTGTTGATAAACTTATGACGCTTACTGAAGGTAAGACATCACAGGGTGTGAAAGATTACACTGGTGCTGAAATTATTACCAAAGGAAGCAAGTTCACAGTTCCTGCATTAAAGAACCTTGAGTTCGATGGAATTCAGAGTAACAACTGGACGGATGATGACCATACGAATGCACTTATTCAGAAGCTTATTATGAACTACATCCGCAAATACAAGTTACTTGATGCGGAAATGAAGCGTAAGAAGTTTGCTATCTCTATTGGTGATGAACTCCCATCAGGCATTTTGCAGATGGCAAAGGTTTATATTGCTAAGAAACGTAAGATTCAAGTAGGTGATAAACTTGCTGGTCGACATGGTAATAAGGGTATCGTTTCAAAGGTTGTACGTACAGAAGATATGCCGTTCCTCGAGGATGGACGTCCTGTTGACTTGGTACTTAACCCAATGGGTGTGCCTTCTCGTATGAACCTTGGACAGATATTTGAGGCAATTCTCGGTGCTGCTGGACAGAAACTTGGATGTAAGTTTGCTACACCTATCTTTGATGGTGCCAAGTTGGATGATTTGAAAGAATGGACCGATAAGGCAGGTTTACCGAACCTTTGCTCTACATATATATATGATGGTGAGACTGGTGAGAAGTTCGATCAACCTGCAACAGTGGGTGTTACCTACTTCTTGAAGTTAGGACACATGGTTGAAGATAAGATGCATGCTCGTTCAATCGGTCCATACTCTCTTATCACTCAGCAGCCACTTGGTGGTAAAGCACAGTTTGGTGGACAGCGTTTTTGGAGAAATGGAAGTCTGGGCTATCGAGGCCTTTGGTGCGAGCCATGTGCTCCAAGAGATTCTGACCATCAAGTCAGATGATACAGTAGGGCGCAGCAAGGCTTACGAAGCAATCGTCAAAGGAGACACAATGCCTACACCAGGTATCCCAGAGTCTCTTAATGTATTGCTGCATGAGCTCCGTGGTCTTGGACTGAGTATCAAACTCGATTAATGTGAACACCCTAATTAAAAGATAAATATGGCTTTTAAGAAAGATTCAAAAGTAAAGAATAATTTCACGAAGATTACCATCGGATTGGCCTCTCCTGAGGAGATCCTGGAGAATTCGTATGGTGAGGTAACCAAACCCGAAACCATAAATTATCGTACATACAAGCCTGAGCGCGATGGTCTTTTCTGCGAGCGCATCTTTGGTCCTACACGAGACTATGAATGTGCCTGCGGAAAATATAAGCGCATTCGCTATAAAGGTATCGTCTGTGATCGATGTGGTGTAGAAGTAACAGAGAAGAAAGTACGCCGTGAACGTTCAGGACATATAGAACTTGTAGTGCCTGTTGCACATATTTGGTACTTCCGTTCATTGCCTAATAAGATTGGTTATCTACTTGGATTGCCAACAAAGAAACTTGATGCTGTCGTATATTATGAAAAGTATATCGTCATCAAGCCTGGTGCAATGGAAGGTAAGAAGGATGCTGATGGTGTAGAAATGAACGGCTCTCACAAGATGGATCTCTTGTCTGAAGAAGAATATTTCGACATTCTTGATAATTATGTTGACCCAAACAACGATTATCTTGACGATACAGATCCTAATAAGTTCGTAGCTAAGATGGGTGCAGAGGCTATTTATGACCTCTTGACAGATATTGATCTCGATAGTCTCAGCTATGAATTGCGTGATCGTGCTAATAATGATAGCAGTCAGCAACGCAAGACTGAAGCGCTAAAACGCTTGCAGGTGGTTGAAGCATTCCGTGCTTCTAAGGGTGTCAATCGCCCTGAGTGGATGATCTTAAAGATAGTTCCTGTCATCCCACCAGAGCTTCGTCCGCTCGTACCATTAGATGGTGGCCGCTTCGCTACATCAGACTTGAACGATCTCTATCGTCGTGTTATCATTCGTAATAATCGTTTGAAACGACTCATGGAGATTAAAGCTCCTGAAGTAATCTTGCGTAATGAGAAACGAATGCTGCAAGAAGCTGTAGACTCTCTATTCGATAATTCTCGTAAAGCGTCTGCAGTAAAGAGTGAAAGCAATCGTCCTTTAAAATCTCTCTCAGACTCTTTGAAGGGTAAGCAAGGACGTTTCCGTCAGAACCTCCTTGGTAAACGTGTTGACTACTCAGCTCGTTCAGTAATCGTTGTAGGCCCAGAACTGAAGATGGGAGAGTGCGGTTTGCCAAAACTCATGGCTGCTGAGCTCTACAAACCATTTATAATCCGTAAGCTTATCGAGCGCGGTATCGTTAAAACAGTTAAGAGTGCCAAGAAAATAGTAGACCGTCGTGAGCCTGTTATTTGGGATATTCTTGAGAATGTCATGAAGGGTCACCCTGTCATGCTTAACCGTGCGCCGACACTTCACCGTCTTGGTATTCAAGCTTTCCAACCTAAACTTATTGAAGGTAAGGCTATTCAACTTCACCCATTGGCATGTACGGCGTTCAATGCCGACTTCGATGGTGACCAGATGGCTGTACACCTTCCATTGAGTAATGAGGCTGTTCTCGAAGCACAAATCCTGATGCTTCAGAGTCATAACATTCTGAATCCTGCCAATGGTGCCCCGATTACCGTTCCTTCTCAGGACATGGTACTTGGTCTTTACTATATTACAAAGATTCGTCCTGGTGCAAAGGGCGAAGGACTTACCTTCTATGGACCAGAAGAAGCCATCATTGCGCATAATGAAGGACGCTGTGATTTGCACGCAAAGATTAAGTGTGTTGTTGATGATTTGGTAGGTGATAATCCTGTACGCCACATGGTTGAAACTTCGGTTGGACGTGTTATTGTCAATCAAATCATCCCCGATGAAGTTGGATACTTCAATGATATTATTTCAAAGAAGACCTTACGTGGCATTATTTCAGATGTAATCAAGGCTGTCGGAATGGCTCGTGCTTGCTCGTTCCTTGATGGAATCAAGAACTTGGGATATCGCATGGCCTATGTAGCTGGTCTTTCTTTCAACCTTGATGATATCATTATTCCAGAAGAAAAGGCTGCAATCGTTGGAAAAGGTCAGGCAGAAGTCGATCAGATTAAAGCCAACTATGAGATGGGATTCATCACAGATACCGAGCGTTACAATCAGGTTATTGATGCATGGACTCACGTAAACAACGACCTTGGCAATGTCTTGATGAAGCAAATGACAGATGCTGACCAAGGCTTCAATGCTGTTTACATGATGCTTGATTCTGGTGCGCGTGGTTCTAAAGACCAAATCAAACAGCTTTCTGGTATGCGTGGTCTGATGGCTAAGCCACAGAAGGCCGGTGCTGAAGGTCAACAGATTATTGAGAACCCTATCCTTTCTAACTTTAAGGAAGGTATGTCAGTGCTCGAATACTTTATTTCTTCTCACGGTGCTCGTAAGGGTTTGGCTGATACGGCGATGAAAACAGCCGATGCCGGATATCTTACACGTCGTTTGGTTGACGTTTCTCATGACGTCATTATTACTGAAGAAGACTGTGGAACACTGCGTGGTCTTGAATGTCGTGCATTGAAGAATGGAGACGAAATCATTTCTTCTCTCTATGAACGCATCCTTGGTCGTGTCTCTGTTCACGATGTAATCCATCCTACAACGGGTGAAGTTATCGTCAGAGCAGGTGAGGAAATCAACGAAGCTAAGGCTAAGATTATCGATGAATCTCCTATAGAGATGGTCGAGATTCGCTCCGTATTAACTTGTGAAAGCAAGCATGGCGTATGTATGAAATGCTATGGTCGAAACCTTGCTACAGCCCGTATGGTTCAACTTGGTGAGGCTGCCGGCGTTATTGCTGCACAGGCAATTGGTGAGCCTGGTACTCAGTTGACTCTTCGAACATTCCACGCTGGTGGTGTCGCTGGTAATGCTGCAGCCAATGCAAGCATTGTAGCGAAGAACGAAGCTAAGGTTGAATTCGACGAACTCCGTACGGTTCCGTTCAAAGACGACGATGATAAAGACTGCCAGATGGTAGTGAGTCGTTTGGCCGAAATACGCTTTGTAGATCCTAATACAGAGATCGTGCTCAGTACACTCAACGTTCCTTATGGTTCATCTCTTTACTTTAAACAAGGTAATCGCGTTAAACCGGGAGACCTTATTGCTAAGTGGGACCCATTCAATGCAGTCATTGTGTCTGAATATGCAGGTACGTTGAAGTTCCATGATGTTGTAGAAGGTGTTACCTTCCATGCTGAAACTGACGATACTACAGGTCTTACTGAGAAGATTATCACAGACTCTAAGGACAAGTCTAAAGTTCCAACTTGCGATATTATCGGTGCAGATGGTGAAGTGGTTGGTACTTATAACTTCCCTGTAGGCGGTCACGTTGTTGTTGAAGATGGTGCAAAAGTCAATACTGGTACAACCCTCGTTAAGATTCCACGTGCCGTAGGTGGTGCTGGAGATATCACGGGTGGTCTTCCTCGTGTGACCGAGCTCTTTGAAGCACGCAACCCATCTAACCCTGCTGTTGTTTCTGAAATTGATGGTGAGGTGACTATGGGTAAGGTGAAACGTGGTAATCGTGAGATCATCGTTACCTCTAAGACAGGTGACCAAAAGAAATATCTTGTCTCTTTGTCTAAGCAGATTCTTGTACAAGAACATGATGCTGTACGCGCTGGTACACCACTTTCTGATGGTGTAATCACGCCAAGTGACATCCTTGCTATCAAGGGTCCAACAGCCGTTCAAGAATATATTGTCAACGAGGTACAGGACGTTTATCGTCTCCAAGGTGTGAAAAATCAATGACAAGCACTTTCGAGATTATCGTCCGTCAGATGATGCGTAAGGTGCGCATTGATGACCCAGGAGATACTTCTTTCCTTGAACAGGAGATGGTTGATAAGCTTGATTTCGCTGAAGAAAAACGACCGCATATGGGGTAAGAAGGTTGTCGTTGACGCCGGAGACTCTGAAGTTTTGAAGCCAGGACAAATCATTTCAGCACGCAAGCTCCGTGATGAGAACTCGTCATTGAAGCGTCGTGACTTGAAACCTGTGCAGGTTCGTGACGCTGTTGCAGCGACATCTACTCAGATTCTCCAAGGTATCACACGTGCAGCCCTTGCAACAAAGAGCTTCATGAGTGCAGCTTCATTCCAGGAAACTACGAAGGTGCTCAACGAAGCAGCTATCCGTGGTAAACAAGATCGCCTCGAAGGCATGAAAGAGAACGTTATCTGCGGTCACTTAATCCCTGCAGGTACGGGACTCCGCCAGTGGGACAAACTTGTCGTAGGTTCTAAAGAAGAATATGAGCGCATGCAGGCTAACCGCAAGAATGTACTCGATTTTACCGAGCATGAAGTGGTTTCTGAATAACCTCTATTTGAAATAATGAAAGGCCGTGGCTGAAAAGTCACGGCCTTTTTTTATAATCTCTATCCTCATTTGCTATTAGTCTTCTCCGATAGTGCGTTTATCAATAAATCTTTTCAATTGTAGTAACATGGTTTTAGCTTGGTAATGCGAATGGTGCTATATAGTTGTTATCGCGTTGAACCATCCAAACGGAGAAGTGATAGATTTGAGGTGATGGCTCTCATCTATTTTGGTTGCGTTGTTGAGGTCTACTAATGGGGTGCATACTCATTGAATTTCTGCTGATAATTTGCTGCACTTTACACGATGAAATGGCTTATTTTTGTTTGATGTTTTGATGCTCTTTATACGATGAATTGATAGGAAACGCGGAATGACGGGGAGGGGTTGTTTTGGTTTTGATTCTTTTTAAAACAAAAGGTGGTGTTTGTTTATTCGTTATATGCAGATTTTCTTGCAATAAAAATTGTTCTATTTTTACGGTAAGACTCTATATATTAACGTTTGTTTACGCATAGACTCAGCTTTTCTTTTTACGAGTTTTTGTATTTTAAATAAATATATATACCTTTGCAGTCCCATAGAATTAAGAGGGTAGATTTGTCTATTTTGACAAAAGATGTGCAGCTGTATTAATTGACACATTGATGTTTTTTTCATGTGAAGAAAATTAAGGCTTTATCGCACAATTGTATTTTCAGGGAATCAAAGCAACGTACAGAGAATGTACGATAGAGAGTTAATAAATGAAACAAAAAAAGTATTCGGTTAACAATGAAAAAAAGTTTATGTAAGACCATGCAGCCTATCGGTTGCAGTAGATTTTGACCACGCTATGTTGGCAGGGAGTGGTGTAACTGTTTCTAACCAAAATTTAAATCCACGTCCACATCAGACACTTGGCGAATCTGTTTCATCAGCAAAGATGAATCCTTTCGCTAACGATGAGGAAGAAACAAATTAATAACCCATTACAAAAAAAGAAACTACATGACTTTAAAAAAGATTTTAAGTGTTGTTCTTGGAGTTACTGCTTTGGGGCTGTTCTCGTGTGCAAGTGACCAGAACAACGAGGATAACATGGGGATAAGCCCCGAGAAGAGTGTAAGGCGTACATTGACTATATCAACCAATGCTGATGAACAAACGAGTGCATCTGCTAAATCTCGCTCAATAGTAAGCCTTGTTGATGGAAATAAATGGGAGGATGGAGATGTCTTTTTGGCTTATAACATCTCAGAACCTCATAGTGTTGAACAGCTTACAGCAAAGGGTTCTGGTAATGAAACAACGCTGAAAGGTGATATAGAATGTAAGGATAACGATAAGATTGGTGTGTTTTATCCTTATAAATTGAGTTATGGTTCTAGTCAATCTAAGGTGCATGTCAGCATGCTTTAAAGGCGTGGTGACTGAAAAATCACCCAGTAGTGGAGAAAGAACAAGACGGAACTCTTGAGACAATAAAATATTTTTGATTATAGCTACGGCACTGCAACGGTGAAGGCTGCACAGGGAGGTCGCACTGCATCGGGTAGCGTTGCAATGAAAAAGTTGTATGCCGTGTTGCACTTAGATTTTACAGCTGGTGGTGCAAAACTGAACAATATTAAGAAACTTACGCTGTCAAATGTCATCGAAGAAGCACGTTTTAATGTTCTGACTGGCCAGTTTGAAGATCTTACAATGGGTGCAATCACAATCACACCTGCAAGTTCTCGCAGTGAGTTTGATGTTGCTGTGTTCCCTGATCAGAACTTTAAGCCAGAGTTTACTGTTGTTACCGACGAAGGAAAAACTTATAAATTTGAAGTGAAAAACGGGCTGGAGGTAAATGGAGCTGACTATCTTCCGTTTACTGTTGCAGTGAAAGAGTTCTCACCTTATGTGCCAATTAATGGTGTGAAGTGGGGCAAATTCAACTTACAATACACTCCAGGTGCGAAGGCTGATGGCTGGAGTGGTGGTTATCATTTAGCCAAAAATCCTTGGGATTACTTCTATACTGCACGTTGTGGCTATCCACTTAAAGAAAACGATATAGTAGAAAGTTCTTTGCCTACCGATAATCAGAACGATGTTAAATTCGATCATTTTCGTTGGGGAGATATAGAGAACGCACATAATTATTCACATGATAAGATTGATAGTTATTGGGATGATAATCAGAATTTACAAAAACAGGTCACTTCAAATAATAAATATGGTGACCTTGCTTACTATGCTTCTAATAAAAAGTGGGCTATTCCCAACAGCATCAGACTTCAAAAAAATTGATGGAGGCAACTGGAGAATATATGGTGTACTATGTAGATGATTCAGGAAATGTGATTTATGGAGTGTTCTTTGATCCTAATGTTTCTGAAAATCGAAAAAGGGAAAAGTGTTGAAAGCAGATGGTACTATTGTTAGAAATTCAAATGCTCCAGGGAGTGTAAATGTCTCTAAACAGTTGCGGAAGTTAAACAAATCAGACTTTGATACAGGCGTATTCTTCCCCATGGCTGGTGTGTATGTAGACTACAATTCTAAACTCCAAAAAGCCAGGAAGTCAAGGTGGTTACTGGATAGCGGATAGTAATCCAAATAAAAAAACAGGCTGGTGGATTTGTCATTTACATGCATGATAATGGAGAATTCCTTCCTGGTTCAATGAATAATATGAATAAAACTAAGCGCAATATGTATAGCATTCGTCCAATCTATATTGGAAATGACTGATAACTTCAAGGCAATGTGATTCATTAAAAAGCATTGCTTAATATAAATAGTGGATGAAAAAAAGATAGATGAAGCTGTCTTTTTTTCATCCATTTTCCTTTTGTAATTATATTGTTTTTTTCATACTATTTAAGTGAATAAATGCAATGTAGGAATTGATTCAAACAAAGTCTGTCATAATTATGTAGATTTTTATTTTAGCTATTGTTTTTGCATGCCATTTTTATGTAATGTGCTGGGAAACATCCTGCAAATGATATGAAATGAACTCTATTTCTGCTATTTACCTGTAAATAAACTTAGCGTTAATAAAAGATAATAAAAATCTGATTCTTCTTAAATATGTGTTTATTCACAAAAAAATATGTTAGCTTTGTGGTGATTTATAAGGATTAGAGATTAAATATTCTTTATCGTGTTGCGTAACACAATAATATCATAGCTATGTGTAAATTAAGATTATTAGGTATTGTTCTCTGGTTAACGGTCACGTCTTCTATTGCTCAAAACCCAATGAAAAACGGTCAGATTGAGGAAATGATAAAGTTAATTAAGACGAATGAAAGGCTGGCACAATCGTATGCAGAGACTGCAATGAAGGCGGATAAGGATAACACTGACCTTATTGCTAAAATAGGATTAGCTTATCTTCAGGCTGGAAAGATTGATGAAGCAGAGAAGTATTTCTACTTGACTCGCAAGTGTTATAAGATTACTCCTTTAGCAATTAGCTTAGGAGGAGACATTGCGCAGGCCCAAGGAAAAAAATTGATTCAGCGAAAGTATTACTATCGCCGTGCAATGTATTTTGACCGCCATGATCCCGAAGCTTATTTCAAATATGCTGAATTAGTAAGGTTCACGGATATGCCAGATGCCATGCGCAAGTTGGAGACGATTAAGCAGTTGCGTCCTGATTTGTCTATTGACGGAAGGATAGCTGAACTCTATTATGATGCACAACGCTATGATGCAGCCATTGCTTTGTATGAAAAGCAGGGACTAAAGAAACTCACAGAGAAAGAACTTGTGCATTATGCGCAGTCTGTTTTACTATTGGGTAACTACAAGAAAGCATTGGAAGTAGCCACCGAAGGCAGTGAGTTCTATCCCCACAATACAGACCTTGTGCGACTCATGCTCTATTGTAATACCGACTTAGAGCATTATGATCGTGCGTTGGAGAATGCCAAAGAGTTGATGGATATGCATACAGACTCGGCGAAACTCCGCTATACTGATTATCTTTACTACGGCTATGTGCTCAATGGTTTGAAGCGAACTCCTGAAGCAATTCAAAAGTTTGAGCAGGCAAGAGCATTAGCAAAAGACGTCCCTGGCATTGATAAAGACATCGCAAATGCCTATAATAAGATAGGTGATTACGATAATGCAATCAAATATACACGTGAGAATTTAGCGCGAATTACTGACTCTACATACGACCGTTCGCATGATTTGTTCCAATTGGGACTGCTTTATTGGAAGAAGGCTACAGCCAATTCTACGGATGCTTCATCGTCAGATTATGACCTCAATACACTCAAACAAGCTGAGAATGTGTTTGCAGAAGTGTCACGTTTGAAGCCTAATAGCTATGTAGGTTATTATTGGAGAGCTAAGGCAAATGCCTTGATGGACCCCAAGAATGCACGCGGATTGGCTAAACCTTATTATAAACGTGCAGCCGAATTATTGGAAAAAGAAGGTGGAGATAAAGATTATTTAATTGAATGTTACAAGCAACTTTCTTATTATTACTATACAAAGAAGGTGATGCCTGAGGCGATAAGCTATGCTGAAAAGATTATAAATCTTGACCCAAATGATAGTTATGCAAAGCAATTGCTTTCGATAACAGCTACGAAGAAAAAGTAAAAAGATAACGATTTTATAGCAGTTTATGAATCATTCTAAACTATGTAGATGGCTGGTTTGCCTGTTTGCACAAATGCTTTTCATTGTGCCCTGCAGACGCGCAACAGCTATACTACAACAAGGTTGATACTTTGACGTTTGGTCAAAGATTTAACATCAGAACCAATACTGTGGACTGGCTGGCGCTAACCCCTAACATTGGAGTAGAGTTTACGTTAGGAAACAAGAACTGGAGTAAGTGGACTTTGGGTGTGCAGGGACGCTTGAATTGGAAAAGAACAGTCAAAAGAAACCCTCTATCATGTCTATGATCTCTATGATGGTAGACTCCAGTTGCGGAAATATTGGCATGGAAAGAAACCCGCAAGTGTGTTTTATTGGGGTATCTATGCAGGCGCAAATAGCTTTGATATCAAGTTGAATGCAACAGGACAGAAAGGGAAATTCGGTCTTCGGAGGCCTGATGTTTGGCTATGTTCACCAACTCTATGGTTATATGAATGGCAGTCGTCTCGACCTCGATTTAGGCTTGAATGGCGGTGTAGTGTTTGCAAAGTTCAAAGGAATATAAGCGAGTTCTTAACGGAAATCGTTATGAATATCAAACTACAAAGCCTGAGAAGTGGCTACAAACTGACTTTCCAGCCATTGATTTATGCCGCATCTACCGACGTAATCCGTGCTTCATTGGTTTATCATTTCGGACCGAATGTAGCCAATAAGTATAAGAAACGCATGATGGTTGACACCAACTATCGCATCACTTTGGCTAATTTGAAGTTGCAACGCGATAGTATTGATGAGGCAAATAAGGTTGCAGCGCGTGCCCGCCGAGACTCTTTGGAGAAGGTAGACTACGAGAAACGATTTGAACAACAGCGTTTAGAGAACGAAAAACGCTATGCAAATGACTCGATAAAAGCAGTCAAATTAGGCGGTGAAAAGACTGAGATTGCACCGCAAAATGATGCAAATCATGAGGTGAAGTCAGTGGAAGAACATGACTCTGTAGTCTCAATGATGACTCCAATGCCTTCAAACCTTAGTGATGCCAAGCCGTAAAACGCTGGCTTACTTGCCCTTACAGACGAAAGAACATCGTGCAGAAAGTAAGCTGCATGAGGTTGCTCGAGACTTTGTTTTGCCCGAATGGCAGTTGTATTTGAAAAGAACTAAACACGCATAATAAGGCTATATAAGAAATGAAAAAGATAATTTTGATTTTCATCATGGCTTTGGGAACCATTGTATCCCATGCACAGAAGCTCAGCATTAATACGGATGTAATGATGCTTGCGACACAAACTTATAACTTAGGTGCCGAGATGACGATAGGCAATCGCTCAACTTTAGGACTTACAGTCTTTGGAAATCATAATCCATATATCCACAAAGATATGAAAGTTGTTGGCGTTCAGCCAGAATATCGCTATTATTTCGGTGGACGTCCGCTATATCATCATTTCGTTGGTGTAGGTCTTTTTGGCTGCCGATTACAATGTAATCCATAAGCATGTTCGTTACGATGGATATGCCTTAGGCGCTGGAATTACGTTTGGTTATGTCTTTGCTTTGTCCAACAAACTTGCCTTAGACGCTCATGCCGGCGTAGGACTTGTGGGGAATAGTCATACTGTTACACGTATGGATGGACAGGCAATAGAACTCAATGATGGTTCGGGCTTAACGAGAGAAGGCTTTAAGTCATTGCACATTCTACCGACAAAGATTGGTATTTCCCTATCTTATACGATATGGTAAACGATAAAATAAGTTGAAGATGAAAGCATATAGTAAACACATAATTCTGTTATTGTTTTCTTGTCTGTTTGTATTCATGGGACATGCACAGGTGATTCATATCACAGGTAATGTCTCAAAGATGATGAGAACATTGGATGGAAAGGGTAATGCGAAAGAACCTTTGTCGACACCCGTATATATTTTCGACAACAAAAAGGACGCTCGGGCGCAAGCAAACCTATATAATACAAAAGGGACGCGAGCTGGGTAGTGTTGTGAATATCAAGAGTAATGACGTTATTACGCCTGATTATGAAGGACACTTTGAGGCTGATGTTTCTGCAAATGGTGCTTTATTGGTGACCAATGGCGCACAGGTAAAGCTGATAGAAATAAAAGGTACGCAGCTAAACTATGACATAACTTTCGCTTCGGGGACTGATGATGCCATCTTGTTACAGGGTACAAGCGTCTATGCGAAACGCAAAGGAGTGAATTTTATCGAGCAACCCCCTTTGGATGATGGACCAAATCTCCACTGGAATGTATCGATTGGATTGCCCGAAGACTATGCAACAAAGCACTCACGACTGATTTTTTTCAGCCTGCAGCGATAGACATAGAATCAAAAGACACGGTGCAGTATTTGGAGCCGGTGGTGTTGGAGGGTTTCCAATATCACGCTAATCAGATTCGTCGAAAGAGTTATGATTATAACCGCAACGACTCACTTCATCCTTATTATAAAGTAGATCCACGACTAAGTTCGATGCCCGTGAAGATGGATTGGGAAATTACTTATCCGAAACCTGACCCTGATAAAGGCTATAAGTGGGTAGGAACTTTGAGCTTGGAAGACTATACTCATGTTTATTATAAAGAGTTTAAAGAGGGTACATCGCATAGCCGTAAACCATGGAAGATGTTGGATTTGGCAACAGCTAAAGTCGATATGGACCTTGGACCGCGTTTCTTTGAGCAAGTGAGAGCACGTCTTCAGGAAGTTCCAAGAGAGCTTCAGTTGTATTTTATCGTAGCAAAAGACGAGTTAACTCCTGATACTATCAATCAACAAACACTTGATATGCTTGTTCGAGAGCTTCGTTCTTACGGACGATCACTTGTTGGTTTCACTATTCAAGGAGGTGCTTCACCTGAGGGTGGCTATAATTTCAACAAGGACTTAGCTGCTCGTCGTGCACGAAAGATATTGAATATTGTTGGTTCTCAGATAAATAGTGCAAACCTGATTGTTAAGGATCCTCGTGTGTATACATGGGATGATGTAGCAGATTCGTTGGTTGCCCATGGACAAACTGCCGAGGCAGACGAACTGCGTAAATATGGAAAAGCAGGTGATAAAGCAGCTTTACGCCGCATGATGGATAGCAATCCGCTCGTGGTTAGAATCATGGAGAATCAACGAAAGATTCAAAGTACATACACTATTCGTCGTAACAAGATTTTAGATCCTGTTGAAACGGTTTGGACTTACTATAATGATCCACGCTATGCAGAGAATGGTCCTGAGGTGTTTTCAAATGGAGACTATTATAATTTGTTGAAACAGATTAAAGGATTCTGCTGAAGTAAGGAAGCTCGTTTTCAGGGCTTATCGTCAGAATATGGCGCGCAAAACAGCGAAATATAGTCCATTTGCAGCCTACATTGCTAATCGTGTAGCTTGTTATATGCTTGAACAGGACTCGATAGACCTTTAGCATCCTCGCTCCCATTTATAGACATGCAGTCAGGTGTTGAGGTAACGCGTCCGATAGCTTTTTGATAACTCTTACACCTATACGGTTAACTATAAAGAGATTGTTGCCAATCAAGCGTTGATGTATCTTCGTAAGCGTAAGATGGGAGAGGCAGCCTTCTTGGCAAATAAGTTGCCCGATACAGAGAAGTTCCATGAGTTGAAGATGCTCATAGATCTTGAGACATTGTTCTTCAAACAAAACAAAACACCAGAAGAAGAGGCTCGTGCGAAGACGGCATTAGCTTATGTAATGCAATCGAATCCAGTCAACCGAGCTGTGCTTAGCACCGAACTTGCACCTGAGTTGGGCTATACCTATAAACAGGTTGAGCCACTTGTAGACTCGTTGCCTGATAACTTGGCAAAGAAATGGTATCTAAAGGGAATCATTGCAGCAAATGATCCCGACATGGATAACGCCACTTTGACTGACCTTATCAGTAAGTATGGTTCGGAAACAGCCTTGAAACTCCAGGCCATTGATTGCCCGGACTTCTTAGCTTACTTCCAACATAGCTTTGATTTGGAGCCTTCTTTCAAGAAGTTCTATACTACAGATGCGAATGTTAGCGATGACCTTCGCAAACGTTATCCGTATAAAGAGGCTAATATTCCAGTCTATCGGAAACGTTTCAAGTATATAACGAAGACGGAAGATAATGATGATGAAAAAGGCTGAGGTGGCCGAATAAATAGATAAAACAGAAAGAAGATGAAAAAGATATTTTTGTTACTGTTATCTGTATCAGTAGCCTTTGTAGGAGGAGGAAGTGCAAAGGCCTCTGTCTCAACAAAGATGTTGTCTGCGGATGTGCATCCTCTTACCGTGCAAGATCCTGATACTGTTGCACGCGATTTAAGCGATTTAGAAGATGTAATCCCTGCATCTGCGACCACACAAGCGCAAGATACTGCATATTATGGTGCTGCCCGACAGAAGAATTTCAATGCTTTGAGATTCGTTCTTGATAGCCGTCATCGCTTTCAAAGGCGACCGCTATGTGCGTGGAGACTTTTGGAACAACACCTTTATAGATATGGGTGGTGGTGTCGGTGGATTCTATCATAATACGAATGCCGCATCTTTCACGCCAACACTCAGCTTGCGTTTGGGCGTAGGTAAAGTTGTAAGTCCGATGGTTTCCTTCCGTTTGGGCTTCGAAAAGGCATGGGCTTACTCACATGCTTCCACGACAGTTTACAACACAAACCAATACAATTCATACGGCGGTTACGTTGACTTCTTGTATAATTTCAGTAATTATCTCTTGGGCTATCGACCTGAACGACCTTTCAATGTGTCAGGAATCTTGGGCTTAGGAGTACAGACTGCAAGCCTTCATTCATGGAATAATGCAGACATGACTGCCGTTGGTGCCAGCACTTCTGGAGCCGCATTAGATGGTCATGTGGGTGTACAGTTCAAGTTCTTTGCAAGCCCATATGCTTCAATTGCCTTGGAACCCTATTTCAATGTGGCTACAAAGAAGTTGAATCTCTTGGCTAATCCTGGTTATAGTGACCCTGATTTTAGTTATGGAGTGAATTTCGCTTATCAGTGGAACTTTGCAAAACAGCTCTCGTATATGGCCAATGCAGGTATATTCCAAAAGCATTTCAACAACCAAAAACGCTATATGCTTGACAATGGTCAATTGCAACATCTTCGTTATCCGATGTTCTTCGACTATAGTTTTGGTCCAATGTATGTTGGAAAATCATACAATTTGTCGCTGCGTAACACAAGAGGATTCGATGCTTTGGCAGCAGTGGGCTGGTGGTTAGCACCTGCAGCTGGTGTGCGTGCAGGCGTTCATGTGACCAACGGCGACTGGAAGCAAGGCTCAATAGGCAATGATGACACGAAGTCCCTTATCGGTACACGTGGTGTAAACGTTGACTTCCTCTTCAATCCCTTTGGATTTAAGCGCCATTATAATTGGGATGCACCTGTTGGAATGAATCTTCTTGCGGGCTATGAATTTGGTGGAATGAAGAAGACGGCAGCCAGTTTGCTTGGTTCTTATGAAGGAAATTATACTGCATTTAGATTTGGAGGACAGCTTTGGATGAAGCTAACAAATGATCTTCGCCTAACACTTGAGCCTACTTATATGCAGATAGAGCATTATAATGGCAATCTTGATCGTGAGCGTTATGATGAATATGCTGTCAAGCTTGGACTCTCATTGCTCTTCCGAGACAAAGGAATCCGTAACTATCGTAACGTGGAATCAGACTCTGTTCTCAATACCGTTCAGCGCGGATACTTCTTGGGTTTGGGCTTAGGATGGAACAATACAGTGTGGGAATGGCGTTTCAAAGGCTACCAACATGACTTATTGAAGAATGCGGTTCTCTTTGGAGGATATCGTTTCAACAAGATACATGGCATTCGTTTACAGGCAGAGTGGATGAAGGAAGCACAGGCTTTCTTTGACAGTTATGGTTCAGGTATAGAAAAGTTTACCTATAATAACTACCTGTTATCAACTGATTACCAGATTAATCTCTTTAATGCGATGGCGGGATATGACCCACTTCGTCGCTGGAATGTATATATGTATGCCGGCCCAACGCTATTGTTAGGCGATGGAGGTGCAGCCTTTGCAGCTAATGTTGGAGGTATGGTTACCTATAATATAACACCAAACCTCTCTCTCTTCTATAGCCATACTATTTATCGTATGCCGAAAACACGCTACCCACACCACATGGTTTATACTCGTGATGGTATCTTTACGAACAACCTTAACGTGGGTATCATGTATAATTTCGACCGAGATAACAATATCTTTGCAGCTGCTTCTCAACGCCGTTTCTTCTTTGAATACGGCTTTGGTCCAGCCTATACAGGTCGTACTCCGTTACGTTTCCGCAACACAAGAGGCTTTGATGCCAATGCTTCTATAGGCTGGTGGTTCTCCTCAGCCTTTGCACTTCGCGGTGGAGTTCACGTCACAAATGCAGACTGGCAGACTACCCAGTACGCGAATGAAGATACAAAACTCCTCGTCGGTACACGTGGAATTGCAGCCGACTTACTTATTAATCCCCTCGGCTTTGTTAAGGATTATAATTGGGAAATGCCGTTTGGATTCAACCTTGTTGGAGGTTATGAGTTTGGTCAAGGCAAGCGAACCATGACACCTTATGCAGATTCTTTTGAAGGAAACTACACTGCTTTGCGTGGTGGTGTGCAGCTTTGGGCACGCCTTGCTAACGGACTTCGCTTTACTCTTGAACCGATGGTATCGTCAGTTAAGCTTAAGGGTGTAAACGGATATAACTATAACGAATATGCGTTGAAGGCCGGAGTAGCTGTACTTTTCAAGCGTCAGGCAGAGCGTAACTACCCAGATGTCCCCTCGGATGAGGTTCGGAATATTCCTAAGAAGGGTTATTTCTTAGGCGTAGGTATGGGTTGGAGTAACACTATTTGGGATTGGCGATTCTCTGGATATCAGCATGGTGTGTTGAAGAATGCCACAATCTTTGGTGGTTATCACTTCAATGAACTTCATGGTATACGTCTACAGAGTGAGTGGATGCGCGAGAAAATAGCCTTCCCTAACTATGCAAGTCAAGTAAAACTGAAGCCAAATAATTATCTCCTTTCACTTGACTATCAGTTCAATCTCTATAACTATATGGCAGGATATGACCCATCTTGCCGCTGGAATGTATATCTCTATGGTGGTCCAACACTTGCTGTTGGTGACGGCGGAACTAAGCTTGCGGCTAATGTCGGCGGTATGGTTACGTATAATCTCACGCCAGATGTCTCTCTGTTCTATAGTCATACGATTTATCGTTTCAATAAACATTATTATCCAACGAGCCTTGTTTATACGCGTGATGGAACGTATACGAACAACTTGAACATTGGTGTGATGTATTCGTTTGATGCTTTCCGCAACTTCCTTATCCGCGATGATGAAGGCAATCCGATGCGTCGTCCTCTCTTCTTAGAGTATGGTATTGGGCCAACGTTTATGAGTAAGACTCCTTTGAAAGGTTTCAAGACCACTGGTTTTGATTCAAAGTTCCTCGTTGGATGGTGGGCAAACTCTGCTGTTGGCGTTCGAGGCGGTGCACATGTAACTAATGCTAACTGGGACAAAGGTAGCTTTATGGGTGATGATGTCACCTTGCTCATTGGTACGCGTGGTGCTTTATTCGACCTGTTGATTAATCCATTAGGCTTCGTTTCGCATTATGATTGGAACTCACCCCTTGGCTTTAATGTCTTTGGTGGATATGAAATAGGTCATGCAAAGAAGACAAGTGCAGGCTTTGTCAATACATTTGAGGGCAACTATCATACGTTCCGAGTAGGTGGACAGTTATGGGCTAAGTTGACAAATGACTTGCGTTTGACCTTCGAACCAACCTTCTCAGCAATCAAATTGTCTGCTTCTGATGACAATCGTCATAATCAATTTGCACTCAATGTGGGTGTTTCTATGCTTATGAGAAGTAAGAAATTCCGTGACTATGATGAGACTCTTCCTGAAGAAAAGCGTTATAACTTACCATTACAAGGCTTTCTTTGTCGGCGGTGGATTCGGTTGGAATAACACCATTTGGCGTTGGAAGTTCAGCTCTCAAAAGGGAGATTTGCTGAAGAATGCAATGGCTTTTGCCGGTTATAACTTCTCAACAGTGCACGGAGTTCGTGTACAAGGCGAGTGGATGAGAGAGAAAATGGACAACAACGAAGGTGCAGGTATCTATACAGAACACTTCAACAATGTGCTCGTTTCATTCGATTATCAACTCAATGCGCTTAATGCCATCTCAGGATTTGACCCTGCTCGCCGTTGGAATGTATATTTCTATGGAGGTCCAACGATGTTGATGGGCACTGGCGGATTTAAGGGAGCATTGAATGTTGGTGGTCAAGTGGGCTACTCAATCAACCGCAACCTTTCGCTATTCTATAGCCATACAGTTTATCGTATGCCTGCTGGTCGCTATCCACATAGCCAGCCTTTCACGAAGAATGGTACGTTTACAAACAACCTGAATATTGGTTTGATGTATAATTTTAAGTAAGATAAGGCCCTGTCTTCCATACAGATAGGCTTATTACAAAAAAGTAATCAAAGGTCCACATTGGTCATTTTATCGCCAATGTGGACCTTTTTTATTTCATATTGATATGGAGGTTGTGAAACTTAAAGATTATAGAATGAGCTGTGATTGTTTTATAGCTGAAAACCAACGAAAAAGAGAGGATGTTGATAGGGGCTTAGAATCATCAAATCATTTGAGGCATTTCACACGATGATATGTGCCATTTTTACCGAGTAAACTGCGTCAGATGGTTGTATGATTTGACGTAAAATATCGTGTAAACAGGTAGCGATCACTTTTGGTTTTAAGACGAATATTGCTTTAGTACACTCATTCCTTTTTCTTCAACTTTCTGCAGCTGCCTGTCCTGCCACAACCCCTGTTGTCCAAGCCGCTTGCAGGTTAAATCCTCCTGTAATTGCATCGATATCCAGGACTTCGCCAGCGAAATAGAGACCTGGGACAAACTTTGCTTTCGAGTGTTTTTGCATGGATTGATTCCAAACTTATACCGCCACAAGTCACAAATTCGGCTCGAAATGTGCCCTTGCTCGCAATGGTATATTGATCGTTGGTTAAGACTTCAATGAGTCGATTCAGCGTTTTCCGCCCAAGTTCTCCCCAAGGTTTCCTCTCATCTAATTGAAGTTTAGCCAAGATGTAGAGCCATAATCGCGTTGGAATAGCCAAAGGATGGAGCGTGCCGAGTTGTTTTCGGGCGTGTTGAAGCTGAAATTTTATGAGCACATCTTCTACTTCTGTGCGCGAGCTTTTACCTATCCAGCTCACCGAAAGCGGTGATTTATAGTCGTGTTCAGCCAGCCATCGGGCGGCGTATGAAGACAGTTTTAGGACAGCCGGACCGCTCATTCCCCAGTGAGTCACGAGGAGTGGTCCCTCTGCGCGCATTTTTGTACCTGGGATTGTGACTGCAACCGAGTCGACAACTGTGCCCATGAGGTTACAAAACGCATGGTCGTTGATGGTGAAAGTGAATAGGGATGGGACGGGAGATGCTATCTTATGCCCCAGCGAGGCAAGGTAATGAAGTTGCTTTTCTTGGGGCGCTCCACCCGTAGTCACGACAACTCGGTCGAACATTCGACAGGAGTCGTCAGCAAAGGTCAGGGCGATGTGTCCCGTCTTCCGTAGGTTGAAGCGAGGTTAGTCGGTGTCGGCAACAGATAGTAATGCCCAATTTCTTGGCTTGATTTGTCAGGCAATCCATGACGGCATGAGCGTCTTGAGCCTTTGGAAAGACACATTCATCTTCCTGTATCACGACGGGTACGCCATGAGATTCAAACCAACGAATCGTATCTTCATGGTTAAAGATCTTCATTAAGCGCTTCATCAGCTTTTGCACCTCGAGGGTAAGCTTGCTGCATATCCGTGATATTTGCAAAACTGTTTGTTAGATTACATCGTCCGCCTCCTGTGATTTCCACTTTTGACAACACTTTATGTGACCGCTCAAAGATAGTTACCTTTGTTGCAGGGTTGGTCGTTCGAGCGGTGATGGCAGCCATAAAGCCCGCTGCCCCGCCACCAATGATAGCTATTTCCATTGTTTATTATGTGTAGTTTTTAATCAGAGATAGTGGTCAACACAAACACAAGACTTCCTTATTCCTTTCAAAGGAGCATGGCATTCGTTAGGTTGAACCACGATAAATAAAACTGCCTATGGTTGCAAATTTACGAAATGTTTATAGAAATATATTCTTTTGTGGACGCGAATCCCTACACTTGACGAAATTTTTTGTGATGCAATGGGTTGTGAAAGATTTGTAACAGTTATGAGATATAATTCTTGTGACATTCAAATATTTTGCTTACCTTTTGTCATAACTCAATTAACAACCTTTATAAACATTATTATATATGGAAAATGAAAACAATCAGCAGCAGAACCTGCAAATAGATTTGAAACCGGAAATTGCCAAAGGTGTTTATGCAAACTTGGCCTTAATTACTCATTCAAGCTCAGACTTCGTGTTGGATTTTCGCCACGATGTTGCCAGGAATGCCCTAAGCCCTGAGGTGAGTGCACGCGTAGTAATGGCTCCCGAACATGCCAAGCGTTTGTTGCAGGCTTTGCAAGAAAATATTTATAAGTACGAACAACAATTTGGTAAGATTGTGATTCCAGAGCAGATGGATCGCATGGCAACACCATTTAATGTGCCGGAGAAAGGAATCATAAAAGCAGTGGGCATCGCTGCCTTTTATGCTTGCCTTAACTTGGCAGTTCTTCTTTAGAAAGAAGATAATATGATTTTGAATAAAACCATAAGTGAATGAGATGAGTCGGTGATTCATCTCATTTTTGTTTGTAATCATTGATAGTTTAGGAACTGAAGGAAGACAATTTTTTTCTATCGTTAGCAGCCTTTTTTTATAGAAAACACCCCTTTTGGTTTCTAACATTTTTGACTAATTTTGCAAATAAAAAAAGCTCAATGAGTATTATTGTTTTCACGATTTTATTGTTTTTAGGAGCCTATTGTGCAGGATTATTAGGTTCGCTAACCGGTTTGGGAGGAGGCGTTGTAGTCATTCCTCTGCTTACCTTGTGTTTCGGAATAGACTTTTCATTACGCCATCGGTGCAGCCTTGGTAGCGTCGATAGCAACCTCATCGGGGTCGGCAAGTGCTTATGTTAAGGAAGGAATGACTAATATTCGGTTGGGAATGTTCCTTGAAGTAGCTACCAGTCTCGGTGCAGTCTTGGGTGCAGCAGCGGCATTATGGATGCCAACAAATGCCATTGCGATTATCTTTGGAGGCGTTTTGCTCCTCACAGTGGCTATGCAATTCAAACAAAAGACGGATTATGTGGACGTGAAAGGAAGCAAGTTGGCGATGAAATTGAAGCTCTTTGGCAGTTATCCGAATAAAGAAGGGAAGCTTCAAAACTACGAACTCAAGAACGTTCCAGGTGGATTTGCGGTGATGGTACTTGCTGGTGCCTTGTCAGGACTATTGGGTATTGGCAGTGGAGTGCTGAAAGTGTTGGCTATGGACAGTTGTATGAAGGTGCCATTTAAGGTTAGTACCACGACAAGTAACTTTATGATAGGTGTAACTGCAGTGACTTCGGCTGTGGTTTACCTGCAACGAGGATATATTGAGCCAGGAATTGCCTTCCCAATTATGGTAGGTGTGTTGGCTGGGGCAATGAGTGGAGCAAAACTTTTTGAAAGCGTTTGGATGTTAAACTCCTAAGAAAGATATTTGCTGTTGCTATTTTTGTTAGTGGCTTTTAAATATGATATATAATGGTATTATAGGTAAGTTCTGATATGGAAAACAATTCAAATTCTAAGAATAATATGAACATTCTGATTGGCAATACCTTGCGAATTGGAGTTCTTTTGGCTTGTGTCATCGCGTTGTTAGGTGGTATTTGGTATATCGTTTCATCTTCAGGAATGGGTTTACCAGACTATTCGGTCTTTAAAGATGGTGGAGATCCCAGTTACACTACATTCAGTGGGATTATTCATTCGGTTTTAACCTTCTCGCCAATAGGTTGGGTTCAGCTTAGTGTTGTCGTCTTAATGCTTACACCCGTCATGCGTGTTGTGCTTTCATTGGTAGATTTTGGCATTCAGCGAGACTGGTTGTATGTCATCATTACAGGCATTGTATTGTTTGTAATCATTGCAAATTCACTCATAGGAGTAGGGTAATGAGTGTTAAATAATAAATAAATAGTTATTTATTGTTAATTACTTATGTTTGCGTAAGCTATTCGTTTCCATATTATTAGGTCATTTAATGGAAACTTTGTACCTTTGCACTCGAAATGACAGGGCGGATTGTACACTTTCATAAGAGAGCGTGTGCCTTGTCTGTACGAAGTAGATAATAAATAAAAATAAATATATAAATTAAAAAAAGTTAAGTTATGCCTACTATTTCACAATTAGTAAGAAAGGGCAGAAAGGACATCGTAGACAAGAGTAAGTCCCCAGCTTTGGATAACTGTCCTCAGCGTCGTGGCGTTTGTGTTCGTGTTTACACTACGACTCCTAAGAAGCCTAATTCAGCAATGCGTAAGGTTGCTCGTGTACGTTTGACAAACCAGAAGGAAGTAAACTCATACATCCCCTGGAGAAGGTCACAACCTTCAGGAGCATAGTATTGTACTTGTTCGTGGTGGTCGTGTTAAGGACCTTCCTGGTGTACGTTATCACATTGTTCGCGGAACACTTGATACAGCCGGTGTTGCAAACCGCACACAGCGTCGTTCTAAGTATGGTGCTAAACGCCCAAAGGCAGCTAAGAAATAATTGCTGAGCTAAAGATTTTTTTATTCAAACGTTTTGCTGGAGAATTGTTGGACGCAGGTTGAGTAAATATTCGAGTGCGGATATTGAAGAACATGAATGACAACCCCATGCAGAATTTATTTTTTTCAAAACAAAATGAGAAAAGCAAAACCAAAGAAACGCGTGATCCTTCCGGATCCAGTTTACAATGATCAGAAGGTTTCTAAGTTTGTAAACCATTTGATGTATGATGGTAAGAAGACCATTTCATACGAGATTTTCTACAAAGCTCTTGATACAGTGAAAGAGAAGATGGCTAAAGAAGAGAAGCCAGCTCTTGAGATTTGGAAACAAGCTTTGGATAATATTACTCCTCAAGTAGAGGTAAAGAGCCGCCGAATTGGTGGTGCTACTTTCCAGGTTCCGACTGAAATTCGTCCAGACCGCAAGGAAAGTATTTCAATGAAGAATTTGATTGCTTTCGCACGTAAGCGTGGAGGAAAGTCAATGGCAGAGAAACTTGCTGCTGAGATTATGGATGCATACAACAATCAGGGTGGTGCATTTAAGCGTAAAGAAGATATGCATCGTATGGCAGAGGCTAACCGTGCGTTCGCTCATTTCAGATTCTAATTAATAAAGGTAAAAAGAAAATGGCAAATCGCGATTTACATTTGACTCGTAACATCGGTATCATGGCCCACATCGATGCTGGTAAAAACAACTACCTCAGAACGTATCTTGTTCTACACAGGTAAGACGCATAAAATCGGTGAGGTGCATGATGGTGCAGCTACAATGGACTGGATGGCCCAGGAGCAGGAACGCGGTATTACAATTACTTCGGCTGCAACAACTTGTAACTGGAACTATGATGGTAAATCATATAAAATCAACTTGATTGATACTCCGGGACACGTTGACTTTACAGCTGAGGTAGAACGTTCACTACGTGTACTTGATGGTGCTGTTGCAACCTATTCTGCTGCCGATGGTGTACAGCCTCAGTCTGAGACTGTTTGGCGTCAGGCAGATAAGTATAACGTGCCACGTATCGGTTATGTGAATAAGATGGACCGCTCAGGTGCTAACTTCTTCGAGACAGTTCAGCAGATGAAGGATATCCTTGGGGCTAATCCTATCGCTATCCAGATTCCAATCGGCGCAGAAGAAAACTTCAAAGGTGTTGTCGATTTGATTAAAAATGAAAAGCTATCCCTGTGGCACGATGAGACCATGGGTGCTGAATACGACGTTGAAGAAATCCCTGCAGAACTTGCTGATGAGGCTGCTGAATGGCGCGAGAAACTTGTAGAAGGTGCAGCAAACTTTGATGATGAAGTGATGGAACTTTATCTCGAAGGGTAAGGAAATCAGCGAAGAAATGTTGCTTCGTGCTATTCGTAAAGGCTGTATTGCTATGGAGTGCTGTCCTATGTTGTTAGGATCTTCTTATAAGAATAAAGGTGTTCAACCTCTGTTGGATTATGTTTGTGCCTTCCTTCCTTCACCAGTTGATACACAGGCTATCGTAGGAACGAATCCTGATACAGATGAAGAAGAAGATCGTAAGCCTTCAGAGGATGCTCCAACATCAGCTCTTGCCTTTAAGATTGCAACCGATCCTTTCATGGGACGTCTTGTGTTCTTCCGTGTTTATTCAGGTAAGGTTGTTGCTGGTTCTTATGTATATAACCCACGTTCTGGTAAGCGTGAGCGCATCAGTCGTCTGTTCCAAATGAATTCAAAGCAAGAAATTCCAATGGAATCTATTGATGCTGGTGATATTGGTGCAGGTGTAGGTTTCAAAGATATCCGTACAGGTGATACGCTTTGTGATGAAAAAGCACCAATCGTATTGGAGTCAATGACATTCCCTGACACTGTGATTTCTATTGCTGTTGAGCCAAAGAGCCAAGCAGATGTTGCGAAGATGGATAATGGTCTTGCTAAACTTGCAGAAGAAGATCCAACATTTACTGTTCGTACAGATGAGCAAAGTGGTCAGACTATTATTTCAGGTATGGGTGAGTTGCACTTGGATATCATCATCGACCGTTTGAAACGTGAGTTTAAGGTTGAATGTAACCAAGGTAAACCTCAGGTGAACTATAAGGAGGCTATCACTCGTTCTGCACAGAGCCGTGAGACTTATAAGAAACAATCTGGTGGTCGTGGTAAGTTTGCTTGTATTGATGTAACTATCGGTCCGAAAGATGAAGACTACACAGAAGGTGACTTGCAGTTCATCAATGAAGTTAAAGGTGGTAACGTACCAAAGGAGTTTATCCCTTCTGTACAGAAAAGGTTTCGCTGATTGTTTAAGTAATGGTGTTCTTGGTGGCTTTCCCAATGACAGGCTTGAAAGTTACATTAACAGATGGTAGCTTCCACCCTGTAGACTCTGATCAGTTATCATTTGAATTAGTTGCACACCAAGCTTTCAAGGTGCTTTGCCCGAAGGCAGGTCCTGTTTTGATGGAACCTATCATGAAGGTTGAGGTTGTTACGCCAGAAGAAAACATGGGTGATGTGATTGGTGACTTGAATAAACGTCGTGGTTTGGTTCAAGGTATGGAAGAAGCTCGTAGTGGTGCACGTATCGTTAAAGCAATGGTTCCATTAGCAGAGATGTTCGGTTATGTAACAGCACTGCGTACTATTACTTCTGGACGTGCTACTTCTTCAATGGAGTATGATCATCACGCAGCACTTTCTACAAGCATAGCTAAGGAAGTGCTTGAGGAAGTTCATGGTCACGCAGAACTCCTTTAATTGAGAAAACTATAAAAGTTGAGAGGCGTTGTTTAGCGTATGACTCTTAAACAACGTACCTCTTTACTTCATTTACTAACAATTTTTATAATTTAAAAAGTATGAGTCAGAAAAATTAGAATTAAGCTGAAGTCTTACGATCACATGTTGGTTGATAAGTCAGCTGAAAAAGATTGTGAAAGCTGTAAAGGCTACAGGTGCAATCGTTAGTGGTCCTATTCCATTGCCAACTCACAAACGTATCTTCACAGTAAACCGTTCAACTTTCGTAAATAAGAAGGCTCGTGAACAGTTTCAGCTTTCAGATTATAAACGTCTTATAGACATTTATAGTTCTACTGCTAAGACCGTTGATGCATTGATGAAGTTGGAATTGCCTTCAGGTGTAGAAGTAGAGATCAAAGTCTAATTTCAAAGTAGTAAATTATTAATTGATAAATTTTTATTGAAATGCCAGGATTAATTGGAAAAAAAATCGGAATGACATCCGTTTTCAGTGCCGACGGTAAGAATGTTCCGTGCACTGTTATCGAAGCTGGTCCTTGTGTTGTAAACCCAAGTTAAAACAGAAGAAAAAGATGGTTACAAAGCACTTCAGTTGGGTTTCGAAGAGGCTAAGGAGAATCGTACCTCTAAGCCAATGATGGGAACCTTTAAGAAGGCAGGCACAACACCAAAGAAGCACTTGGCCGAGTTCAAGTTTAATGAGGAATACAACCTTGGTGACACACTCACCGTTGAGATTTTTCTCAGATGCTAAGTTTGTAGACATCGTTGGTACTTCTAAAGGTAAGGGATTTCAAGGTGTTGTTAAGCGTCATGGTTTTGGTGGTGTAGGTCAAAGTACACATGGTCAAGATGACCGCGCACGTAAACCGGGATCAATCGGTGCTTGTTCTTATCCTGCAAAGGTTTTTAAGGGCATGCGCATGGGTGGTCAAATGGGTGGTGATCGTGTTACTACTCAAAATCTTCAGGTGTTAAAGGTAATTCCAGAGCACAATCTCCTTCTTGTTAAGGGTTCTGTTGCTGGATGTAATGGTTCAACCGTTTTAATCAAAAAGTAATGGAAGTTAGTGTTTTAAATATCAAAGGTCAGGAGACTGGAAGGAAGGTGACTCTTAATGAGGCTATCTTTGGAATAGAGCCTAACGATCACGTGCTTTATTTAGATGTTAAAGCAGTATCTTGCTGCGCAGCGTCAAGGAACAGCTAAAACGAAAGAAAGAAGTGAATTAAGTGGCTCTACTCGTAAGCTCGGTCGCCAAAAAGGCGGTGGTGGTGCACGTCGTGGTGATATTAATTCACCTGTATTAGTTGGTGGTGCTCGTGTATTCGGTCCGAAACCTCGTAATTATGACTTCAAATTAAATAAAAAAGTAAAAGTTCTTGCACGTAAATCTGCTTTATCTTACAAAGTTCAAGATAATGCTATAATTGTAGTTGAGGACTTAAAATTTTGAAGCTCCAAAGACTAAAAGAATTTGTAAATTTTGCAAAAAATATAAAAGTAGAAGGGAAGAAAACTTTAGTTCTTTTGTCAGAAGTTAATAAAAACGTATATTTGTCCGCTCGTAATATTCAAGGGACTGAAAGTAATGACAGCAACATCTCTCAATACGTATAAAGTTTTTGAATGCAGACATTGTTGTAATTGCAGAAAGTGCTCTTAAGGCTATTGACGGAATCTTAAATAAATAATAAGGAGGTTTAGATTATGGCATTTATCATTAAACCATTGGTTACTGAGAAGCAATCTAAGATTACTGAGAAGAATGCGAGTCGCTATGGCTTTTGTCGTTCGTCCAGAGGCTAATAAGCTCCAGATTAAGAAGGAAGTCGAAGCCTTGTACAATGTTACAGTAGTTGAAGTGAATACACTTCGTTATGCCGGCAAGCGTTCAAGTCGTTATACAAAGGCTGGTCTTATTAAAGGCCAAAAGAATGCGTTTAAGAAGGCTATCGTTACAGTAAAGGATGGCGATACAATTGATTTTTACAGCAATATTTAAATAAAAAAATGGCAGTACGTAAATTAAAACCCGGTTACTCCGGGACAAAGACACAAGGTTATTGGCACGTTCGAAGATATTACTGCATCCGTGCCAGAGAAGTCTCTCGTTTACGGCAAACATTCTACTGGTGGTCGAAATAACACTGGTAAAATGACCGTTCGCTACATTGGCGGTGGCCATAAGCAGAAGTATCGTTTGATAGACTTCAAGCGAGAGAAAGATGGTGTTCCAGCTGTAGTAAAGACAATCGAGTATGATCCTAATAGATCAGCTCGTATAGCTCTTTTGTTCTACGCTGATGGTGAAAAACGTTACATTATTGCTCCTAACGGACTGCAGGTAGGTGCTACACTGATGTCTGGTGCAGATGCTGCTCCTGAAATTGGTAATGCTCTTCCACTTGCAAACATTCCTGTTGGTACGGTAATTCATAATATTGAATTGCGTCCTGGTCAGGGTGCTTTGCTCGTTCGTTCGGCTGGTAACTTTGCTCAGTTGACTTCTCGTGAGGGTAGTTATTGTGTTATTAAGCTCCCTTCTGGCGAAACTCGTCAGATTTTTGAGTGCTTGTAAAGCTACGGTAGGTAGTGTTGGTAATTCTGACCATGCTTTGGAGCAGTCTGGTAAGGCTGGTCGTTCACGTTGGTTAGGTCGTCGTCCACATAACCGTGGTGTTGTTATGAATCCTGTTGATCACCCAATGGGTGGTGGTGAAGGTCGTCAGAGTGGTGGTCATCCACGTTCTCGTAAAGGTCTTTACGCTAAGGGTCTCAAGACTCGTGCACCTAAGAAGCTTTCAAACAAGTATATTATCGAAAGAGCTAATAAAAAAATAAAGAGTAAATTATGAGTCGTTCATTAAAAAAAGGGTCCATATATCAACGTGTCACTCGAGAAGAAGATTCTCGCTTTGAACGAGAGTGGTAAGTCGAGTGTTGTGAAGACCTGGGCCAGAGCATCAATGATTTCCCCTGATTTTGTGGGACACACTGTTGCAGTTCATAACGGAAATAAATTCATCCCTGTTTATATTACTGAGAATATGGTTGGTCACAAACTTGGTGAGTTTGCACCTACACGTCGTTTTGGCGGTCACTCTGGTAATAACAAGAAGTAAGCGGGATTAAATCCATTTAATAAAATAGAATAATAATGGGAGCAAGAAAACATATCGCAGCTGAAAAAAATAAAGAAGCTCGCAAAAATCTGTACTTCGCAAAGCTCAAAGGGGTTCCTTCTTCTCCACGTAAGATGCGCTATGTCGTAGATATGGTTCGTGGTCTTGAAGTAGGACGTGCTCTCGGAGTACTCAAGTTTCTCTAAGAAGCAAGCTGCTTTGGACGTTGAAAAAATTACTTCGCTCAGCAATTGCTAACTGGGAAACAAAGAATGGCCGCAAAGCTGAAGATGGTGAATTGTATATCAGCAAAGTCTTCGTAGATGAAGGTGTTACAATGAAACGTATGAGACCTGCGCCACAGGGACGTGGTTACAGGATTCGCAAACGTTCTAATCATGTGACTTTGTTTGTTGATGCCAAAACTAACGACGAAAAATAAAGAATAGAATGGGACAAAAAGTTAATCCGATAAGCAACCGACTTGGTATAATCCGTGGTTGGGATTCAAAACTGGTTTGGTGGCAAGAATTTTGGTGATAACCTTGTTGAGGATCGTAAGATTCGTAAGTATCTCAATGAGCGTTTGGCGAAGGCAAGTGTATCGCGTATTGTAATAGAACGTACATTGAAACTCGTTACCATCACTATTTGCACAGCCCGTCCAGGTATCGTCATTGGTAAAGGTGGTCAGGATGTTGATAAATTGAAAGAGGAATTAAAGAAACTCTATAAAAAAAGACATCCAAATTAATATATTTGAGGTTAAGAAACCCGAACTAGATGCAAATATCGTTGCTAACAACATCGCTCGCCAAGTGGAAGGCAAAATTTCATATCGTCGTGCCATTAAGATGGCTGTTCAGAATACGATGCGTGCAGGTGCTGAGGGTATTAAAGTTCAAATTACAGGTCGTCTGAATGGTGCTGAAATGGCACGTAAGGAAATGTTCAAGGAAGGTCGCACTCCTTTGCATACATTCCGTGCAGACATCGATTACTGTGCTACTGAGGCCTTAACAAAGGTTGGTCTTTTGGGTATAAAAAGTATGGATTTGTCGAGGTGAAGTTTACGGGAAGCGTGAATTGACCCCTAACTTTACTCAGGAGAAACAAGTTGGTGGCCGTTCTAATAGCCGTAATGGCCGCGGTAGTCGAAAGAGAAACAATAACCGTTAAAAGAAAAAGCTATCATGTTACAGCCAAAAAGAGTAAAATATAGAAGACCTCAAGATGGGCGTGGTAATAAAGGCAATGCTCACAGAGGTACACAGCTGGCTTTTGGTTCTTTCGGCATCAAGACACTTGAGCCAAAGTGGATTAATAGCCGACAAATAGAGGCTGCTCGTGTAGCCGTAAACCGCTACATGAATCGTCAAGGTCAGGTTTGGATTCGCATTTTCCCTGATAAACCAATCACTCGTAAACCTGCTGATGTCCGCATGGGTAAAGGTAAAGGTGATCCTGCAGGTTGGGTTGCACCGGTAACTCCGGGACGTATCCTCTTTGAAGTAGAGGGAGTTTCATTTGATATTGCCAAAGAGGCTTTGCGCCTTGCAGCACAGAAACTTCCTGTAAAGACTAAGTTTGTTGTTAGACGTGATTTCGATAAAAACGCTTAAGCTATGAAGATGAAAGAATTAAAAGAACTCGATGTCAAGGCATTGGCAGAGAAGTTGGAGAGTGAAAAGGCACAGCTTAATCAATTGAAGCTGAACCATTCAGTTGCTCCTCTTGAAAATCCATCACAGATTAAGGCAGCTCGTCGTAATGTTGCACGTATCGAAACAGAACTTCGTCAGAGAGAACTTAATAAATAATAATGGTCCAGATGGAAACAAGAAATTTAAGAAAAGTAAGACAGGGTGTTGTTGTCAGCAACAAGATGGATAAAACCATTGTTATAGCCTCTAAGTTCAAAGAGAAGCACCCTATTTATGGTAAGTTTGTTCAAAGACAAAGAAATACCACGCTCATGACGAGAAGAACGAAGCAAATGTAGGCGATACAGTTCAGATTATGGAAACTCGTCCTCTGTCAAAGACTAAGAGATGGAGATTAGTACAAATTGTAGAAAAAGCTAAGTAATTATGATACAGGCAGAATCAAGACTTACAGTATGTGATAACAGCGGCGCACGTGAAGCAAAATGTATCCGTGTCCTCGGTGGTACCGGCCGTCGTTATGCCAGCGTAGGTGACGTTATTGTGGTAGCTGTCCAGAACGTCATCCCATCAAGTGATTTGAAAAAGGGTGCAGTATCAAAAGCTTTGATCGTTCGCACAAAGAAGGAAATCCGTCGTGCAGATGGTTCTTATATCCGTTTCGACGATAACGCTTGTGTATTGCTTAACAATGCAGGAGAACTCCGTGGTAGCCGTATCTTTGGTCCAGTTGCTCGTGAACTCCGTGCGGTGAATATGAAGGTCGTTTCTTTAGCACCTGAGGTTCTTTAATTAATCATAAAACAAGTAAGTAATGAGTAAGTTACATATAAGAAAAGACGATAAGGTTGTTGTTCTTACCGGAAGAGACAAGGGCAAGACAGGTAAAGTGCTCAAGGTGTTAGTTAGCAAGAATTGTGCTATCGTAGAGGGACGTAACCTTGTATCAAAGAGCACTAAGCCTTCAGCAAAGAATCCTCAGGGGGGCATTGTAAAGATGGAGGCTCCTATTCATGTATCAAATCTGAGTCTGATCGATCCCAAGAGTGGTAAAGCTACTCGAGTTGCCATCAAGCATGAAGGCAAGAATGTGATTCGTATCGCTAAAAAGTCAGGGGAGGAAATTAAATAATGGATACAGCACAGTTAAAGAAAGTATATAAGGAGACTATAGCTCCTGAACTTCAGAAGCAGTTCAACTATTCTTCAGCAATGCAGGTTCCTGTTTTGAAGAAGATTGTGATTAATCAGGGTCTCGGTGATGCAACACAAGACAAGAAGATTGTCGATGTTGCAGTTAATGAGATTACCGCTATCACTGGTCAGAAGGCTGTTGCAACCTATTCTAAGAAGGATATTGCAAACTTCAAACTGCGTAAGAAGATGCCAATCGGCGTCATGGTAACACTTCGTGGTCAGCGCATGTATGAGTTCTTAGAAAGACTTATCCGTGTTTCTCTTCCACGTATTCGTGACTTCAAGGGTATCACAACAAAGTTTGATGGTCGCGGTAACTACACTTTAGGTATTACCGAACAGATTATCTTCCCAGAGATTAATATCGATGAGATAGACCGTATCCAGGGTATGAACATCACTTTCGTTACTTCAGCAGCAACTGATGAAGAAGGTTTTGCTCTTCTCAAGGCATTCGGACTTCCATTCAAGAACGCTAAAAACGATTAAGGAATATGGCAAAAGAATCAATGAAAGCTCGCGAGGTTAAGCGTGCAAAGCTTGTTGCTCGTTACGCTGAAAAGCGCGCAGCTCTGAAAAAGATTATCGCTACGTCTGAAGATGTTGCTGAAGCTTATGAAGCTGCACGCAAACTTCAGGCTATCCCCAAGAATGCTAATCCTATCCGTCTACACAACCGTTGCAAGATTACAGGGCCGTCCTAAAGGTTATATCCGCCAGTTCGGTTTGTCTCGTATTCAGTTCCGTGAGATGGCATCAGCTGGTTTGATTCCTGGTGTGAAGAAAGCAAGCTGGTAATTCGGAATAGCAAAGTGAATGATGTTTAAGCATCTGTAATTAAGCTCTTTTTGATTAGCTTTATAATTCCTAATATTTCATTTGGTAATAAGCGTCATAATGTGCTACAATTTGATAGCTTTTATACGATGATTTCTTTGGAATCGGAAAGTTAATCTACTCGGCTTGCTTTACAGACGAACATCAGTCACTTTACTTCTAATCGTTCTTAAACGGATTTTTTTAATATTGTCGGGGTTGTCCCGATTAATTAAACATTTATATTTTATGACAGATCCAATAGCAGATTATCTGACAAGACTCAGAAACGCAATCATGGCTCATCACCGTGTAGTTGAAGTTCCTGCGTCTAACTTGAAGAAAGAGATCACCAAGATCCTCTTCGAGAAGGGATACATCTTGAACTACAAGTTCATTGAAGATGGTCCTCAGGGTTCAATTAAGGTCGCACTGAAGTACGATCCATCAACAAAGCAGAGCGCTATCAAGAGTTTGAAGCGTGTGTCTACACCAGGTTTGCGTAAGTATACCGGTTATAAAGACATGCCGAGAGTAATTAACGGATTAGGTATTGCTATCTTATCTACATCCCAAGGTGTAATGACAGACAAGGAAGCTTCCGATTTAAAGATCGGTGGTGAAGTTCTTTGCTACATTTATTAATTGGAGGATTTTAATATGTCAAGAATAGGTAAATTGCCAATTAGTATTCCAGCAGGAGTTACAGTAAACTTCGATGAGAAGACAAATGTAGTTACAGTTAAAGGTCCTAAAGGCGAACTCTCTCAGTATGTAGATCCTTCTATCAAGATGGAAATAGCTGATGGTCATATCACTTTCAGTGTAGATGAGAATAGCCCTGTAGATATTAAGCAGAAACAATCTTTCCATGGTCTCTATCGTTCACTTGTTAACAACATGGTTGTTGGTGTAAGCGAAGGCTATCAGAAAGTACTTGAACTTGTAGGTGTAGGTTATCGTGTTTCTAATCAAGGTAATCTCATTGAATTCTCTTTGGGTTATACTCACCCTATTTTCATGGAACTTCCAAAAGAAATCAAGGTTGAGTCTAAATCAGAAAGAAACCAGAACCCAATTCTTACACTCGAGTCATGTGACAAGCAGTTGCTTGGTCTCATCTGTGCAAAAATTCGTTCTTTCCGTAAGCCTGAGCCTTATAAGGGTAAGGGTATCCTGTTCAAGGGTGAAGTTATTCGTAGAAAGTCTGGTAAGACCGCTGCAGCTAAGTAATTTTAATTGATTTTACGATTATGACAACAAAGAAAGTAGAAAGACGAATTAAGATAAAGTTCCGCATTCGTAAGAGTGTTAACGGAACAGCTGAGCGTCCACGTCTAAGTGTTTTCCGCTCTAACAAGCAGATTTACGCTCAGGTTATTAATGATTTGACTGGCAAGACGCTTGCTTCTGCAAGTTCATTAGGCCTTGAAAAGTTGGCAAAGATAGAACAAGCAAAGAAAGTTGGTGCACTTGTTGCAGAAAAAGCAAAGGCTGCCGGCATAGAGTCAGTAGTGTTCGACCGTAACGGTTACTTGTATCATGGCCGTGTACAGGCTCTCGCAGATGCAGCTCGTGAAGGTGGACTTAAATTCTAAACGATTATGGCAATGAATAAAGTTAAAGTAAATAGTGACGTAGAACTGAAAGATCGTCTGGTTGCTATCAACCGTGTAACCAAGGTTACAAAAGGTGGTCGTACATTCACATTCGCTGCTATCGTCGTTGTAGGTGATGGCAAAGGTGTTGTCGGCTGGGGCCTTGGTAAGGCTGGTGAAGTGACAACAGCAATCTCTAAGGGTGTTGAGTCTGCAAAAAAGAATCTCGTGAAAGTTCCTGTATTAAAAGGAACTGTTCCTCATGAAATTGAAGTTTCTTTTGGTGGTGCTCAAGTACTACTTAAGCCAGCAGCAGCTGGTACAGGTCTAAAGGCCGGTGGTGCTATGCGTGCAGTGCTTGAAAGTGCTGGTGTTTCTGACGTGATTGCAAAGTCAAAGGGGTCTTCAAATCCTCACAACCTTGTGAAGGCGACAATTGCAGCATTAGCTCAAATGCGTGATGCCTATACGATAGCTGGTGAACGTGGTATCAGTATGGATAGAGTTTTTAACGGTTAATAGGAGAAAATAATGGCAACAATTAAAAATCAAACAGATTAAGAGTAAAATCGGTTATCCAGTTGATCAGAAGCGTACGCTTCATGCTTTGGGCCTTCATAAGATCTCTCAAGTTATTGAAGTTGAAGACACTCCCAGTATCCGCGGTATGATCCGTAAGGTTCATCATCTGGTAAGCGTAGTTGAATAATTAATCTTTTAATATTGAATCAATTATGAAATTAAATAATTTGACACCAGCAGAAGGCTCAACACATACACGTCGTCGTATTGGTCGTGGTCCTGGTTCCGGTTTAGGTGGTACATCTACTCGTGGACATAAGGGTGCTAAAGCTCGCTCTGGTTACAAGAAAAAGATTGGTTTTGAAGGTGGTCAGATGCCACTTCAGCGTCGTGTACCGAAGGCTGGTTTTAAGAATATCAACCATAAAGAGTACTTCGCTGTAAACCTTTCAACACTCCAATCTCTTGCAGAGGCAAAAGAATCTCACAAAGATTGGTATTGCAGAACTTCAAGAAGCAGGTCTTACTAATGGTAAAAAGCTTGTGAAGATTCTTGGCAATGGTGAGTTGAAAGCAAAAATAGATGTTGAAGCAAATGCATTCTCTAAGACTGCCGAAGAAGCTATAAAGGCAGTAGGTGGTAACGCAACTATAATCTAAGTAAATGAAAAAGTTTATTGAGACACTAAAGAACTGTTGGAAGGTTGAAGACTTGCGTCAGCGACTTTTGATAACAATACTCTTCACGGCAATATATCGTTTTGGATCGTTTGTCGTACTTCCTGGTATTAATCCGGCTAAGTTGGAATCACTTCAGTCGCAAACCGCAGGTGGCTTAATGTCACTTTTGGACATGTTCTCTGGTGGAGCATTTTCCAATGCATCTATCTTTGCACTTGGAATTATGCCTTACATCTCAGCTTCTATCGTTATGCAGCTCCTTGCTGTAGCTGTACCTTATTTCCAAAAGATGCAGCGTGAAGGTGAAAGCGGCAGAAAGAAGATAAACTGGTATACTCGTCTACTGACAATTGCCATTCTGGTTTTTCAGGGACCCGCATACCTCATGAATCTAAAGACACAAGCTGGCCAGGCTTTGGCCAGCGGTGTCTCTTGGACTGCTTTTATAGTTTCTGCAACGGTTATCCTCGCAGCGGGAAGTATGTTTATTTTGTGGCTCGGTGAGCGCATTACGGATAAAGGTGTAGGGAATGGTATCTCATTAATCATTATGATTGGTATCATAGCTCGACTCCCACAGGCTTTCGTACAGGAGGTAACTTCACGATTCACTGCTATCTCTGGTGGAGGTATAGTTATGTTTATTGTTGAGTTGCTCATCTTATATGCAGTAGTTTGTGCCTCAATTCTGTTGGTTCAGGGAACTCGTAAGGTGCCTGTACAATATGCTAAGCGTATTGTTGGTAATAAGCAATATGGTGGCGCTCGTCAATACATTCCACTGAAATTGTTTGCCGCTAATGTAATGCCAATCATCTTTGCTCAAGCATTGATGTTTATTCCACTGGTTCTTGTTAAATACCAGAGTGAGAATGCATCATGGGTTGTTCGGTCTTTAATGGACAATCGTAGTGTATTGTATAATGTAATCTATGTAATATTAATTATAGCGTTTACATATTTCTATACAGCAATAACACTGAATGCAACTCAGATGGCTGAAGACATGAAACGTAATAACGGTTTTATTCCAGGAGTAAGACCTGGAAAAGATACTGCTGAGTATATTGACACCATTATGTCTCGTATTACTTTCCCAGGATCGTTGTTTATTGCGTTTATTGCTATAATGCCAGCTCTCGCAGGACTTCTGAATGTACAACAAGGATTCTCGCAATTCTTTGGTGGTACTTCGTTGTTGATTCTTGTTGGAGTTGTTATTGATACATTACAACAGATTGAGAGTCACTTGATGATGCGTCATTATGATGGACTTCTGAACTCTGGACACACACGTAATAGTGGTGTCTCAGTTTATTAATCAGATTAAGTCCAATGAAAATATTTCTGAAGACGGAAGATGAGATCGACCTAATGCGTAAGGCAAACCAACTTGTTGGTTCTACTCTTGCAGAGTTAGGTCGACATGTTCAGCCTGGTATAACAACCTTACAGCTGGATAAGATAGCAGAGGAATTCATTAGAGATCATGGTGCAATACCAACTTTTAAGAATTTCCCTAATCCTTATGGGGAGCCTTTCCCTGCTTCAATATGTACTTCTGTAAACGATGTTGTAGTGCATGGGATTCCAAATGCCGACGTTGTTCTGAAAGAAGGAGATATTGTCTCTATAGATTGTGGAGCTCTTCTTGATGGATATAATGGAGATTCCTGTTATACTTTTGCTGTGGGAGAAGTTTCACCTGAGGTAAAAAAATTACTGGATGTCACAAAAGAATCCTTGTATAGAGGAATTGAACAAGCCGTTGCTGGGAAGCATGTAGGAGATATCGGGGCTACTATCCAAGATTATTGTGAGAGCTTTGGTTATGGTGTAGTCAGAGAACTTACAGGTCATGGAATAGGTAAGGAAATGCACGAAGATCCTAAGATTCCTAATTATGGGCGTCATGGTAATGGGTGTTATGCTTAAAGCTGGAATGTGTATTGCAATCGAACCAATGATTACAATGGGTGATTATCACATAGGAATGTTACCAGATAAGTGGAGTATTGTTACATGTGATCGTAAATCTGCAGCACATTTTGAGCATACTATCGCAATCAGAAAAGGTAAAGCTGAGATCTTATCAACGTTTGAAGAAATAGAAAATCATTAAGTTAGAAGAATAGTTTTATGGCAAAACAATCCGCTATTGAGCAGGATGGAACAATTGTAGAAAGTCTGTCTAATGCGATGTTCCGTGTAGAACTTGAGAATGGGGTTCAGATTATTGCGCACATCTCTGGTAAAATGCGTATGCATTATATCAAAATACTTCCTGGTGACAAGGTAAAGGTTGAGATGAGTCCTTATGATCTGACAAAAGGCAGAATCGTTTTCAGATACAAATAATTACTCATATATAAACTGATATGAAAACAAGAGCATCATTGAAGAAGCGTACACCCGACTGTAAGATTGTTCGTCGCAAAGGTCGTTTGTTCGTTATTAACAAGAAAAACCCTAAGTTCAAATTGCGTCAGGGTTAGTGTTAAAGTATCGTAAAAGGTTAAATAAATCAATTTTTTTATTTCTAACTTTTGCGCGTTCTTTGACGAGAAAACAGATTTAAATTATTAATTTTTTTATCAATTAAATAATGGCAATAAGAATTGTTGGAGTAGATTTGCCCCAGAACAAGCGTGGCGAAATCGCATTGACTTATATCTATGGTATAGGTCGAAGTAGTTCAGCAAAGATATTGGATAAGGCTGGTGTGAACCGTGACTTGAAAGGTCAGTGAATGGACTGATGACCAAGCAGCCAAGATCCGTGAAATTATCGGCGCTGAGTTTAAGGTAGAAGGTGATCTCCGTTCTGAGATCCAAATGAACATCAAGCGACTGATGGATATTGGTTGTTATCGTGGAGTTAGACATCGTAATGGTCTTCCAGTTCGTGGTCAGAGCACTAAGAACAATGCTCGTACTCGTAAGGGTAGAAAGAAGACTGTTGCTAATAAGAAGAAGGCTACTAAGTAATTTTAATGTAAATTAATTATGGCAAAGACAAAAGCAACATCTAAGAAGAGAAACGTAAGAGTAGACGCAATCGGTCAGCTTCACGTTCATAGTTCATTCAATAATATCATTGTATCATTAGCTAATAGCGAGGGACAAGTTATTTCTTGGTCTTCTGCTGGTAAGATGGGCTTCCGTGGTTCAAAGAAGAATACTCCGTATGCAGCTCAGATGGCAGGTGAAGATTGTGCGAAAGTTGCGTTTGACCTCGGTTTGCGCAAAGTTAAGGCTTACGTAAAAGGTCCAGGTAATGGTCGTGAGTCTGCTATTCGTGCCGTGAACGCAGCTGGTATTCAAGTTACAGAGATTGTTGATGTAACTCCATTGCCACATAATGGCTGCCGTCCACCAAAGCGTCGCAAGGTATAATCATTGATACAATAATAAATTTAGCACATATTTTTTTATATTATGGCAAGATATATAGGTCCGAAATCTAAAATTGCACGTCGATTTGGTGAGCCCATCTTCGGCGCCGACAAAGTTTTTGTCCAAGAGAAACTTCCCTCCTGGACAGCATGGCAATAACCGTCGCAGAAAGATGTCTGAGTACGGAGTCATGTTGGCAGAGAAGCAGAAAGCTAAGTATACATATGGTGTACTTGAGCGTCAGTTCCGTAATATGTTTGAGAAAGCAGCTAAGGCTGATGGTATTACTGGTGAGGTTCTACTTCAGAATCTTGAATGTCGTCTTGACAATGTAGTATATCGTCTTGGTATTGCTCCTACGCGTGCTGCTGCTCGTCAGCTTGTAGGTCATAAGCATATTACTGTAGACGGTAAAGTTGTTAAACATCCCATCTTTCGCTGTTAAGCCAGGAATGGTTGTTGCTGTTCGTGAGAAATCAAAGTCTCTCGAGGTTATCGAAGCTGCACTTGCAGGTTTCAATCACAGTAAATACCCTTGGATTGAGTGGGACGATAATGCAAAGTGTGGTAAGTTCTTGCATAAGCCAGAGCGTGCCGACATCCCTGAGAATATTAAGGAACAGTTAATCGTTGAGTTGTACTCTAAATAAATCATTGAATTAATGGCGATATTAGCATTTCAAAAAAACCTGATAAAGTTGTAATGTTGGAGGCCAATGATAAGTTCGGTAAGTTCGAATTTCGTCCTCTTGAGCCAGGCTTTGGTGTTACCATTGGTAATGCATTGCGTCGCATTCTTCTTTCATCACTGGAGGGTTATGCTATCAACACCATCCGTATTGCTGGTGTTGAGCATGAATTTTCTTCAGTTCCTGGTGTAAAGGAAGATGTAACCAACATTATCTTGAATTTGAAACAAGTCAGATTCAAGCAAGTAGTAGAAGAATTCGAGAACGAGAAAGTTAGTATCACCGTAGAGAATTCCACTGAATTCAAAGCTGGTGATATTGGTAAATATCTGACTGGATTTGAAGTGTTAAACCCTGATTTGGTGATTTGTCATTTAGATGCCAAAGCTTCAATGCAGATAGATCTCACCATTAACAAAGGACGTGGTTATATTCCGGCTGATGAGAATCGTGAGTTCTGCACTGATGTCAACGTTATTCCAATCGATTCTATCTACACCCCTATCCGTAATGTGAAATATTCAGTAGAGCCTTATCGTGTTGAACAGAAGACCGATTACGATAAGTTAGTTATTGAAGTTTCTACGGATGGTTCCATTCATCCGAAAGATGCGCTTAAAGAGGCAGCGAAGATACTTATTTATCACTTCATGTTATTCTCTGATGAGAAGATCACTCTTGAATCTCCTGATCAAGATGGTAACCAAGAATTTGATGAAGAAGTGCTTCATATGCGCCAGTTGCTCAAGACCAGATTAGTTGATATGAACCTCAGTGTTCGTGCACTTAACTGCTTGAAGGCTGCTGATGTTGAGACACTTGGTGATCTCGTTCAGTACAATAAGACTGACCTTTTGAAGTTCCGCAACTTTGGTAAGAAATCGCTTTCAGAGCTTGATGATTTGCTTGAAAGTCTGAATCTGTCGTTTGGAACCGATATTTCAAAGTATAAATTAGATAGAGAGTAAAACAAACTCTCTACCTCTTAAACGTTAAGAATAAAATGAGACATAATAAAAAATTCAACCATCTGGGTCGTACTGCATCTCATCGTGACGCTATGCTCGCAAATATGGCAGTGTCATTGATCATGCACAAAAGAATCACTACGACCCTTGCAAAGGCAAAAGCCTTGAAGAAGTATGTGGAACCATTGATCACTCGCTCTAAAGAAGACACCACAAACTCACGCCGTGTAGTTTTCCGTTATCTTCAAAAGAAAGAGGCTATCAAGGAACTCTTCAGTACGGTTGCTGCCAAGGTGGCTGATCGTCCAGGTGGTTACACACGTGTAATCAAGTTGGGTACCCGTCAGGGGATGCTGCTGAAATTGCTTTCATCGAGCTCGTTGACTTCGATGAGAACATGGCTAAGACTCCGAAGGCTGCTAAGAAGACTCGCCGTAGCCGTAAGTCTACCAAGGCTGAAGCTGCTACAGAGGCTCCTGTTACAGAAGCTCCAGCAGCTGAAGAGGCTAAAGCAGAGTAATCTCACGATTAATATTCAAACCTATAATGAAAGCGTAGTGAAGTTTTTCACTACGCTTTTTATTTGCCCTACTTTGTTGTTGTGCTGCTATGTATGTTCGAAGCATTTCCTTTATGCCATTACTCTGTCATTCAGTACTTAGTAGAAGTTCCGTTTGATGTGCATGAAAAGAAAACAAAGCATATATTTGTGAAAGATTAATTCTATTATGTGAAACTATATTCTCATATGGATTTCGTATCTTTGTAATTGTAACAACAATATAAAGGAGATGGAAAATATTAAATTAGTGAATGGTGTTGAGATGCCATTATTGGGATATGGTGTGTTCAGGGTTAATCCAGAAGAGTGTGAACGCTGTGTGAGTGATGCACTAAAAGTAGGTTATCGCCTGATAGATACCGCGCAAGCTTATGGCAATGAAGAAGGAGTTGGACGTGCATGGCGTAAGAGTGGTCTCGCGCGTAAAGACCTTTTCCTTGTTACAAAGATATGGATTAGTAATTCAGGAGAAGAGAAAGCTGCAGCAAGTATAGATGAAAGTCTGCGTAAACTTGATACAGATTATGTCGATCTTTTACTCATTCATCAGGCTTATGGAGATGTGTTTGGAACATGGCGCGCTATGGAAAAGGCTTATAAAGAGGGCAAAGTTCGAGCTATCGGAGTATCAAACTTCCAGGCAGGACGCTTCTTTGACTTCGCACACTTTTGTCGATGTAAAGCCTATGGTCAATCAGTTGCAGTGCAATGTAATGGCACAACAGAACGGTATACAGCCTATTTTACAAGAAACAAACACAAAAAAAACGATGTCCTGGGGGACCACTTGGTGGACAGGGTGTTGATGGTATTGTGAAGAGCGAACTGCTTGCAAGCATCGGACAAGAATATGGTAAGTCGGCAGCACAAGTAGCGCTTCGATGGCTTTACGCAGCGTGGTATTGTGGCGATACCAAAGAGTAGTCACATAGAACGTATGCAGCAAAACTTCGATATTTTTCGACTTCTCTCTTACGAAAGAAGATATGGATAAGATTGCAACGATGAATCAATCGGATGCTGGTTTTTAGAGACTTTACTTCGCCAGACTTTGTAAAGTATCTTATTGAAAACTATGGATAAATGTGAAAATATGGCTTTTATTATTTTCATCCATAAGCTGAAAACGAAATATGGATAAAGTTGATAATAGGTTAGAATATATTACAAAATAAATAGATTTTTTTCAGTTGTTCTATCCGAAGTAATATTTAATTCCTTCGTGCTAAGTATTTGGTAACATGTTAAAACTTGTTTGCTTTTTTAGGGAATTCCCCCTTGATATATAGGGAAAACATCCTTTAACATTGTTGCTTTATACTTATCTTTGTCTCCATATAAGATTGAATCGAAGATGAAAAAAAGTGTTGATTTATGCTGCATGTGCAACGCTGTTGTTTCAGCAGTTGCGATAGTTATACGGGGTCAGGTGCTTATGCTGGCGTCTCCTTAGGTTCCATTTTGGGCAGTGCTATCGGTGGAATTGCCGATGGTCCACGTGGGTCTGACATTGGAACCATCATTGGAATGGCAGGCGGAGCCGCTGTAGGTGCAATGATAGGTCAGGCAGCTGACCAGCGACGCGCAGCCGATCAAGAGCAATATCAGTATGAACGTGCAAAGCGAAACTATGACCGTAAGATGAAAGAACGCCAGCAACAAGCAGGGTGAAAGCAGTTATCAAGAGGCACCTTCTACGGATAGTGGCTTCGACGAAACTAACTCAGGAGACGATCGTATCTATGATTTCACGGGCAAAGATTACCAGAGTGATGTGACTACTCGCACGGCAACCACAAGACTTCCTGACTCATGTAGTGCCGACAATCGTATTGAAAGATTGAAGTATGCGCCTAATATTGAGGTGCGAAATGCACGTTTTCTTGATGCAAATGAAGACGGAACGATAGAACGCGGAGAGCTTTCTAAGGTGATATTTGAAGTCATGAATCGTGGTAATCAACCCATATATGATGTCCTTCCCGTGGTTATTGAGGCCAATAAAAACCGCCATTTGCAAATCTCTCCAAGCATTCATATCGAGAAAAATAGAGCCGGGTAAGGGCATACGTTATACCGCTCTTGTCAAAGCTGACAATCGGTTGAAGGATGGAAATGCAAAGATTTGCGTCTCTGTTCTCCAAGGAAATAAGGCCATTTCAAAGGTAACGGAGTTTAATATCCCTACAAAGAAGTAGAAGAAAGTAGTCATTACTCGCAACAATCCTCGTGAAAGAAGGGAGAGAAGGCATGCTGTTTATGTGCTGAAACGCCTGACAGCGTACTTGATTTTTGCAATGATTTCAATCGTCTGTTGGGTGCCGATAGGCATATATAACAGCGAATAAAGTGCTCTGTCTCATTTATTTCATGACATCATCCCTATTTCTCAGTGGGCTAATGCCATCATCTTCAGTCCTTCAATCTTATATTGCTCGGCCCATGACTCCCTCCTTTTTGGGAGGGTAGGGGTGGGTGTATTATCTTTTTAAAACATTCCCTTTTATTTTTCTCAAATACGCTGTTCCAACGATTTTCTTTGTCTTTTTTTCGTTGTAGTGTTCTTTTTCGTCTTTCGTGGCGTCTTCTTTCGGTTTGTTTGTCGTTTTGGTTTGAAGAGGTTTCTGTTGACTGGCAATTTTCTTTCGCATCGCGATTGATAGTCTTGTTCACAATGCCTTGTCTGTTCTTCCAATCATCCACAATACTATATCTAACGGATGATGCTTCAAAATCTATTCTGGGTAGATCATCGGCCTCGTCATCCAAATAAGGCACGCCTTTTCCTATCTTTTCAACCATCACAGTGGCTACTCCATTCGACAAAATGCCAAGTTGTTTAGCAGCACCATACGACAAATCAATGATTCGGCCATGACCAAACGGACCGCGATCTGTTACTTTCACGACCACGCTATTACCATTATTAGGGTTCGTTACTTTTAATAACGTGCCGAAAGGATAGGTGCGATGCGCACACGTTAAACTGTCATGGTGCAGTCGTTCGCCGCTGGCGGTTCTGGCTCCAGTAGCTCTTTTTGAATAATAAGAGGCCTTTTCCTCTCTGTTGTTGAGCACATAGTGACAGCGATAAGAGCAGATTTATCAGTATAAATAGAAATCTTTTATTGTCCACAAATCCGTTTTTTTCGTTCGTAACTCGCCATATTGGATTAAACAAATCCCAATATGATTTACACACTCAATACGTTTGTAATCAATTGATTGCAATTCAACGATGTTGCAAATATACAAAAACTTTACGTAAGTTCCAAATCTATTGTTTTGTGAACACTATGACTTTACGCGATAAAATGACGCAGTTGATGTCGCAATCTCCCTCATTTTACAGCGTGATTCGCCACAAATCATTTTCTGTTTTCAGCCCTTATGTTTTCTTTATCAAGCGCATGTTTCGCCATAACCAATTAGGAATACATTGCCATAAAAGCGTGACGATGCGCCAACGCCAGTCAACAACATAGCAATGTCTTTGCTTTTCAATCGCACGAAGGATAGACTTTTGCCACATCTTTTTGTCTTCATGAGCATCGGAAAATGTGTTGTTTCACCTAATAAAGGCGTGTCAACAAAGCCTGGACGAATATCAGTGAAGCGGATATTCAACTTCCGATTGGCGGCAAGTTGCTCCAAAGCTTGAAGATATTTGCTTTGCATTGCTTTCGAAGCACTATAAGCTGGTGCAGGACCCAGCCCCATTGTGCCGGCTATCGACGTGATACAGGCAATGTGACCTCCGCCTTTCGACGAAAAGAAATGAAAGGCGGCATCTACCATTCTGGTAAATCCAATGACGTTAGTTTGCATGGTTTGTAGTTCTCTTTCGCTATCCAATGCGGGGTTTTGCCACCCAATTCCCGACACATGAAGATAGAGATCCATTCCTTTCATGCGTTCAATGAGCTTGTGCAATGCGTCTACAGCCTGTTCTTCTTGAATGTCTATGCGAGCCACAAAGACACGCTCTGGTGCCAAACTCTGCAGCTTTTTCCAACCTGTCTTCACGTCGTGCGGCCACGCCAACTGCCCAGTTTTGTGCAATCAATAGCCTTGCAAGCTCATAGCCAATGCCACTACTGGCTCCCATGATAATGGCTTTCTTCATCTTCGTTCGATAATTACGCCGTCACCATAGACAACAGTCTGGTCTGCAGAAGCGCTGATTCGCAGGTTTACAAAGGCATTACAGCCAGCGTCATAAGCCTTTTGTATCACGTTTCTTAAGCAGCGTTCAGGATTGATTCTCCTACTATAATCTACGAAAAGCCCACGTTGTTCCTTAATCTCATAACCCATAATATGAGGTAATGTGCTTTACAAATTGTTGATCAATCACAAATTTTTGATTCATCAACTTCACTGCTAAATAAACTCATTTTTTATATGTTTTGTTTGCGACAAAGATATAAAAAAATCGAACTAAAAAGCAAGGAGTAGTTCGAAGGTTCTTTTGGTTTTTCGGAATTATTTGGTCTATAATGTTTTTATAAAGTTCCGAAAACAAAGTGTTATATGGGGTGATATTGGGTTTGTTTTCGAATGCACACGTTTTGTGAAGGCTATCGCAACGTAAGTTCAGAAGGGTGGAGGCGCTTGGAGGATACACACATTTTCTGTCAATTTCTGATAGATTCTTCGATAAAAGTTCTACCTTTGTGACGTTCAATAAAGGGAAAAAGAAATGGAAGTAATAAGATATTTTGTAGAGGAAATCATCATTCGATGTGGTGTTCATGGTGCAGGTGTTCCTATTTTTGCGCCATATTTTTGCTGATTGTTGCCGTAGTACTACTGGCTTTGGTTGAGCTATTTTGTGGCACGACGGGTGATTCTTTTGATTACGAAAGTGGTCTCTCGTAAGGGTCTTAAATGGAATCATGCATTGTTAGTATCGGTATGTCGTGTTGTTCCGGCTATCGTTGTATGGAAACTTTTGCCGCTCGTGTTCTATCAATATCATACGGTGCGTGAGCTTGTGGCACGTGTTACAGCCATTTATATCACGGTGATGGTGACGCGAGCTTTCATTGCTTTGCTTGATAGTTTCGATGAGATTACGGCCTCAGAGCGGTCGGCCAAGCAGCAATATCTCAAGTCTTTGCGAGGAGTTTTGAAGATTGTGGCTATCTTTATGGCTGCTATTTTCATCATTGCGATAGGCATAGGACGCAGCCCAATGACGCTGTTTGCCGGACTGGGTGCCACTTCTGCCGTCTTGATGTTGGTGTTTCAAGACACGATTTCAGGCCTTGTTGCCGGCATACGACTAACGAGTAATGACATGCTTCATAAGGGAGACTGGATTACAGTGCCTAAATCTAACGTGGATGGTATCGTGGAAGAGATCTCACTTACGACTGTAAAGGTGAGGAACTTTGATAATACTATTGTCACGGTTACACCGCAAACACTCGTTGAAGACTCGTTCCAAAACTGGTTGGGGATGCAGCAAAGTGCAGGTAGAAGAGTGAAAAGAATGGTCTATTATGACTTTAGAAGTGTGAAGGTTATAGATGATTCATTGCGTAAGAAGTTAGTGGATAAGGGTTATTTTAAGGCAGAAGAACTCACCGGGAATATTGTAAATATGGCTTTATATCGTCGTTTCATCGAACAATATCTTAGTCATAATGCCTATGTTAACACCGATATGGTTTATATTGTATGTCAAAAAGAGGCAACAAACACAGGACTTCCACTTGAGTTTTATTTCTTTTTGAGAGATAAGGAATGGGAAAAGTATGAGCATCAATTGGCCGAAATTATGGAGTATGTCTATGCCGTTACGCCCGACTTTGGGCTTACTATCTACCAAGCTACACCTGTTCAGTAATTTGACTAAATAGTATTAAATCGTAAGGAAAAAGGCATTTATTGCTGTCTTTTAGTAAGCGTTTTGGTGCTTGTTTAACGTTATTTATATTAAAAAGTGATGCGTTTTTAGGGTGCAAACTATTGACATGTATTTGATAATTTCATATATTTGCATCGATAAATCAAATGTTATTCAACTTTAATAGAAAGACTATTATGAGCACAAAAAGACTGTTCTTCCTCAGATTCCGCAGGACTTACGCAGAGAAGACGACAATGAAACTACCAAGGTGCACATTATTGAATCTGATGTTTGGTACACCTAAGGCCTGTAAAAGGCTTAGATTTGCTGATGACTTAATTCTAAAAATAGGATGGCTGGCCTGGAAATGGTCGGCCATTTTTTTGTTTTAAGTTTGTGTTCTAAGTATAAAATGGGAAGGTTTTCTTGTATAGTAAGTTGTAAAACAAGGTGTTTGAAAGGGAGAAGAGCCTAAGATTGAAATTGTTTTTTTGTTGTGATTGGAGGGGCAAAGGAGAGGAAGTTACTCCGTAAAATGTGATTGTTTTTGTGCTGTGTAGGCAGGAATGAGCATATCATTATATGATAAAAGAAGGTCTGAAAGTGAGCTTTAACTGCTACTTTCAGACCTTTTTGTTAGTAAAAATGTATGAACTATTCAGCTGTTGGCTTTGAATAGGTGTCGCGAATCTTCTTTGTTTTCAGCATCAAATTCTTGTAATGAAGTGCGTTAATGCCGTCGGCATTGCTCTTTTTCAACTGCTGTTGGCAGAAATTATCAATCATATCAAGATGTTTCAGCGCATAAAGTGTCGCATCAGAAGGCTCTGGTTTGGTGTTGTCTTTAGTCGTTTTTTCAGGATTAATGACTAAACCAATGCAGTCAACATAGTTTTGTTCCAACTTACGGCGATAGTTATTGTCGCGTTGATTCGTTTGACTCATAGGCTTCCAGATTGCTTGAAACAAGTCGTTTAGATAGTCGTTGACAGGGTAGGGCTTGCTTGCCGTGAAACTATTAGTAGCACAACGATAGAGCGTTTTAGCCGAAAGGAAGTAGTTTAACCATAAAGTTGAAGTGCGAGTCAAGTCATCATTGGCATTGACACCAAGCTTATTGACAATACTATCGGGGTAAAGCCAATGAGGAAGTGTGAATAAGTGGCGGCCAAGCCAGGCGATAGCATCTTTCTGAAGCGCTGCAGGAACGATGTCGTTATTGCGTGTTGATGGCCAGTTATCGCTGTAAACGCCATTGATATAGCGTCCAACGTGCCCGCAGTAACGCTGGAATTGTGAGCGCACAGCACTGTACATCGTTTCCAAGTCGTCTGTTTGTCCATCAGGTTGTGCCGTCCATTGCACAATGTTTTTGCATCACACGCTTGAGGTTTTTGATGCCATATTCGTTGGCAACAATGTCATTATCGCTGAGATCTTCTATCTGAGAACGAGGATCTTGGCCTCGTCCTTCGTCGCCTTTATAGCGTAGTCGGTGATTCGCTGTAAGTGCTTTGGTCACCTCACTGCGTAAAACCTTCTTCTCTTCAAACTCATCTTTGAACTCCGGACGATACTGATAGCCCCATTTTATAGCCCATTTGTCGTAGTCGTTAATACGGGGGAAGAGGCCAGCTTCACCTATATTATCCTCTGGTTGAGCAACAAAATTGAAGCGAGCATAGTCCATTATACTTGCTGTATGGCCATATTTCTCGACCCAATTCTTATCGCGTAGCTTCTCAACGGGCGTCGCATGACTGGCTACCATGTTGTGACGTAAGCCCAAGGTATGGCCCACTTCATGACTTGAAACGAAGCGAATGAGCTTGCCCATCAAGTCTTTGTCGAAGGTCATCTTTTGCGCTCTCTTGTCTAATGGGCCACATTGTGTCATGTACCATTTGGTTAATAAGTTCATAACATTATGGTACCAACAGATATGACTCTCTATAATCTCGCCGCTTCTTGGGTCAACTATGCGCGGACCATAAGCGTTTTCTTTCTCTGAAGGCAGGTAACGTAGGAAGGAATAACGGGCATCATCGGGGCTGATGTCACTGCCTTCGGGGACTTCTTTGCCTACAATGGCATTCTTGAAAGCCTGCTTCTTCGAACGCTTTATTCCAGTCGTTGATGCCTTGAATGAGGTAAGGGCACCCACTCTTTTGGCGTTGCTGGGTCTATATAATAAACGATTTGGTGCTCAGGTTCAGAGAGTTTACCTTTCGCATAAGCTTTTCTTGTCTTTAGGAACTAAGCGATAACGTGAGATGATTGCATCGTGCTTGCTGGTTTCTCTGTCGCTGAACGTGACCAAAGGTTTATTGAAATAGCCCACACGTTCATCGCTCTAAACGAGGTCGCATAGGCTTTTTCGGGCAGCTCAACAATGCTGGTGTTGAGACTCAACGTCATGAAACCATCTCGTGAAGCCATTGATTTTTCCAGGCGTTGCAGCATAAGTTCGCAATGTCGATACCTCTATATTAATAGGGATAAGCCTTTATTGTATCGATGAAAGTGCGGTCATCTTGCAGTCCACCTAACTTCGTTTCAGTTCGATCTGAGGCTGTAAACCCACCAATCTTATTGTCACCTTTGAAGAGTTTTGTTACGTTAATGAGCATATTTCCCGTTTTATTGTCTTTACCGATAATATCGAATTTATAGACAATGGGGTCGATAGTAGACTTCTTTACGAGTGTAGCGATGTTGCTTTTTGGGTCGGCTGATTGTGTATGGGCCCATGAACGGAGGAACAAAGTCTTGTCATCATAGCGCTCGAAATAAACCGTATTGTTGTTTACTTCCTCTCCACTCAGCAAGCCAAAGTCCTGTGGTACCGACACAAAAACGAGTCACAGCGAGGAACAATCTGCCAAGCGCTGCCTCTGGAATCTCAAAGAACCAGTCTTTCTCTATATGCCTTACACCAAACACTCCCTGTTGAAAAGAACCGCCTTTCTTGATGAGTTTCTCATATTCCGTTTCCTTTTTCTCAGGTTGTTTCTTGTTTTTCTCGTCATTCTTCTTTACTTCTGTAGAGTCTTTTGCCAATGAATCACAGTGTCGTGGCATTGACCATGCTGGCGTTGTAGATAGTAACGACAGCGTGAGTGCTACTAATAAATGTTTCATTTTTGTTTGGTAATGTGTTTTATTCTTTTTTTGTTTTTTTATATGTATTTCAGTAGTATATCCCACACCGCAATGATGTGACAAACGCTACCAGCAAGCACAAAGAAGTGGAAGACGGTATGCATATACTTACGTTTGTTGACGCTATAGAAGACGGCACCTGTTATGTAACAAGCTCCTTCTCCGATAATCCACATGAGCGCATTTGTAGTGAGTGAGCTCGCAAGTGGTTTGAAAGCAACTAACACACTCAGTCCCATGCCGACAAAAGCAATGGTCTCTAAGTTGCTATGGTCCTTGAGATTGACGAAACTAATGATAGTCCCCACTATGGCACATGCCCATATAAAGCAAAACAAAGTGAATCCCCAGTAGCCCTGATCTCGCAGTGCAATGAGTGTGATGGGGGAGTAACTTCCGGCTATATGCCAATAGATAGCGGCATGATCCCATTTTCTTAGTCGCTCTTTCCACTTGCTCCAAGCCGACAATGCGTGATAAATCGTGGAGGCAATATATGAACATAGCATGCCAAAGAGATAGAGAATGACTCCTGCTGTGGCCCAACCATTGTGCTCACGAAAGCACCATATAAGAAAGATTACACCGAAAACAATGCCCAAGATGATTCCTCCGGCATGACTCCATGAGTTCCATAGTTCTTCACGATGATTGAAATGGATTTTCAGTTTCATACAATTAGCACTTTCGGCAAAGTTAGTTGTTTGTTGGTAATGTGTCAAATTTTTGAGTGAGTTATTTCTAATTTATCGCCGATTTCAAAGAAATCACCCTCCCGGTTTAGGCAAATCGCTGCGTGTAATGAACGCTTTTAACTCTATATTCCTATGGGATTATTCATTGAAAAAGCGCTTCCTCTTAGATTTAAGTCATGGAGAAAGCGCCTTCTTTATATGGCTTTACCGACTATTCTGCCACAGTAAAGTCGAGTTGTTTCTTCTCAAGATTGGCTTTTTGCGACTTGAATTCGGATGGCATCTCCAAGTTGATACTTATGATGATGACGCCTTCCAATAAGACAGAAGTTTCGTTCGTCAAAGTCATAATAGTCATCTCCCAAGTCGCGCATAGGGATCATACCCTTCACAATGGTTCTCATCTATCTCGGCATATATGCCATAACTCGTGATACCGCTAATGTGAGCATCGTATGTTTCGCCTAATTTCTCAGCCATAAATTCAACCATCTTGTACTTGATTGAATCGCGTTCAGCATTCTGAGCCACGAGTTCCATCTCCGAACAATGCTCACATAGTTCCTCATAATGCTTTTCGTTAGCACTCCGTCCGCCATTAGCGTAGCGGGTAAGTAAGCGATGTACCATCGTGTCGGGATAGCGACGGATTGGACTTGTAAAGTGAGTATAGTAGTCAAATGCCAGTCCAAAGTGGCCAATGTTATGCACACTGTACTTCGCTTTCATCATAGCGCGCAAGGCAACTGACTGAATCATCTTTGCCTCGGGCCTTCCATCGCAGTCATCCATGAGTTTGTTGAGGCTGCGAGCCATAGCTCCTTTCGTGCCATCGGTCTTCACTTTATAACCAAACTTGACGATAAACTGGCGCAGAGTCTCCATCTTTTGCGGGTCAGGATTATCATGTATGCGGTAGGGTAGCGTCTTTGCTTTGCGTCCTTTCTTTTATTTTTCCGATGCTTTCTGCCACAGTTCGGTTGGCCAAGAGCATGAATTCTTCAATCAGTTTGTTAGCATCGCGGGAACGTTTGAAGTAACATCGTATGGGTTTTCCATGCTCATCAATGTCGAAATGCAACTCTTCGCGGTCAAACTTCACTGCTCCTGCCTTGAAACGCTTGGCACGTAACAGCTTGGCAAGACGGTCTAAGGTGACCAATTTGTCGGCATTCTCACCCTTATATCCACCTTTTCGGTGCCTTTGGTGCAGGCTCTCCTGTTCCATCAATGACGCCATTGGCTTCAAGAATCTCCTGCACTTCCTCATAGGCATAACGCCGGTTACTGCGGATAATCGTATGAACGATGCGGTAATCTTTTACATTTGCCTCATCATCTAAATTGAAAATAACACTATAAGCAAGCTTATCTTCATCGGGACGGAGGGAACATATATAGTTACATAGACGCTCGGGAAGCATTGGAATGGTTCGATCTACGAGATAAACACTTGTGGCTCTCTTTACTGCTTCCTTGTCAATGATACTGCCTTCTGTTACATAATGGCTCACATCTGCAATGTGCACACCCACTTGCCACTGCCCATTGTCAAGCTGTTTGATAGAGTGCGTCGTCAAAGTCTTTTTGCATCACGGGGGTCAATCGTACAAGTGAAGACCTCACGAAAGTCTTCTCGCTCTGCTTCATCCTGCTTTGTGATTTCTCCAGAGATTTTCTCGGCTGCCTCTTCTACGGCTTTTGGATAGACATAAGGTAGGCCGTATTGTGCCAAGATAGTGTTCATCTCAACATCGTTGTCACCGGTTTGTCCCAGTACATCTACCACTTCGCCAATCAAATTCTTATGTTCGGCGTCGGGCCATTGCATGATTTTGACAATGGCTTTATCGTTATCTTTCCCTCCTTTGAGTTTTCTCTTCGGGATAATAATGTCATGTACGAACGTGTTTTCAGGCGTAATGAGATATGCCATGTTGCGATCTACGCGCAAACGCCCTACGAATTGGTCCTTACTTCGTTGTAGAATCTCTATGACTTGTGCCTCTTTTATGTGCTTCTTTCGACGTGCCATGAAGCTCACTTTGACGCGATCTCCATTGGTTGCCCACATCGAATTGCGTTCTGAAACGAAGATAGGCGTGCCGCCATCATCGGGTAAGAACGAGTTCTTTCCATTTGACTTGCGAATGAATGTGCCTTCTTGCACCTGACCTTTCGTGTTGAGTTTGTATGAACTTTCCGTCACTCGGGTGAGAAAAATCATCCCAAGTCATCTCTTCCATGATGTCGATGGCCAACATCTTCAGAGGGTGAGTATCTAATTTCAGGGCTCGGAATATCTCCTTGAAAGCTTAGTGTTTTTGCCGGGCTGGGATGCGAAGAAGTCTTGCAAACGCTCACTAAGTTGCTTCTTGGACATGCGCTTTCCGCCCTTTTTTTCCTTTTCCCATCATTGTTCTTTTTTTATGTGTTTAGATTACAAAGTAACGAAAAAGAAATGATAATCCCAATTTTTTGTATCTCTTTTTTTCTCAAGGAAAAACACGACAGCCTATATTTGTTTGTGTTGGAATGTCGGGGCGTTTATAGTGGAATGAATAGGAATAGTATGTAAAATCACTTAGCAGTGATGGCTTCGTTGGCATAATTCTTGAGCTTAAAGCGTTGGTTTTTATCTCGTAACAAAGCTTCTTTTTTTGATGTTTATTTTTTGTAAGCTTTTATTGGTCGTTTTTTTAACACTTCAAGTGAGGGTTGAAATAGGAAGAATAAGGTCTAAATCATGGAACTTCATCATCGTTTCATCCTGCTTTGACCATGTTTCTTGGCGATATGCGTTGTTATTTGACTGGAATGACACACTTAAATGATGCTTTTTATCGCATGGAATGGCTTAGATTGTGGCGTAATCTGCCTTGTTTTGCACGTAAATTTATCGTTATTTTACCTTCTGTTTTGTTATGAATATTGCAAGCCTTTTGATATTTAACGCCTTTATAAAAGCTTTGAAAATTTCGTCTATTTTTTTAGTTCTTGTTGAAGAATCTTTTGGGATAGCGTTTCGTAATTGACTTGAAGTTGTAAAGTTTAATGATTGGATTTAACACATTTGTTGTTGCAAGGGTATTGATGTGCATCATTAAGGTTTTGCGGAAAGGATTCACAGGTATTTCATATAACAAAATCGCCCCAACAATATAATGATTGTTGAGGCGATGCGGGATGATATCATTCAATTTCTGTTTTAAATGTCTATGTCTAACTCTACAGGACAATGGTCGCTGCCATAGATTTCGGTGTGAATAGACGCACCTTTTTAATTGAGGTTTGAGTCTGTCGGAAATCAAAAAGTAGTCGATTCTCCAGCCAGCGTTCTTCTCACGTGCACGAAATCGGTAGCTCCAATAGCTGTAAGTGATCTGTTCTGGGGTGTAGCGTTCTGAACGTATCTGTAAAGCCATTGCTCAGCAGTTGCGTCATTTTGCTTCGTTCTTCGTCAGTAAAGCCTGCACTACGTCGGTTAGTTTTTGGGATTCTTTAAGTCTATTTCCTGGTGTGCAACGTTCATATCTCCGCAGACAATCACGGGCTTTTTTTCGCATCGAGTTGATGCAAATAAGCCTGAAAAGCGTCTTCCCATGTCATGCGATAATCAAGTCGTCGCAGTTCTTCTTGGGAGTTAGGAGTATATACAGTGACGAGAAAGAACTTGTCATATTCAAGAGTTATGACGCGGCCTTCATGGTCGTGTTCGTCTATTCCGATGCCATAGGTAACGGCAAGTGGCTCTTTTTCGTGTATAGATTGCAGTGCCACTATATCCTTTTTTTCTCTGCATAGTTCCAGTAAGATGTATATCCTGGGAACTGAAGTTCAAGCTGTCCGGCTTGCATTTTTGGTTTCTTGCAGACAGAAAAAAAATCGGCATTTAAGGACTCAAATGATTGTGAGAAGTCCTTTACCAACACAGGCCCGTAGGCCGTTAACATTCCATGAAATGAATTTCATTTTGTATTTAATGTTTAGCTGTTGAGACAAAGATGAAGTAGTTTCTTGATGGTCTAAGATATTCTTTTTCGGCTTTAATCTCAGCGGGTTTCATTGCTACTTGTAGTGCGCGGTTACGTGTATTGTAGAGTGCAAACATGCTATTCTTGAAGACAACTTGCTGCGCTTGACCGTTTTAAAGTGACTGTAAATGTTGTCTGATATATAAGTGTTTGATAGGAATATATGGTCTTATCGCGGTCATAATAGCTAAGTGCTCCAATCCTACTCCTAACGGGTTGTACGGTGGTTTGTTTTGCCAACTCCTCACTTACGGCTTTACTTTTGTGCATGATATGAATCGAGCAGCGATGCATAAAGGCTGTCGGGGATGCCACTAACGCGTATGGTTGAGTCGGCATTGATGGTTAGTTGAACATTTCTTACAGAGTCTTTGGTAAGGAAAGTACCGGCATTGTTCTCTGTAACCGTATAGATTTTTGCCTTCATAAGTGCCTTGACCCGTCTCGAAGATTGTTCTTACATCTGCGTCAGTTAGTGTCAGTTCTTTTCTCATCATCGCCATTCAAACATGATGAGAGTGACGTTAAAGCTATTGCCAAACAAAAGCATATAGCCAAAAGAAATTACGTAAGTTTTTTTCATATAATCTGTTTCTTTCTTTGATGTTGAATAAATTGAAAGGTTATTTTTAAAAAGGTATATTGTGGGATGATACCCTTAAATTCGTTTTGATTCTCCACGCAATAGGCTCATAAATTCCTGTCGTGTGTTGAGGTCATTGAATACTCCACTGAAGTCGCTTGTTGTCGTTATAGAGTTTTGTTTCTCTACACCTCTCATCTGCATACACATGTGTTTGGCTTCAATGACCACCATAACACCTTGTGGGTTGAGGGTTTCTTGGATGCAGTCTTTAATCTGTTGGGTCAGTCTTTCTTGCACTTGAAGACGATGACTGAAGATATCTACGACGCGTGCAACCTTACTTAATCCCGTGATGTAGCCGTTGGGGATGTATGCCACATGGCATTTGCCGTAGAAAGGCAACATGTGGTGTTCGCAAAGAGAGAACACATCGATGTCTTTAACGATAACCATTTGATTGTAATCTTCCTTGAAGAGGGCATCGGTTAACACCTTATGAGGGTCTTGGCTGTATCCTCTTGTCAGTATCTGCATAGCTTTTGCCACGCGCATCTGGGGTCTTTTCCAAGCCTTCGCGATAGGCGTCTTCTCCTAAAAGCGTGAGTATACTTTTATAATGTGTGGCGAGATCGTCGAGACCTTCGCGGAATTCAGTTTCTGGATTCATAGTCATTGATATTTCGTTTGTCTCAAAGTGTCGTGCGATGAATAGCACTTGGTGAGACTTAATCTTGCACAGTAATCTTCCCTTTGACGATACATGCTTGACGATAGCCTAAGGCTTTCACCTTGCGCAGCATGTCGCTGGCTTCTTCAAAGCTTCGATAGTTGCCCACACGGCATATCCATCGTGGTGAGTAGAAATGCACATAGATGGGTTGATCGGGATATTTCATCTTGATAGCAGCGCAAGCTTGTTCGGCTTTCTGCCTGTCGATGCGTGAGTTTCCACCTGAAAATGCTTGCACACGATAGCCAGTTACCTTGCGGCTTCCACGCATAACTTTCCTCCGCATGTCAACAGTTGGGATAGTAATCTCATCCTCTTCTTGCTGTTGATTGTTGGATTCCGTCCGCTGATGCGTTATTTTTTCCCGTCGCTCTACAGGCTTTATGGCTGGTTCTTTCTTGCTTTCTGTCTGCTTGGCAGAGTCACCTGTGACGACGCGTTGATTCGTTTTTGTCTCTTTCTTGGTAGGTTCGGTCTTGTTTGTTGTAGCTGTTGGCTTTTACAACTTCTTTCTTTTGTTCGTTCGTAACTTGTGGCTTTGTCTGTTTACTGCCATTGACGAGTTCGTCAATTTCTTTGCTTTGAGTGATGGTTACGGCTCCTTTTCCGGCCGAATTCCTTTTCAAATGGTCGAGGAAAGTTTGTGCATGAGATGGAATTGCCATGCAAATGATAACACTAAAAAAAGCCAAGCGAACTTCTTCATTTCCTATTGAATTGATTACAATATGGGGAAATCAGGACAATAAGATGAAACCCGTTGTCCTGTTTCCCAATATTAATTATGTGATATTACTTTTTCCAAGCGTCGATGATTCCTTTGAAATCAGCAGCCTTCAAAGATGCACCGCCAATCAAACCACCATCAATGTTTGGTTTAGAGAATAGCTCAGGAGCGTTTGAAGCCTTGCAGCTTCCACCATAAAGAATAGAAGTTTCTTCTGCAACTTCCTTGCCATATTTCTCTGCAACGATAGAACGGATGTAGCAAAGCATCTCTTCTGCCTGGTCAGATGTAGCGGTTTTTACCTGTTCCAATGGCCCAGATTGGCTCATAAGCAAGTATGATATTCTTCCATTCTTCAGCTGAAAGATTGAACACACTACCTTCAAGTTCTGCCTTAACAACATTGTTCTGACGATTTGATTCGCGCTCTTCGAGGGTCTCACCACAGCAGAAGATTACCTTCAAACCATTCTTTTAAAAGCCAACAAAACCTTTTCTTTTTAGGATCTCAGCTGTCTCTCCATAGTACTGACGACGCTCTGAATGACCGAGTATTACGTATTGAGCGCCAGTGCTCTTAACCATCTCTGCTGACACCTCTCCAGTGTAAGCACCCTTCTCTTTGTCTGCACAGTTCTCAGCACCAAGGCCTACTAAGCTTGCATTTAGCTCCTTAGCAACACTTGCTAAGTGGATAAATGGGGTGCAGATTACTACGTCACAGTTTGGCTTTTTCAGCTGTCATTGCCTCGTTAATCTCCTTTGCGAGTGCAACACCTTCTTGCAGGTTGAGGTTCATTTTTCCAGTTACCTGCTACGATTTTTCTTTCTCATTTTACTTTTTCTTTTTTTATTGAATAGATGATATAATTTCTGTTTATCTTTCTGCTCTTTTTAATCTCACCCACTTGCTCCATGCCCACAAACGATCGGCTAAAGTGAGTAGCGTTAGGGGGAGAATGAACCACAAAACGATTTCTAATATCTTAGCCGGCACGCTGTCTTTTGGCATCTTTCCCAAGCTTGATTGGCTGATAGGACGCGATAGTTTGGCTTCATTGGGGAGGTTGTTATAGCTCCATTTGTTGATGATTGTGCCATCTTTTAGTAACAAAAGTCCAGGATTACTGCGGATGATTGTCTTCAAAACAGCTTCATCTGTGATGCAAAATGGATACTCAGCTCCCGTTAAATCAATCCATCGTTTGATAGCTTTTGTCGTGCTTGCTGTTAGGCAATAGAACGGAATGTCATAGCTTTGAGCATATTCATAGAGTCTATCTATGTCGCCAAAGTTGCTGTCATCGGCCGTCTCTAAATGTGGAGCGATCAGCAGAAATGTATAGCCTTTGTGGCTAAGTACACTGTTAGTGAGGTCTAATCCCGTTTTATTGTCAGTGATAGAGAAGTCATGTATCGGCGGAATATACCCCTCACTTGTTTGCACAGTCTTACTATCAATGAACTTCCAAGAGGCATCTGGATAGTTGTCGAGCGTGAATTCCTTGCGCTGTCCGTTCTTCTCCATGATGAAAGTTGTTTTGAATTGCGGCAACTTTGCACCTTTAGGAATCTCCATTCCGCGTGGAATGTTCACACCAATATGGTAAGGTCGGAAGTCAAAGATAGGCAGATAGTATAGACTTAAGCCACTACTCACCAAGATAAATACAATGGTATAGTTCGTGACAATCCACTGATTGCTTTTCGAAACGAATCGAAACATCGCCAGAGGTCTATACATAATGGCGAGTGAACAGACAAGAAGCACGATGTTTTTTATCAGTGTTTCTGTGTTTGTTAGATGCAAAGCATCGCCAAAACAGCCGCAGTCTTTCACCGGATCTGCCACTACTATCCACACGGTTACCATCGTCATGAACGCCATAAAGGCCACTGTCAGCTTCGAAATGAGTCGGCGTTGAATTGCAAAGAGCAAGAAAATGCCGATACAAAACTCTATGGCTGCGAGGAAAACTGCCACGGCAAGCAATGTCCAATTGGGCAGAATACCAGCCATTCCGATAGCCCCGAGATAGTCTTGCAACTTATATTGCGTACCAATAGGGTCTATTGCTTTCACAAAACCCGAGAAGATGAACGTCACTGCCACGATGATTCGGCAGAGGTTGACTATCATTTTCAGTAATCGTTGGCTCACAATAATAACGTATTTAGTCTTCTTTTGTCAGTTTGATAACACCAAACACGGCATAGTTTATAATGTCCATATAGTTCGAATCAATGCCTTCTGACACTAAAGTTTGGCCTTTTATGTCTTCAATCTCTTTGATTCTCACGAGCTTTTGTGAGGATAAAGTCGGTATAACTACTAACCCGCATGTCTCTCCAAACCTCGTCATAATCATGGTTTTTTTCTTAAGCATCAGTGATAAAGCTGCCTCAGCATATTTGTCATATAGGCTCAAAGCTTCTTCTGGGAGTCATATCAACGGCATCGGCATATCCATGGTCTAATTGGATAAGTCCAATGATTCCATAGTTGATAAGCCCTATAAACTCAGGACGAATGCCTTCACCAACGAGCGATTTCTTTTTGATTTCAAGAGATCTTATGCGTTTAGCTTTGATGAAAAGTTGGTCAGTCAATGAAGACGGACGTAGTATACGCCATGATGATCCGTAGTCATGCAGCTTCTTACTGAATAGCTCTCGGCACTCCTTTAGGACGTTTTTAAACTGTTCTTCTGTGTTAGAATGTTTCATAAATTCAAAAACCTTGCGATTGCAAAAGTACTTATTTATAATGAAACAGCCAAATTTTTAAGGCCTCGCTTGACCTTTTATGGGTGTTGCTGACGATAGCGAATCATGCGCACAACGCCACACATGGCCTCATATCTTGCTTTTAATGAGTCGCACTTTACACGCAGTTTGTTATATCGAAAGTTTGTTTCCTTTGCCATGAAGTGCCTGTAAAGTAGCTTGCAAAGTGGAATCTGTCTTGGCTACATCTGCCTGTGCCATCTTCAAGGAAGCATTCTGCCAAATCTTCAATGCGGCCTTTCTTGACTCCACAGCTTCAGGGAAATCCTTCCTCAAAGACATGATAGAGTCGAGTGTTTGGCGGTAGTTTCCTGCATCATATAATGCTTCTATCTGCGCCATTAAAGGTGCAGCCTTCTCGTCTTGTGTCTCTGCACAGCTGCAAAAAGAGGCACTAACAGCCAGTAACCAGATATATTTCTTCATGTTTGCAAAATTATAAAAAACTATGTAAAACGTCATATTCTGCACTAATTTTTAGTAACTTTGCACGCAATTTATAGCAAGTTAAGAGAAATTAAGCAACAATGAGAAATCTAACTGACGCTGATTTGGCGCGTCTACTCAATAAAGATATATTCCATTTGATATCAGAGGCTGCCGACAAACTATCACTTGAGTGTTATGTTGTAGGCGGATACGTGCGTGATTTGTTTCTGGAGCGCCCGTCTAATGATATTGATGTCGTTGTCGTTGGTAGCGGAATACAAGTTGCAAGCGAGCTAAAGAGCCGGTTAGGCAAGCGAGCTCATCTCTCAGTATTCCGTAATTTCGGCACGGCGCAAGTGAAATTTCACGGCATGGAGATTGAGTTTGTGGGCGCACGAAAGGAGAGTTACAGCCACGATTCGCGCAAACCGCATGTTGAAGATGGTACACTTGAGGACGATCAAAACCGCCGTGACTTCACGATTAATGCCTTAGCGGTGTGTCTGAACAAAGAAAGGTTTGGCCAATTGGTTGATCCTTTCGAAGGCGTTTACGACATGGAAGACGGTATTATCCGTACACCGCTCGACCCAGATGTTACGTTTTCTGACGATCCTTTGCGCATGTTGCGGTGTATTCGCTTTGCAACGCAGTTGAATTTCTTTATAGAAGACGAGACGTTTGAAGCGCTTCAACGCAATGCCGAGCGTATAAAAATTATCAGTGGAGAGCGTATTGACGACGAGTTGAACAAGATAATGCTGACAAAAACGCCAAGCAAAGGCTTTATAGATCTTTATCGTTGTGGACTGCTTCAACTCATTATACTCGAGCTTGTGACCTTAGATGTCGTAGAAACACGCAATGGTCGTGCCCACAAAAATAACTTTTATCACACTTTAGAGGTGCTCGATAACCTCTGCCGAGCACAAGATGAAAGCGGAAAACACGACGAAATGTCACTTTGGTTGCGTTGGGCGGCATTGTTTCATGACATTGGTAAGCCCCGTTGTAAACGCTGGGATAACCTCAATGGATGGACTTTTCATAACCATAATTACGTGGGTGCGAAGATGGTTCCAGCCATATTCCGACGCATGAAGCTACCAATGGACAACAAAATGAGGTTTGTTCAGAAGATGGTTGACCTGCACATGCGACCTATTGCCATAGCAGATGAAGAGGTGACTGATAGTGCTGTGCGTCGCTTAATGAATGATGCGGGCGACGATATTGACGCTTTAATGATGCTTTGTGAGGCCGATATTACAAGCAAAAACCAAGTGCGCAAACAACGTTTCTTGGATAACTTCCGCATTGTTCGTGAGAAAATAGCCGATTTAAAAGGTGCGAGATTATAAACGATTACTGCAACCTTGCATTGATGGTAACGAGATAATGGAGATGTTTCACCTTGGACCTTGCCGTGAAGTAGGCCAGTTGAAGCAGACACTTAAAGACGCTGTGCTTGACAATAAGGTTGAAAACGAGCGCGAACCTCTGATGAAACTGTTGATGGATAAAGCCAAAAGCATGGGATTGGTGGAGTGAAATGCAAGACAAACTATGCTCTTTTGAATCACGATAGTAGTCTTGTAGTGGAATAAATAAAGTGAGGTGTTGTGGCTATATAGGTCTACTTTTTGGCTCCTTTCTTATCATATAATGTTGTGATGATGTAAAGATTATTATTCAAAAATAAGGCTTATCAAATGGTGATGAAATAGAGATGAAATCCTTTAAAAATCGACTTTTTCTTCATCAATTCGCGTGTTTTTGTTCCCTGTTTTTTTAGCACATATTCGGTTGTTTGACGCAGATTGCAGTATGATATGCACAGAATCATGCCGTAAAATGATAGAGATTAGGCGATGAAATGGCTCATTTTGCGCGCTGATTCCATTCATTTTCGTGCGCTATTTTTTTATGCTTTTTCAGCCTTCTTTTTCTATGATTTTTTTCCTAACCTATTGATTGATAGCATGATAGAAAGTCGTCTTAAAAACTCGCGTATTCTGAAACAAAAATAATTTCTGTTTTGAATACGCACGTTTTGTGGAATGAATTGTAAAGACTTTTGATTAAACTCTAAGTGTGGTTCTTTTTGATTCTAATAGATGAATCTTTCAAAAATCTTTTTTTGTTGGTGTTTGCTGGTTCATCTTGTTGACTTTTTGGTTTATTTCTTATCCTATATCATAGGTGTTTATTGTATAAACGATATAATCTTTGTTAAAAACGTTTGTCATAACATTCTCATATTTGATTTTTAATTTGTATCTTTGCAGCAACAAAAACTATTTATTGAATTTGAGTTTTTCGTTAAATTGTTTTGGGTGAACGACTCATTAAAGGATAATGTCATCCATCAAGAAGTGGAAGAAATCAAGAAAACATTAAACATATATATAGGTATGAAAAGTATTAAATCTTTGTTAGTTGCAGCTGTAAGCGTTTCGCTTGTAGCCTGTGGTGGAGGTGGTGGAATGCCCAACTTTGGGAACAATGAATTCCCAGTTGAGACAATAGGAAGCAATAGTGCATCGCTCCAATCCACTTATCCGGCGACGATAAAAGGTATTCAAGACGTTGAGGTTCGCCCCAAAGTGTCTGGTTTTATCACGAAAGTTTATGTGCACGAAGGGCAGGCTGTGAAGACTGGTCAGTTGCTTTTTACAATAGATAGTGAGACTTATCAGGCAGCCGTTCGACAGGCACAAGCAAGTGTAAACACTGCACGTGCGCAATTGAATACGGCACGTTTGACCTTTGAAAACAACAAAAAGTTGTATGATAAAAAGGTAATCGGCCAATATGAACTATCTACTGCGCAGAATAGTTATGCCACAGCACAAGCTGCTTTGGCTCAAGCGCAGGCAGCTTTAGCGTCAGCCAAGGAGACATTAGCTGGTGTAGAGTGGTTAGTCCAACGTCAGGTGTGGTAGGTAGTTTGCCTTATAAAGCGGGCGCTTTAGTTAGTGCTTCCTCTCCCGATCCATTGACAACAGTTTCTGATGTCAGTACAGTTGAGGTGTTCTTCTCTATGTCTGAGGGCGACATTCTCAATATGACGAGGACCTCAGGAAGCGTATCTGCCGCGCTAAAAGAACTTCCTTCGGTGAAGCTTCAGCTTGTAAACGGCACACTATATAACCATCCTGGTAAGGTGGTTAAGATGAGTGGAGTGATCAATCAGTCTACTGGTGCTTATTCATTGATAGCACATTTCGCTAATCCCGAACGCATATTGAAGAGTGGTGGCGCAGGACAGATTATCATTCCTCGTACAAACAACCACGCAATTGTTATCCCACAAGAAGCTACTTCGTCAGTACAAGACAAATTGTTTGTATATAAAGTAGGTAAGGATAATAAAGTTTATTACACAGAAATCAAGGTAAACCCACAGAATGATGGGAATACTTATATCGTCACAAGTGGTCTTTCGGTTGGCGATCGTATTGTTGTTAAGGGCTTAACAAAGCTTTCAGACAAGATGGAAATTAAGCCAGTAACACTTGCTGAGTATCAAAAGAGCATTGATGATGCCGCTAAATTAGGTGCCAAACAAGGCACAGCGAGTGGCTTTGTCAAGGTAATGAAAGGAAAATAATAATAGAAAGTATGACATTTACAGGTTTTATTAAACGTCCGGTACTATCTACTGTAATCTCAATCTTCCTCGTATTGTTGGGTGCTATCGGTCTGGTTTCACTGCCTATTGAGCAGTATCCTGACATTGCTCCCCCTACAATATCGGTGATGACGAGTTATACGGGTGCCGATGCACAGACAGTTTTGAACTCTGTTATTACGCCTTTGGAAGAGAGTATCAATGGAGTTGAGAACATGACTTATATGTCTTCGACCGCAACCAACTCGGGAATGGCGATGATAACAGTATATTTCAAGCAGGGAACAAACGCCGATATGGCGGCCGTTAATGTGCAAAACCGCGTTCAACAGGCTCAGGCGTTGTTGCCAGCCGAGGTTACTCGCGCCGGTGTTACGGTCTCTAAGCGTCAGTCTTCGAATGTAATCATGTATTCGTTGACGACAGATGATGGTCGATATGATGGTCAGTTTCTGACAAACTACAACAATATCAACATCGTTCCTCTGCTGAAACGTATCAAAGGTGTAGGCGATGTATATACTCCTGGAACTGCAACTTACTCAATGAGAATATGGCTTCAGCCTGACAAAATGAAGCAATATGGTCTCGTTCCCTCGGATATTACAAATGTTTTAGCCGAACAAAACATCGAGGCTGCACCAGGTTCATTAGGTGAAAATGGGTCAGTTGCCTATGAGTATGCTTTGAGATATCGAGGTCGTTTGAAGTCAACGACCGAGTTTGAAAACATCATGTTGAAGAGTTCTTTGACTGGAGAGACATTGCGATTAAAGGATGTTGCCAAGGTCGAACTCGGTGCATTGATGTATAATGTGAAGCTGATTAACAACGGACAACCCGCAGTTATGGGTATAGTTAACCAGATTGCAGGTTCTAATGCTACGGATATTGCAGAGGCAGTGAAGTCAGCTTTGGAGGAGGCCAGCAAGAGTTTCCCTCCTGGAATGAAGTATACGATTGAGCAAGATACCACAGAGTTCCTCTTCGCTTCTATCGAAGAAGTTATTATAACGTTGTTTATTACGTTGGCATTAGTGTTTATTGTGGTATATATTTTCCTACAAGATATTCGCTCAACACTAATCCCTATGATTGCCGTTCCTGTGGCTTTGATAGGTACTTTCTTCTTCCTTTGGGTCTTTGGCTTCTCAATTAACCTGCTTGTTTTATCGGCTTTACTTCTTGCTATCGCTATTGTTGTGGACGATGCCATTGTGGTTGTTGAGGCCGTTCACGCCAAATTAGACCAAGGTTACAAAAAGCGCTATGACGGCATCTATTGATGCGATGAACGAGATTTCAGGCGCTATTATCTCTATTACGCTTGTAATGGCGGCCGTGTTCGTACCAGTTTCCTTCCTCGGGGGTACCTCGGGAACGTTCTATAGAGAGTTCGGTGTGACGATGGCACTATCAATTGTCATCTCAGCTATTAATGCGTTGACGCTCTCTCCGGCGCTATGTGCAATCTTCTTGAAGCCACATGATGAGGAGAAAGATGAGACAAATAAAAACTTTGTGAGTCGTTTCCATAGCAATTTCAACCGAGTTTTTCGATAAGACTACAGAGAAATATAAGAACGGAGTCACTCGAGTTATCAACCATAAGCTATGGACTTCACTTGCTGTTATTATAGGAATTGTCGTCTTAGTAATTTCAATGAAGGTTACAAAGACAGGTCTTATACCTGATGAAGACACTGGAACTTTGTTCATGATGATATCAGCTAACCCGGGAACGAGTCAGGAACGGACACATGAAATCCTTGAAGAGGTAGACAAGATGCTGGCAAGTAATCCTGCCATTCAACGCAGAGAAGGTATTGCTGGCTATAACTTCATAGCCGGACAAGGCTCAGATCAGGCTACGTTTATTATCAAACTGAAACCTTTTTGAAGAGCGTTCGGGCGGTTTCTTTACACGAATCAAGAATGCAATCTCACACGGAGATCCTATGGCTTTTGATAGTTAATCCATTGGAAGCAAACTCTGTTCTGGGCATGATCTATAAGCAAACAGCTACTATTAAGGATGCACAGATCTTGGCTTTTTGGCCCACCTATGGTGCCAGGATTCTCCGTTCAGAATGGTGTTACCCTAACGCTTCAGGATAAAACTGGTGGAGATTTGAACAAGTTCTTCAACGTAACACAGGACTTTCTCAAAGCGTTGAACCAACGACCTGAGGTGAAGCAGGCTATGACTACCTACAATCCGAACTATCCTCAGTATATGGTTGATATCGACGTTGCTAAGACAAAGCAAGCTGGAATCTCTCCCGCTGTGGTGTTATCTACATTACAAGGTTACCTTGGTGGTATGTATGCGTCTAACTTTAACGCTTATGGTAAGCTCTTCCGCGTAATGATTCAGGCTGCTCCTACAGACCGTTTGCGCCCAGATCAGCTATCAAACATCTATGTACGCACTGCAAGTGGACAGATGTCTCCAGTGTCAGAGTATTGTACTTTGAAGCGTGTTTACGGCCCATCTAATATTGCCCGCTTCAACTTATATACTGCAATTAACGTCAGTGTGACGCCAAACTCGAACTATTCTTCAGGACAAGTCATGCAGGCTATAGCCGAAGTGTCTAAGAATACGATGCCACAGGGCTACGGATATGAGTATTCTGGTCTGACAAGATCAGAGGCAGAGAGTAGCAATACCACAGCAATCGTCTTCGCACTCTGCTTGGTTTTCGTCTACTTAATCTTGAGTGCACAGTATGAAAGCTATATCCTTCCACTGTCAGTAATCCTTTCTATCCCGTTCGGTTTGGCCGGAGCATTCCTCTTTACGATGCTCTTTGGACACTCCAATGATATCTATATGCAGATATCGCTTATCATGTTGATCGGTCTGTTGGCTAAGAATGCAATCTTGATTGTACAATTTGCCCTCGAAAGACGACGCACTGGTATGGCCATTAAGTATAGCGCCATCCTTGAGCTGCCGCTCGTTTGCGTCCAATCTTGATGACTTCGTTGGCTATGGTCATTGGACTCCTGCCATTGATGTTTGCAAGTGGCGTTGGAAAGAACGGCAACCAGACCCTCGGTGCAGCTGCCGTTGGTGGTATGTTAATAGGTACTTTATGCCAGATCTTTGTCGTTCCGGCATTGTTTGTGGCTTTCCAATGGCTGCAAGAGAAGCTTACTCCATTAGTGTTTGAAGACAAATTGAGCGAAGAAACCGCTTCAGAACTTGAGCAATATGCCCATTCTAACAGCGTTGTTACAGTTCAAAAACTCTAATCAACAAGATGAAGATGAAAACAAATAAAACATTATTGCTCATGGCCTTTTGCAGCCGTCTCATTGACGGGTTGCAAAAAGCCTTTACGGCAAATATGAACGCCCAGACATCAAGACCAGCGGCATCTTCCGCGACGTAACGTCTGATAACGATACGTTGGCAGTAACAGATACGGCCAGCTTTGCAAACATTCCATGGCGCAGTGTGTTTACTGATAGCCACTTACAAGCATTGATTGAGAAGGGATTGGCACACAATCCTAATCTTCTTAACGCTGCTTTGAACGTGAAAATGGCTGAGGCTCAGCTCCAGGCGGCTAAGCTTTCATTCCTTCCTTCGTTTGCTTTCACGCCACAAGGAACCATATCTTCGTGGGACGGGAATAAGGCAAATAAGGTTTATAGCTTGCCCATTAACGCCAGTTGGAACGTAGATTTGTTTGGAACATTGCTCTCTTCGAAGCGTGCAACCCAAGTCGCTTTGTTGCAAAGCAAGGATTATCAGGTCTCTGTTCAAACCAAGTTGATTGCCAATATCGCTAACATGTACTATACATTACTAATGCTTGACAAGCAGATGGAACTTGTAAATGACATGGAAAAGCTTACAAAAGACACTTGGGATATCATGACTTTGCAAAAGGATGCCATTGTAGGTGTGCGCTCAACTGCTGTACAACGTGCTGAGGCTAACTACTATTCGGTGCTCACACAGAAAGCCGATATCAAACGACAGATAAGAGAAACCGAGAATGCGCTTTCGCTTTTGGTTGGGCAGCAGGCACAGACTATCAGCCGAGGCAACCTTGACGACCAGCAATTACCAGCCAATTTCTCTACCGGAGTGGGGCTACAATTACTGCAAAATCGTGCTGACGTCCACGCAGCTGAAATGGCTTTGGCGCAGTGTTTCTATAATGTGGAGACCGCACGCAGCCGCTTTTACCCTGTGTTGAATATCAATGCGAGTGGCGCTTTCACTAATAGTGGAGGCTTGGGGATAGTGAATCCCGGCAAATGGCTACTCACTGCAGTAGGTTCTTTGACGCAACCTATCTTCCAAAAATGGTAAACTTGTTGCAGGACTTAAAGTGGCTAAGGCTCAATATGAGCAAGCTTTCAACACATGGCAGAACGCAGTTCTCACTGCAGGAAGCGAGGTTAGTAACGCTCTTGTGCAGTATAATAGTGCAGAAGAAAAGTCAAAAATTCAAGCCAAACAAATTGAAGTACTGAAGAAAAACGTTGAAGATACTAAGGAGTTGATGGCCAGTGCGGGGAGTACTTACCTTGAGGTTATCACCGCACAAAGCAGTCTGCTCAACACCGAACTATCTAAAGTGGCCGATGATTTCAGTAAGATGCAGGCCGTAGTCAACCTCTATAGTGCTTTTAGGAGGAGGCAGTAAGTAGTGTGAAATGAATCTTGTGGAATGAGGAAATGAACAGAATGAGAGCATAAGCACAATGTTCATATTGCGCGAATTGATATTAAAGGCAGAACTTTACAGTCATTTCAACCGCAGATGTCAGTGGCTTTGTTCAAGACTTATCATTCAAATATAACGTCAACTCCACATCCTGCACGAATCTTTCAGCATGAAAGCAATTTCACATTCAATATTCAACATTTAACATTAATAGCTATGTCAAGTGATATAAGTCCAAGAGCAGAAGTGTCTCCAAAGGCAAAGATTGGTGACAACTGCAAGATATTTCCGTTTGTCTACATTGAAGACGACGTAGTGATTGGCGACAATTGTGTGCTCTTTCCATTCACAAGTGTGCTCAATGGTACAAAAGATGGGCAATAACAATAAGGTGCATCAGGGTTCGGTGCTTGCTGCTATACCTCAGGATTTCAACTTCCGTGGGGAGCAAAGTGAACTCATCATTGGCGACGATAACATCATTCGAGAGAATGTAGTCATTAACCGCGCAACGCATTCTGGCTGTAAAACCGTCATCGGTAACGGCAATTTCCTCATGGAAGGAGCCCATATCTCTCATGATACTGTCGTGGGAAACCAATGTGTTTTGGGTTATGGTACAAAGATAGCTGGTGATTGTCACATCGGAGATAACGTCATATTCAGTTCCAGTGTCATAGAGAATGCAAAGGACACGCGTTGGTAATATGGCCATGATTCAGGCTGGAACAACGTTCTCAAAAGACGTTCCTCCTTATGTGATTGTAGGCGGAAAGCCAGCTACTTACACGGGACCTAATACGATGATTATGGGCAGTAATGGTGTTGAAGAGAAGGTACAGAGGCACATAGCTAATGCATATCGTCTCGTGTTTCATGGTCAAACCAGTCTGTTTGATGCCATACATCAGATTATTGATCAGGTGCCAGATGGTCCTGAAATCCAGGCTGTTGTCGAATTCCTCAAGGCTTCAAAGCTCGGAATTATTAGTAAAATGTAAACATACCTATATGTTTTATATATGTGAAGAGGAGGTTGCCATAAGGCGATTTCCTCTTTTTTATTTTGCGAAGACACTTTTCTTTGGACAATGTAGTAGGTGTTGTGCCTTTTATTCTATGGGGTTTTGTCACGGCATTACGCATAGAAAACGTATAACACCTACGGCATTGACCTCCTCACTACGCACATAACCTAAGGTAGACTCACACCAACCTTAGGCTATAAAACGTATAACGACTTCAGCGTTGAACTACAAATGCATTATGATTCGCGTCATTTCATGCGATAATTTGCGTCAAATGGTGGTGTGTTTTGCGTCAAATCGTGCGGTGAAGTGAGGCAAATTGTGAGGTCATTTGCCCGATATTAAAAATAGCTTTGAAGCTTATGGACGATACTCCCTTTGTTTATCAGGCTTCCATAAGAATCAAAGCATAACGAAAACTGGTGTTTTTTCAGTTGTATGCACTCACATTCCATCTTTTGAAGAGGGTAGGAGTGCACTCTTTTTTCTGTTTAATAAGACGCTGTGCAGGGTATTCCTATCTGGCGAACGCGGTCACAAATGGCGTCGAGTTCAGCCGGAGTAGCCTTTAATAGCTCGTGGTCTGGGGTCTCGCGGTCAATCGTATAGATCATGACTTCTTGGGGATTGACTTGCTTAACGGCTTCAAGCCAAGGACCAATAAAGTGCTCGTGGGTGTTGTCTACATCGATTCCGTCTTCTGTTTTCCCTTTCATGAACATGGTTTGAATAATGACATGGCCATTGAAAAGTTTCAAACCATCAATGATTTTGGCTATATCATACGAAGCTTTCAATGGGCGATCTACAAGACGGATATAGTCCATGTCGACCGTATCGACCTTTAAGATGTTGTTATCCACCATCATCAATGCTTCGCGTACACGTTCGTTGAAGATATAAGTACTATTACTTAACACGCTAATCTTAGCCTTTGGACAATATCGATTGCGTAAGTTGATGGTGTCTTCAATAATGCCTTTGAAGTCGGGATGCCCTGTTGGTTCGCCATTTCCGGCAAAGGTTAGAACATCGGGAAGTTCATTTCGGTCGTGCATCTCCCTTAGTTTCTCTTCTAAACGCAATGCTACTTGCTCGCGTGTAGGCCTTTTCTGTCTCGGAATGTGCTGGTTGTTAAACCCACATTCACAATAGATGCAGTCGAAAGTACACATCTTTCCATCAGCTGGCATAAGGTTTATGCCTAACGAAATGCCCAATCGTCGGCTGTGAACCGGACCGAAGATTGGTGAAGGATAAATTATTGTGCTCATAAACATGGCAAAGATAGTAAAATATCTCTTAGCCCATCATGAGCCGTAAAGATTAGATTTATTTAATAGTTAATGGGAGTTAAACTGTTGTATGTGGGCAAATTAAACATTACCTTTGCATGATATTTGGTGTATTATACGCTGTTGTAGAATGAAAAGAAATCGTAAATCGGCCCGTCCTCGCCATGGATTGCAGGCTGTTACTCTGTGTATCAGCACGGCTATGGTGTTGATTTTGTTAGGAATTGTAGTCTTTTCTGTGCTTACTGCCAGGAATACTTCAACCTATGTCAAGGAGAATCTTCTCGTAACGATGACGCTTCAAGATGATATGACGAATCCAGAAGCGCAGCAACTTTTGTAGTCGTTTGAAGCAATATCCATATATAAAGCATGTGGATTTCATTAGTAAAGAGCGTGTATTACAAGAGCAAACGAAGGCTTTAGGCACTGATCCTTCAGAGTTTGTTGGCATGAATCCATATCAAGGTTCGATAGAGATTAGGCTCAAAGGTGACTATGCAAACAATGATTCTTTGAAGTGGATTACCACCGAACTCAAGCGTTATCCCAAGGTGGGAAATATCACTTATCAGAAAGGTTTGATTGAAGATGTCAATACCTTCCTACAGAAAATCAGTATTGTTCTTTTGGTTTTAGCGTGTCTGCTGACGTTTGTGTCGTTCTCACTCATTAATAACACGGTGCGCTTGAGCATTTATGCGCGGCGCTTCTCCATTCACACGATGAAGCTTGTTGGTGCATCCTGGGGCTTCATTCGTCGTCCGTTTGTGTGGCGAGCTGTAGGGATTGGTTTGATTGCGGCATTGATTGCAGTGATTACTTTGAGTTGTTTTGTATATATGCTTTACACGAAAGAACCCGAGATTTTGACTGTAGTTACGCCACAAGTAATGTTTATTACGGCTGCATCGGTATTCTTTTTTGGTATCATCATCACGGCAATTTGTTCGAGTCTTTCAGTCAATAAGTTCTTGAAAATGAAGGCCAGCGAACTCTATAATATTTGAGTTTAACGTCTGCATAGCGTGTTTTTGCTTTTTGCAGATAGCTTTGAAGCGAAGAAATAATAAATAAGAAATAATCTATGGATAAAAAGAATTTACCATTTGACAAGGTCAACTTTATCTTGTTGGCTGTAGGAATGGCTGTTGTGATATTAGGCTTTATCCTCATGAGTGGAGGTGGTTCTACAGAGCAAACCTTTAATCCAGAGGTGTTCAGTACAATGAGAATAAAGGTGGCTCCCTGTGGTATGTTTCGTGGGTTTTGTGTCAATCATCTATGCCATTATTCGCAAACCAAAAGATAACAACAGCGTAGAAGCATAATGGATTTCATTCAGACACTGATTATTTCGATTGTGGAGGGACTGACAGAGTTCCTTCCTGTGTCGTCAACGGGACACATGATTATCACTCAAAAACCTTTTAGGGTGTTCCACAGGTGACCCTTTTTGTACACGCCTTTACATTCATCATACAGTTTGGTGCCATTCTTTCGGTGGTGTGTCTTTATTGGAAACACTTCTTTCAAATGCGCACAATGGAGGAATTTCTCAATAAGATGAAATTCTATGGACTATTGATTGTTGGCGTGATTCCAGCTGTAGTAATTGGTTTGTTGGCAAAGAAAAAGCGGTTTGTTAGATAAACTTTTAGACAGTGTTGAGGTCGTTGCTGTGACCTTAGTGATAGGAGGTGTGTTCATGTTGTTCTGTGATCGCATTTTCAATCAAGGCAAAGAAGAGAATAAGGTGGATTGGAAGCGGGCATTCAAAATAGGATGTTTTCAATGTCTTTCAGTCATTCCAGGCATGAGTCGCAGTATGTCTACGATAGTAGGAGGTATGCAACAGAAGCTAACGCGTAAGCGTGCAGCTGAGTTTTCGTTCTTTCTTGCAGTGCCAACGATGGCAGGAGCCACGCTACTTGACCTGTTGGATATGTTCAAAGAGGGTACAACTTGGGCCACTCCTGATAACATAAAGATGCTCATTTTGGGCTGTGTTGTGGCCTTTGTTGTGGCAATCTTTGCCATGAAATGGTTTGTAAGTTTCCTTACTAAGTATGGATTTAAGGCCTTTGGATGGTATCGTATCATCGTAGGTACTGTGCTTTTGATACTTCTTTTCACGGGACATTCACTCGTAATGGTTGACTAAATGGATTTCAAAGCAGGAGAGATTTTTGCAATAGATAAGCCTTATCGTATATCCAGTTTCGGTGCATTAGCTCATGTTCGCTATGTGCTTTCGCGCACATTAGGCTATAAAGTGAAGATAGGACACGCAGGAACTTTGGACCCATTGGCTACGGGTGTGCTCATTCTTTGTACTGGAAAGGCAACAAAGAGGATAGAGGAGTTTCAGGGACAGACCAAAGAATACATGGCAACGCTACAGCTTGGAGCGACTACAGCAAGTTATGATATGGAGCATGAAGTAAATGCTTCATTTCCAACGGAACATATAACACGTGAACTTATCAATGATACTATGCCACAATTCATTGGCGATATAGAGCAGATTCCACCTACTTATAGTGCTGTTAAGGTGAATGGTGACCGGGCTTATGAGTTGCGTCGTGCAGGTGAAGAGGTGAAGTTAAAGCCGAAGCACATCCACATTGACGAGATAGAAGTTGTTGATTTTGACGTAGAAAAGATGCAATTGAGCCTTCGAGTGGTGTGTGGTAAAGGAACATATATACGTGCTTTGGCGCGTGATTTAGGTCGGGCACTTAACAGTGGGAGCCTATCTTACGGCATTACGGCGCACGCGTGTCGGCGACTTTACAATTGATAGATGTCTCGATTACGAACATATTAGGGAGTGGATAGAATAAAAAGTAAAACATTAGATAAATAATATATGAAGTTATCACAGTTCAAATTTAATCTGGCTAAGGAGCAAGTTGCCCTTTATCCTCATAGTTTCACGCGTGTATTTGAGAACGAAGATGGTACCAAAGGAAGTTTCCAAGTAACGCGTCGTGACGAATGTCGACTGATGGTTTTACACAAACGGTCGGGTCAGATAGATATGTTCAAGAAAGATGCTGACGGAAATCCTATTGAAGGAGAATATCTTGATTTCCGTAATATCCTTGACTATTTCGATAAAGGTGATACTTTTATTTTTCAATGATACAAAGGTTTTTTCCGGCTCGTCTCTATGGAACGAAGGAGAAAACGGATGCTAAGATAGAGGTGTTTTTACTGAGAGAACTTAACCAGGAGATGCGACTTTGGGATGTTTTGGTTGAACCTGCACGCAAAATTCGTATTGGTAACAAACTGTTCTTTGATGAAACAGGTTCTATGGTGGCTGAAGTTATCGACAATACTACAAGTCGTGGCCGTACGCTTCGCTTCCTTTATGACTGTGATCACGAAGAGTTTAAGCGTGAACTCTTTGCTTTTAGGAGAGGCTCCTTTGCCTCGTTATGTGATTGATAATCGTACAGAACCTCACGCCACTCCAGACGATTTGGTCGACTTTCAAACAGTGTTTGCGAAGAAAGAAGGTGCCGTTACAGCCCCTGCAACGGGTCTACATTTCAGCCGAGAACTAATGAAACGTATGGAGATTCGGGGCATTCATGATGCTTATCTTACGTTACATTGCGGCTTAGGTAACTTCAATTCAATCGAGGTTGAAGACTTAACGAAGCACAAGATGGATTCAGAACAGATGGTGATTGATGCTGAAGCCTGCGCCAAAAGTGAATCAAGCTAAGCGCGAAGGACACCATGTTTTTAGCTGTCGGTGTAAGTGTTGTGAAGGCTACAGAGACTGCCGTTGGCACAGATGGGATGTTAAAAGAGTATGACGGATGGACCAATAAGTTCATCTTTCCGCCTTATGATTTCCACTTAGCTGACTCAATGGTGGCGAACTTCTACCATCCTTATTCAACTCTTTTGATGACAACAGCGGCCTTCGGAGGCTATGATGCTGTTATGGAATGTTATAATTTAGCATCCGAGAATGGTTATATGTTTGGCTGTTATGGTGATGCTTTATTGATAGTTGATGATTGATCAGGAGCTAAATATAGGCTTACATACCATTTATTTGGGCTTAGGCTCAAACATAGGTAACCGGAAACGCAACATGCGTGATGCTATTCAATATCTTGAATCAATAGTAGGAACGTTGGTGCGTCAGTCAGATTTGTTTGAAAACGGAACCTTGGGGATTTGATTCTCCCAATCTCTTCATTAACATGTGCGTGTGTATGGAGACGCCATTATCACCGAGACAATTGTTGGAAGCAACGCAATCGATAGAAAAGAAGATGGGAAGACCCTCAAAATCTGAAGCTGGAGAGTATGCGGATAGAATCATAGATATTGATATTTTTGATTTATGATGATTTGAGAATCAATGATGGAGACCTTGTTATTCCGCATCCTTTAATGCATGAGCGCGATTTCGTGATGATTCCGTTACGCCAGATTCTTGAATAAAAAATTATAGAACGTGTCTTCAAATAGGGCACGTTCTAATGTTTTATAAAGCTATATGTTGGTTTGTTTAGCAAACTTTATCTTTTTAATTGTAAACTCATCATCTTGTAGTTACCTTCCCTCAATCTTCTTATTTCTTTTTTATGGTATTAAAAAGAGTCTGCTTCTCACGAAGCAGACCTTTAATAAAATGTTTATTGTTTAAATAGAGACTTTTGTTTTTATATCTAATTACAATTTAAGAGAAGAAATCTTATGAATTACATCAAAACTTTTTAGTTCTGCGATTGGACGCTTTTTCTATTGTTCCATCCGCATGAGTGATGGTGAAATAGTCGTGTAAAGACTTTCCGTTTTTGAACTGAACAACAGCAATTCCGCCTTCACGCATGTGAAGAGTAAAGTAACCTTCGCGCTTGCCTTGCATGTATTTACCATGCCATTTCTCTTTACCATTAGGGTAATATGTTGTTACTTCACCATTAAGAACAGTGTTGGCATCGTTTCCTAAGTCTATAAAGCTGTACTCACCTTCGGCTTTCAATGTTCCATCCATATAGAAATCTTGGAATACATCGCGTTGAGTCACTCCCATGATTCTGCTTCATCAATAGTCTGTAATAACTTGCTTGATCATTATTGTTCACGGTAGTTTTGTCTGCAGCATAATAGATAGTATCTGCTACAACGACTGCATTCTCAGCCACATGTTTGCGAGCATAGCTTGTAATAGTCATCATTGCTACTACTGATATCAAAAAGGATTCGTTTCATATTTGTATATTTTTTTAGGTTGTTTATTCTGTTTCTGCTGCAAATATATAGAAAAGAATTGTGATATCAATCAACTTTTAACACTATTTTTATACATATTTTTTTCGCGCTAAAATAGTCGTAACTTTAAGATGTGGTTTTAATTTAAAACTTGATTAAAATCAAGTATTTTACTTTCAGTTTTAAAAAGTGATTGTTTTGTAATGCCTATTTAAAGGGGATTTAGGAAAATTCCTTTGTGTGATGATTTGAATCAGATTATGTTATCGAACACAACTCCTTACAATCTAAAAATCTTGCATTTTGTAATATAAATTCAATTTAATTAAAGTGTAAATGTTAATACCTTGATTTATATCAATTATGATATTAAAGAGCAGATAAAGTTACATAATGAAACTTATTGAAGTCTTACATTTACAGGAATGAAATAGAAGCTTCTCACAACTTTTTCCATTTTTGCATTGCAGGTGACCATTTAGGCAGCTGTCTTAACATAGCAACAATGTTTCTATCTAAGCTTGGTGATACTGCTTTTTACAATGGAAATGTGACTCACAGTTCCGTCTTTTTCAATAATCAGTTGTACCAAAGCACGGCCCGAAGTGACCTCTTTATTTATATAAGGTGGCAACAGAAGATTAGATGAAATGTATTGACTGAGTGACTGACCATTTAGAGAGAACGATGCAGGCACATCAGTTTGACGATATACTTTCATGCTATCTTCAGCCTCGTTATTATCTTCTTGTGTCATTATTGGCATGCCAATGACTGGTTTACTATTGAATAGTTTCTTCATCTTCGAAGTCAAAAAGTTCACCCATTGAGCTGTAGTAATCATTGATTGCACAGTTGTTTGATTGTCGCCGCCTACCTCCATGAGGAGCGTTCCATCATTAACGGGCACAGGACCATAGAGCTTTTGTGCATCAAGGGAAATGGCATAATTGCTCAATAAGCCATCTGTCAACGCGTTACTCATATAATAAGATGCGGTGGGATCAGCCAAAATGCTGTTTAGTTTCATAAGTTCTTGTCCTTTCAAAATACGCTGGTTGGGAATGTCATAGACAAATAACTCCAACTGATGTTCCTTGGATTGCGATGAATTTCTTCCCGGTTGAATATTCTTTTCTACACGCATTGAGATATAACGACCTTCATCAAATCCTACATTATGCACGGAATATGTTGCATAACAGAACTTACTATCGTCGGGAATCGTATCCAGTTTCGTTGTCAAAGGTTTACCATAGCGTGATAGTATGGCTGGAATTTTCTCGTCAAGTTGTGTGCAACTGTCACCTATAAGCGTGTTGATATATTGCAAAAGCACAGGTTGTGCCACATAACACAATCGTTCCGGCCACTCAAAGTCCAAGTCTACGATATTCATTTCGCCTTTATTATTCGTGCAAACGATATGGCGTTTCTCATATCTTATACATGTACTACTCACTGCATTTTGTGCCTTCATACTGCTACTGAGCAGTAAAAGCATCATGAAGAATATTATCTTTTTCATTTTTCCCTTATATTTCAGTTCACAAAGTTATACAAAAAAATAAGACCTGTCATCACGACAGACCTTATTTCATTACTTACTAAAACTAAATTAACCACTAAAAAAACTAATATCTTTCCTTTCATCGGCAAATATACGACTTATATTTGACTTTTTTAATTACCTATATTGCCACAAGATTTGTATTTTTTTACGGATAATGACTGATTTGGACAATAAGACGAAATTGTTTACCTTTGCAGTGTCATAGATATAGATAGGTGTATAAAATGAATCAACGTTTTTCGACAACTAATTTTACAAATAAGCACGGGGCTTTATGAAAGAGAGTCCGAAGTGAGTCTTTCGCTTCTCGCAGCCCTTTCAGGTGAGAGTATTATTCTGCTTGGTCCACCAGGTGTAGCGAAGAGTTTTTGTGGCACGAAGATTGGCTTCAGCCTTCCTTCATGCACATACTTTTTGAATATCTGATGTCACGTTTTTCTACACCAGATGAAATCTTTGGTCCCGTCTCTATTGCCAAGTTGAAGGCTAACGACACCTATGAGCGTGTCACAACTGGCTATCTTCCCACTGCCGATGTCGTTTTTTTAGATGAGATTTGGAAAGCAGGGCCAGCCATACAAAACACACTTTTGACGGTCATCAATGAGAAACTCTTTCGCAATGGCAATCGAGAACTGCCGCTCCCACTTAAACTTCTCGTTGCGGCAAGCAATGAATTACCGGCTCGTGGCGAGGGACTTGAGGCGTTATGGGACCGCTTTCTCTTGCGTTTGGAATGTCAACCTATCAAACAAGAAGCTCACTTCCTTGACCTGCTTCGAAGCACTTCAATCGATACCGACTTTCATCTTTCTGACGAAAGCATCGCTATTCGCAACGAAGAATATGCACAATGGTCACGCCAAATCAATGAAATTCCAATCTGTGACACGGCACTTCAATGCCTTGTTGATATCCGCCGTGCCTTACATGCCATAGCCGTTGAGGGCACAGATGAGCGTCGTGACATCTATATTAGCGATAGAAGATGGAAGAAAATCGCCCGACTTGTGCGTACATCTGCCTTTATGCATGATCGTAAAGAGGCTTCTCTTACAGACTTACTCCCTGTTTATCACTGCCTTTGGCAAGAGCCGGATGAGCGTGATTCCGTGCGACATCTCGTTGTGAAAACAATCTTTATGCAAGACGCTTTGAAACTTGCTACGCTCAAACAACGGCTTGATGAAGATATCCGCAACCATAGAATGATCGTCAAACACCGCCGTTCTACAACAACACAGCGTGCTCGTGATGCAAACAAAAAAAGCGTATAATAAATTCTATTATCGTCTTCCGACACACGAAACTGGTCGTAGTTTCGTTGTGCTTTCCGACTTTCAGCAACTCCCAGAGATTGGAACAACCGCAGCATCTGGTGTTCTTTATGCCGACTCTCGTAATGAAGAGGTAACTATTATCCGTTGTAATGATGGCAACCGAGTGCCACTTGGCAGTCGGCCTGTAAAGCCTTTTCACGCGATGATGACCATTTGTTTATCGATGGTGTTGCCTATGCTCTCGAACTTCGTAAAGTCGAAAAGGAGTTTGAACTGCCATTAACGGAGGAGCAAGAGTTACAAGATGACTATGCCACAGCACTTGAAACCCTCGGCGAACACGTTGCCGCTATTGAGCGTTCCCTGTCGGATAGTCTTTTTCATTAGTGAGGATGATCGTCGCGAAATCAAGCACTATCTTGCTGATTTCTATAAAGAAATTGCATTCACACGCCAGGATTTAGCGAAGATAGAGGGTTGATTCATTGAGAAAAGAACCGCTCAAGCATTCATTACGCATTAGAACAAGCAAGTAGATAAAAACGGAAAAGCAATGGCTTCACATTCATTCTATCTGAAACTCCTCAATGATTTCTGTCAAAACGGACAAGTGCCTGTGGTTTCAAAGGGCATAGATGATGATAAGCCATGGCTGAAAAAGGATGATCCTCTGCTTGATTTTCTGTTGTCACTCATGCGTGAGCGCCACTATCAACAGCAGATGTTGCACAGTCGTTTGCGTGCCAAGGTGTTTTATTCAGCAGTTGGTAAGTTTGTAATGGAGTGTGTTCATTATGAAGATTTCCAGCGAAAGCGCGCGTGGTCTGAATATAACCGCATGGAGAAGGTGCTCGATTGAGTGCTATCCGCAAGGCCGATAGTAAAGCACTTCATAATCTTCTTGACGACATTTCGGCTCGATATGCTAACTTTGGCTTTGATAAAACCTATTTTGAAAGGCTGATGTTTGATGAAAAACAACAGCAAGAATATTGGGAAAAGCTTGTAAGCGACTGGCGAAAAGCACTTGAACGCAGTCTTGTTCATACGTGTCAAGATTACATAGAGCGCCGAAAAGAAGATTTCGAAAAGGGACTTCGTTTGGTGATGGACCAGGTAACCCGTTACATGCGCACCCATGATATCGTCGAACAACAGGCTGTTCAGGCTTGGCAAATGATGGATGGACAATGGACCGAAACCGAGTTTGAACGACAAATGAATGTTGTTCGTGTGCAAGATCGCTATCCTCAAATCAAAGAAATCGCCGAACGCATGGGCCGAACTGCTGATAACAATGGGCGTGATAGGCTTGCAGTAGCTTCTGGAGTAAGGCTAAGAATGGAACATTCTAACGGCAGTGATATCGAAGGAATCACTGTAGGTAATGACTTAAATGCCTTGCTTCCTCACGAACTTGCACAGTATAGTGACGATGAAATGAATGATTTGTTCATGCATAAATACGTGACAAAACATCTCCAAACGTTTCGATATAAGAGCGAAATGGCCAATCCTTCACGCAAACTTAGTTTCACTCATGCGGCTCGTCGCGGTCCAATCATCGCATGTATTGATACCTCTGCCAGCATGTATGGTTTGCCCCAGCGCATCACTTCGTCGCTCCTTGCGCTGTTAGAAGACACTGCAGAGCAACTCAATCGTGACTGTTTTCTCATTGATTTCAGTGTTTCTATTCGCCCGATTGACCTGATGCTGTTACGTCGTCAGCGTCAGTTATCAGTGCCAGGTCTGACTAATCACGAACAACCGAAGGTTGAAAAGGGACATGTCCCGTTTATCGGTGGCGGCACAAGTGCACGAAAACTGCTTGACGAACTATTTAGTTTGCTCGATGATGAGCGTGGAAACTATGTCAATGCAGACGTGATTGTGGTGAGCGATTTCCTCATTCCTATGCCTGAAAACCATTATCTGACGCAGCTAAAACGCTATCGTGATACGGGAACGAAGTGCTATGGACTGAGCATTAAGGCTGCCGATGACAATGAATATAATGCTTGGCAACCGCTGTTCGACCATATTTGGGAAATTCGTTATCGTCAATTGAAACGCTATTAAAGTGTTGATGAACTTGGTGGTTGAGGCTTATTGTAAGCTGTTTTTTTCTCTTTGTTGGTTGTGGTTGTGCTTATTTTGTAATTTGCTGGTTATTAGATTGTTATGAAAAAAAGAGGGCAAATGGGAAAATGAAAAGATAGAGATTACCACACGATTTCAGTCATTTTACATTGTCATTCCCGTCATTTTACAGGGTCGTTTCTATCATTTTGTTTAATCGTTTGTATTGAAAGTTGTATGGAAGTCAATAATAGGGTAGTATGAATACCTTTGTTTTTGTATTGTTTTTTTCGTGATTAAACGGATGTTGTTTCTATTGTAAGCATTGATGATAGGCAAGTGTTGTGTGATGTGTTTTTCATGCAAAAGAAAGAGTGATAAGGATCGAAAAGAGAGTGAAACTTCCTTGTTGTTTGGATGCTGTTAGGAGGGAGTTGCCTTTTTGAAAAGAATGTAAGGGTGGGGGAAGATAACAGAAAATCCCGCAACTCTTGCGAGCTACGGGATTACTTATTCTTTCTTTTCGTGATTCGATTTACTTACGTAGACCGAGTGCCTTAACAATAGCACGATAACGATTGATGTCGCGCTTGTAAAGATAATCAAGCAATGCACGGCGCTTACCAACAAGTTGTGTCAGTGAACGAGTAGTTACATTGTCTTTACGATTAGTCTTAACATGCTCTGTTAAGTGCTTAATGCGGTAAGTGAACAATGCGATTTGGCTCTCAGCAGAACCTGTGTCAGTGTTTGACTTGCCGTATTGGCCGAAGATTTCTTCCTTTTTTTGCTTTGTCTAAATACATAGCTTAAAAATAAATGATTAAATGAGTTTGCATCATTACATCCTTCAAGTGTCGTACTGCCTTAATCACAACAGTGACACAATCGAATGCATCAGATTTTTCTGAAAATGCTGTGCAAAGGTAGTAATAAAAGTTTAGATAACAGATGAGGTGAAGCTAACTTTTTGTGATGTAACGTTTTTTTAACACGTAACATAACCTATTCATAATCAATATAGAAGCCTACATCAGTTATTTTTTTGTAATTTTGCAGCGAATTAGAAATAAGGAAATTTAAGGTAAAACAAATGCAAGACATTAGAAACATTGCAGTAATTGCACACGTAGACCACGGTAAGACGACGCTGGTTGACAAGATGATGTTGGCCGGAAAGCTATTCCGTGACGGGCAGGATAACAGCGGAGAAGTGCTCGATTCCAATGATTTGGAGCGCGAACGCGGTATAACGATTCTCTCAAAAAAACGTTTCTATTAATTGGAAAGGGACTAAGATTAATATATTGGATACGCCGGGTCACTCTGACTTTGGAGGCGAAGTAGAACGTGTTCTCAATATGGCTGACGGCTGCTTGCTGTTGGTTGATGCCTTCGAAGGACCCTATGCCACAAACTCGTTTTTGTGCTTCAGAAGGCCTTACAACTTGGATTGAAGCCGATAGTTGTAGTCAACAAGGTCGACAAACCTAACTGTCGTCCAGAAGAAGTGTATGAAATGGTGTTTCGACTTGATGTGTGATCTCAACGCCACTGAAGACCAATTAGACTTCCAAGTAGTGTATGGTTCGGCTAAGAATGGTTGGATGTCAGGAGATTGGCAGAAGCCAACGGATAACATAGATTACTTGCTTGACAAGATTGTTGAAATCATTCCTGCACCTAAACATCTTGATGGTACGCCGCAGATGCTGATTACTTCACTTGATTATTCAAGCTATACAGGACGTATTGCAGTAGGTCGTGTTCACCGCGGTGTATTGAAGAATGGTCAGAATATTACGATTTGTCATCGTGACGGCAGTCAGGAGAAGACTAAGATAAAGGAACTTCGCACGTTTGAAGGCATGGGGAGCAAACCTGCCGAGACGGTAGAAAGTGGTGATATTTGTGCGGTAGTAGGACTTGAAAAGTTTGAGATTGGCGACACAATTGCTGATTATGAGAACCCCGAAGCCCTTCCTCCAATTGCTGTTGACGAGCCAACGATGAGCATGCTCTTTACAATTAACGACTCACCTTTCTTTGGTCGGGAAGGTAAATTCTGTACTTCTCGCCACATCAATGACCGATTGAACAAGGAGTTGGAAAAGAACTTGGCACTTCGTGTGCGTCCTTTTGAAGACTCAACTGATAAATGGATTGTCAGCGGTCGAGGCGTTTTGCATCTCTCTGTGCTTGTAGAAACAATGCGTCGCGAGGGTTATGAGCTGCAAGTTGGACAGCCACAGGTTATCTATAAAGAGATAGATGGTGTGAAATGTGAACCTATCGAGGAGTTAACTATTAATGTTCCGCAAGACTATTCAAGTAAGATGGTCGACATGGTAACCCGTCGTAAGGGCGAACTTACAGGCATGGATACCGAAGGCGACCGTGTAAACATCACATTTGAGATTCCATCTCGTGGTATCATTGGCTTGAGAACGAATGTGCTTACAGCGTCACAGGGTGAGGCTATCATGGCTCATCGTTATAAAGAATATCAGCCTTATAAGGGTGAAATCACGCGCCGTACAAACGGATCTATGATTGTTATGGAGACGGGTACAGCCTATGCATACTCTATTGACAAGCTTCAAGATCGTGGAAAGTTCTTTATTGATCCGGGCGAAGAAGTCTATGCTGGTCAGGTTGTGGGTGAACACGTGCACGACAATGACCTTGTTATCAATGTGACGAAGGCCAAGCAGTTGACGAATGTGCGTGCCAGTGGCTCTGATGAAAAGGCTCGTGTGATTCCGAAGACAGTCATGTCGCTTGAAGAATGCCTTGAATATATCAAGGAAGATGAATATGTTGAGGTGACACCGAAGAACATGCGAATGCGTAAAATCTTACTCGATCACCTCGAACGTAAGCGTGCTAATAAGGACTAAACCATTAAATCATAACCATTATGACAGGATTATATATTTTTGTTGCATTGATTGTAGTCGCTCTTCTCGGTTGGGGAATTGCGGAATTAAAGAATCGTTCCATCACATTTGAGCATTCAGAAGAGGAGCGAGAAGAGGCAGAACTGCTATATAATGAGCAGAAAGAGCATGGCTTCAAGGAGCAAAATCTAAAAGACCTTTTGGCACATAACAGTACAAAAAGGTTATGATGCAATCTAAGAGCTGCGGCTTTTTTTATCATTATAAAGGCTTAAAATCACAGAATTTTTATACAATAAATTCTAACTTAGGGCGTTACATAATAAAAAGTTCATTATTATGAAACGCCTCTTTTTATCTTTATTGGCTTTCTTTGTATTGAATGTTTCTGCACAAAAGAAAGTTGGGTCGTTGACAGTTATGCCAAAGGTTGGTCTCTCGCTTGCCAACATTTTCTCATGGCAATAAGCTTTTTAATGTAACGGGAACAAGCCTTGATGCGCCTTCAAATTATAGGGCAGGATTCACAGGTGGAGCTGAGTTTGAGTATCAATTTCAGTCACAATGTAGTCTTTCTTTAGGTGCTCTTTATTCCCTTCAAGGCTGCCATTACAAAGATGTTAGTAACGAAGTGCATGGTCAGGCAGGCTCATATTCAGGCTTTTCTAACACTGCTTTGGGGTTACATTACATTCAGATTCCTGTGTTGGTTGGTATCTATTTGGCAGATGGATTGGCTGTAAAGGCTGGAGTACAACCTTCATTTCTATTAGGGGCAAGGACGAAATATGATGTCACTAACTTTGTTGTTGGTACGGATGGCGGTGCCGTTTATGATCCCGCTAAGCATGTAAGTAAGAGTATCAAAGGCCTTTTCACATCGTCAGATGTAGCGATTCCTGTTGGTATCTCGTATGAATATGCCAATGTTGTGATGGAAGCGCGCTACCTGTTTAGCCTATCTAAAGTAGAAAAGACCTTGGATGCAAAAAAATCGTTGCTTTACCTTTACTGTAGGATATAGATTGAATTTATTAAAATAAAAACCTTATTTACCATGAGAAAAAGAAAATGTTCTGGGGGCATTATTCTTGCCCTTTTTGGTGGTTGTATCGGCTTGTGAAAAACCTATTTTAGACGGAGGACAAACCAAGAAAAAGGGCTTCCGAGTGAGTGTAACTGTTGGAGTTGGCGAGAAAGCCGTTGCAGGTGCTAAGTCAAGGGCACTTGTAGATATTGATGAGGTGTGTTCATGTTTGAATGCAGCTGTATATAAGGACGGAGTAAAACAAAATGTAATCAACCAAAAAAAGGGTGATAAAAACTTTGGAACACTTAACTTTAATCTTCCGGAGGGTGACTATCTGCTGGTTGTTATCGGTCATAGTGGAACTAAAAATGTCTCTTTGGCGCATGCAGATAAAGTGAAATTTGAAGGAGGATTAACAGATACTTTCCTCTATCATGAGAGTTTGCATGTGAATAGTAATATGGAAACATCGATAACTCTGGAGCGATGTGTAGCCAAAGTAGAGTTTCATGTCGATGACCCTATCCCCGAAAAGATTACTCATTTGCGCTTTACATACACAGGAGGTAGCAGTACTTTAGATGCAACTCAAGGGGTGGGTTGTGTTAATTCGCATCAGACGGAAGTGAGAACTGTTGAGAATGCTGCACATCAAGCAGCCTCGTCATTCTCCATTTACACCTTTCCTAAAGCACAAGAAGGAAAGCTTAAGGTCACCATGACGGCTTTGGGTGCAAATGAAACCATACTGGCTGAACATACATTCACGGCATTGAAGATTGTAAAGAATGGCATTAATCATGTTCGTGGGCTAACCTTTAGCAGTGGAGGACAACCTACTGCACGCGGAATCAAAGTGAAAGTAGAAGATGCTTGGGCTGTCTCTTTTGATACAGTAGATTGGGATTAAGAACTTTCTCAGGCTCCTATATATAATAAGGTGGAAAGATTTGTGTAATCTTTCCACCTTATATATATATAAGAAAAATATCCCTTAGCACCTCAATTCTTTATCATCCGATGATAGAAAAGCCGTTAGACGAACGACAAACTTCTTTTGAATATCATTCGCGTGGTGCGTCTTTATTTCTTCTCGGGATAGGTTAGGTTTGCTTCTTTGATACATTCTAAGACCTCATGTAAATACTTTGCGGATTCAAAACGAGCCATTGGGAGGTCGTGAAGCAGATAGTTTCCACAGTCCATAGGGGCAGCTCCAGGGATTTCTCCTTGGTATTCAGCCACGAAACGGAATGTTCGTTTCATGAGATCTACAATGTCTTTGCTCTCTAAGTCGCCACGAAGAATGAGATAATTACCCGTTAGGCAGCCCATTGGTCCCCAATAGATGACGCGATCTTTCCATTCATCATCGTTGCGAAGAAAGGTTGCAGCAAGATGTTCTATCGTATGAATTGCACCATTATGGAGTACAGGTTCGCGGTTAGGCTCTTTCATTCTGATGTCGAAAGTGGTAACAGTCTCGCCCTCCCAACTGTATCTTTTCTACTTACATAAATACCACGAAGCAGTTGCTCATGATTAATCGTAAAGCTTGGAATCTTATTCATTTTTTTATTGTTTGTTTGCTGTTTAATTTGTTCTATAAAATGTCGGGTAACCTCAAAACTCCCCTCAGCTAATTTGTCCCAGAAATCGAAATACATTTGTGCTTTTGTTATCTTTCAGTGGTACATCACTGATAATTCTAAAAGCTGATGAAAGGGGTTTTGAAGATATAGCAGGCTTGAGCGATGCTGCAACTTTCCATGTCTACGGCAGTAGCCTCGGGGAAATGAGTCATAATTTCCCTGCATCTTCTCGCGTGAATCTACAAACCATTCGCCACTCACGGTTAGTCCTTCGCGGACTTGGATGCCTTCAACTTGCATGTGTATAGCCTTATCCACTAAATCCTTTGGAGCCATATAGCGGGCTGGCATGCCAAGAATCTGCCCATAGTTACAGTTCTCTCCACAGTAAGCATCATGGTAAACGCAAGCATTTGCTACGACAACATCGCCAACGTTTAAACGTGTATCTGCACCTCCAGCACAGCCAGTTGATATAATCAAATCAGGGTGATGATCGGCAATCATCATTGTAGTTCCGACGGCAGAGTTAACCTTTCCGATACCACATTGTTGCAAAAATGATATCCTGATCATTTTTGAAATACTTTCTTAAGTTGCTCGAACTCTTTGTCCATTGCAACAATAATACCTATCTTCATGCTTGTTATTTGTTTGTTTGCAAAGGTAATAAAAAACTGAAACACAGCCATACGAACTATTGCTGAATATGCAATCATGTCGTATGCTCACTACGTTTATGCGTGATGTCCACCGATTTGATTATTTCGTTCACGTCCTGTTGCTCCTTCGTCAAAGTTTAATCCGCGTAGAAGGCTATTCTTTCGATATCGTCTTTTGATGTCAAGTGTTGCCTCTTGTAGCTTGCGTTCGCGGGCTAATTGATGTCGTTCTTGAAGTGCATCTCGCCTTTTTTCTTCATTGTTTTCAAAGAGATTAAGTTGTATAGGCGTTTCATTCTGGTGTTTAGCAAGCGTTTCATCAATCACATGAGAGGCCACAATCGTTATGCGACGAACCTTTAACAGGGGATTGACAATATCCTCATATAATTTAGAAATAGCATCCATGATGAGTCTTCCAGACGAAGTATATTGTGTTAAGGGATAGCTTCCGTGTGCCGTTTTGGGTACAATTCTTCCAAAACGATCCTTGGTTGTCGGTCCCATGTAGCGCTTTTGAACTATTGGATTGTCAAGCGATGTTCGGTCATATCCCACAGCAAGTGTGATGTGATCAGTCATTTTGCGTTTCTCAACGAGACTTAATGCAAGCATATCTGCCATCTCTTGCGCTACGACAAGTCCTTGTTTAAAGGTATAAGGATGTTGGAGAACCTGGCCAGAACAGAGTGAATGGTTTCTTGGTCGATAGGCTTTAATGTCTTTCATCAGGCAACTTTCATAGCCCCAAGCATGATCTATGAGGAATTCAGCATTCACTCCAAACATCTTTATAGAGTAGGGGCGAGTGATGAAGTGAGAATCGTGCCAGCTTACCCATAGTGTCTATGCCAAAGGTTTCCAGTTTTCTTGCAGTACCTCTCCCTATACGCCAGAAATCCGTTAATGGCCGATGATTCCATAATTTGCGTCGATAGGTCATCTCGTTCAGTTCTGCAATGCGCACTCCATCAGTATCGGCGTTGGCATGTTTTGCAACAATATCCATTGCAACCTTACAGAGATAGAGATTAGTTCCGATACCAGCTGTTGCTGTAATCCCTGTATTTTTCAGAACATCTCGAATCATTTTAATTGCCAACTGATGAGCTGTCATGCGGTAGCTTTTAAGATAATCCGTCACATCCATAAACACTTCATCAATCGAATAAATGTGAATGTCTTCGGGAGCGATGTATTTTAAGTATATGCCATATATCTTTGTACTGTAATCAATGTAGTGAGCCATGCGAGGAGGTGCCGCAATGTAGTCAACAGCCCAATTCTTGTGAGCTTCTAATTCGTTGTGGTAGATGCTCTTTCCATGTAGTTGATGGTCTGTTGAATTATACTTTTCGATTGTCGTTTAACTCATGAATCCTTTCAACAACCTCAAAGAGACGCGCCCTTCCTGCTATGCCATAAGCTTTCAATGATGGAGAAACTGCTAAACAGATTGTTTTTTTCAGTGCGTGTCACATCAGCCACAACAAGATTGGTATTGAGTGGATCTAATCCACGTTCTACGCATTCTACCGATGCGTAAAAAGACTTTAAATCGATTGCTATGTATGTTCTTTCTCGCTGCATTATTACAAAGGTAAGGAAAAAGTGGCACCCTACAAAATCTAAAAGCAGGCATGTTTTAAACTGATTAAAATTTGCTTGGTTTCCTTATAATTGCCTTGCATAATTAAAAGATAATGAAACAATTTGTTGTCTGTTATGCTTTTTCTCACTACCTTTGCAGAAAATGTTATTCAAAAAGAATAACCTACAAGAACAAACAGAATTGAACTATGAAGCATCAACTTAGGAGTGCTGTCTGTACGGAAGGCAGAAGAATGGCTGGAGCAAGGGCACTTTGGGTGGCAGCAGGCATGAAACATGAGCAAATGGGTAAACCAATTATCGCTATTGTAAACAGTTTCACGCAGTTTGTGCCTGGACATACCCACTTACATGATGTTGGTCAGTTAGTGAAACAAGAGATAGAGCAACTTGGTTGCTATGCAGCGGAGTTTAATACAATAGCTGTTGATGATGGCATTGCTATGGGACACGATGGCATGCTCTATTCTTTACCCTCACGGGATATCATTGCCGACTCAGTGGAATATATGGTTAATGCCCACAAAGCCGATGCAATGATTTGTATTTCTAATTGTGATAAAGTGACACCGGGCATGCTTATGGCAGCCATGAGGTTAAATATTCCTACTGTTTTTTGTTCAGGTGGCCCCATGGAAGCAGGAAGATGGCGTGGCGAGAATGCCGATTTGGTCACTGCTATGATTAAAGGCGCCGACCCTTCTATCACAGATGAGGAGATGAAAGAACTCGAAAGTAGTGCTTGCCCAGGCTGTGGAAGTTGTTCAGGGATGTTTACTGCTAACTCAATGAACTCACTTTGCGAGGCAATTGGACTTGGTTTACCGGGTAACGGGACTGTTCTTGCAACGCATAAGAACCGCATTCATCTTTTCAAAGATGCTGCTCGGTTAATTGTGAAGAATGCCTTAGCTTATTATGAGGACGGAGATGAGCGTGTGCTTCCACGTAATATTGCTACGCGAGATGCTTTTCTTAACGCCATGACTTTAGACATTGCCATGGGCGGAAGCACGAATACGATATTGCATTTGTTGGCAATTGCGCAGGAGGGAGAAGTTGATTTTACTCTCAACGATATCGATCTTTTGAGTCGGAAAGTACCTTGTCTTTGTATGTTGGCTCCGAATACACAACGTTATAGTGTGCAAGAGTGCAACCGAGCTGGAGGAATCCTTGGTATCATGAACGAACTGAATAAGGGTAATCTTATTCATGGTGATGTGCTTCGCGTAGATGGTTTGACACTTGATGAAGCCATGAAAGAATACGATATCACAAAGACGACGATTACTCCAAATGCTGATCGCATCTATCATAGTGCTCCCGGACGACGCTTTTCGACAGAGATGGGAAGTCAGGATACGCGTTGGGAGAATCTCGATACTGACAGAACAGCAGGGTGTATTCGTGACCTTGCGCATGCTTATACTAAAGATGGCGGACTCGCAGTGCTCTTTGGAAACATTGCTTTGAATGGGTGTGTGGTTAAAACTGCTGGTGTAGACCCTGTGTTATGGAAGTTCTCTGGGCCTGCAGTGGTGTTCGATAGTCAGGAAGATGCTTGCAATGGCATTCTTAGTGGAAAGGTAAAGAAAGGTGATTGTGTCGTTATCACCCATGAAGGTCCTAAAGGTGGTCCTGGAATGCAAGAGATGTTGTATCCTACCTCATATATTAAGAGCATGCATATGGGTAAGGAATGCGCCTTGATTACCGATGGAAGATTCTCTGGAGGCACGTCAGGTTTGAGTATAGGACATATCTCTCCAGAGGCTGCTGCAGGTGGAAATATCGGAAAGATTAAGGATGGTGATATCATCGAAATAGACATTCCAAACCGCAGTATCAATGTAAAGGCTGACGGATGAAGAACTTAATGCGCGCCCACAACAGCCGTTGAGGCGTCACAGAGTGGTGAGCAAAAGCGTTGCGCGCTTATGCACAAAGTGTCACCTCGGCCGACAAAGGAGGCGTCCGTTTGGTAGAATAAGCCACATCATCACCTTATTATATATATAGACAAGAGTATGACTAAAGAAGTTATTACGGGTTCAGAAGCACTGATGCGTGCCTTGCGTGAAGAGGGCGTTGAAACCATTTTTGGGTATCCCGGAGGTGCAATCATGCCAGTGTTTGATGCACTCTATGGCTATACGAGAGGAGAAAACAAGGTGTTTGACCATATCTTGGTGCGTCATGAACAAGCCGCTGCGCATGCAGCTGAAGGATATGCCCGTGTGAGTGGACGGGTTGGAGTTTGTTTAGTGACAAGCGGTCCTGGAGCAACGAATACATTAACAGGTATCGCTGATGCTATGATGGACTCCACTCCGATAGTCGTGATTGCAGGACAAGTAAGTATTGGTGCCCTCGGTTCAGATGCTTTTCAAGAAGTTGACTTAGTAGGCGTGGCACAACCAATATGTAAGTGGGCCTATCAAATACGTAGGCCAGAAGATATTTCTTGGGCGGTTAGTCGTGCGTTTTATATTGCAAAAATCAGGTCGACCAGGTCCTGTTGTGCTCGACTTACCAAAGAATGCACAGACACATACATGCGAATGGCAGCCTACAAAGACTACAAAGGTGCGCTCTTATCAGCCTTATCCAGAGCTAAATATGCAGGCGATAACTGATGCAGCACGCCTAATCAATGGCGCTAAAAGGCCATTTGCACTCGTAGGACAAGGTGTTGAACTGGGTAACGCGCATGAAGAATTGTTGCAATTCCTTGAAAAGGCAGATATTCCTGCTGGCAGAACATTGCTTGGTTTGTCGGCGCTTAGTTCACAACATCCATTGAACATGGGTATGTTGGGTATGCATGGAAGTTATGCAACGAATATGAAGACACAGGAATGTGATGTGTTAATAGCCATCGGAATGCGTTTCAGTGACCGCGTAACAGGCCTCCCTGAGACTTATGCAAAGCAGGCAAAGGTAATTCATTTGGATATCGATGCATCTGAATTTGACAAGAACATCAAAAACAGATGTCGCTGTTTTTGGGAGATTGCAAGCAAAGTCTTCCAGCTATAACTGCTTTGTTGAATAAGGCGGAGCATAAAGAATGGATTGCTTCCTTCAATGAATATGCCGAACAAGAACAACAGCGTGTTATTGAGAAAGATATTCATCCAACCGAAGGTCCTTTGCTGATGGGAGAGGTTACGCACGTTGTTTCCGAAGCAACCCATGGTAAAAGCGATTCTTGTAAACGATGTAGGACAGAACCAAATGATATCGAGTCGCTACTTTAAGTTTGAGCAAAAGCGTTCTATTGTGACGAGTGGTGGCTTTGGAACGATGGGCTTTGGTCTCCCTGCTGCTATCGGTGCATGCTATGGTTCGCCCCATCGCACAGTGTGTTGCTTTATGGGAGATGGTGGCATTCAAATGAGCATACAAGAGTTTGGCACGATAATGGAACACCAAATCCCTGTGAAGATGATTCTCTTAAACAACACATTCTTAGGAAATGTGCGTCAGTGGCAAGACTTGATGTTTGGCCATCGCCATTCGTTTACAGAGATGATGAATCCTCGTTATGGCGATATTGCTCGCGGATATGGCATTGCCTATGATTTTGTTACTGATAGAAAAGACCTCAAAGCAAAGGTAGACAAGATGCTTTCTACAGCTGGTCCTTATCTTCTTGAATGTGCTATTAAGCCCGATGAAGACATTGTTCCCATGACACTTCCGGGTAAAAGTGTCAATGAAATGCTACTCGAACTGCATTATTAATAGTAATAAAGCGTAATCAGATGAGTCAAGAAAAGAAACTCTATACACTACTTGTCTATTCCGAAAATGTCGCGGGAATGCTTTCTCAGATATCCGCCGTGTTCACACGAAGGCAAGTTAACATCGAAAGTATCAATGCTTCGGCCAGTACAATCCCTAATGTTCATAAGTATACGATAACAGCTTGGAGTGATGAAGAGCAGATAATAAAAATCACAAAGGCTATAGAGAAGAAGATAGATGTTGTGAAAGCCGACTTCTATACAGATGATCAACTCTTTATTCACGAAGTAGCGCTTTATAAGATTGCTACTCCTGTGCTTATGAAAACCCCTGAAGTGTCGCGCACTATCCGTAAACACAATGCGCGGATGCTGGAAGTTAATCCTACATATACTACTGTGTTGTTGAATGGACTGACCGAAGATATCATCAGTCTTTATGATAGTCTTGATGCTTTTGACTGCATCTTACAATATACTCGTAGTGGGCGCATCGCTGTAACAAGAAGTTATGATGAGCCGATTTCTGTGTTTCTAAATCATCAAGAACAAAACAATCATGGAGAAACTGAGTAAAATCGGCAGTTATGAACTGCTTGCCGAGCCTTTTCATTGTGATTTACTCACACCATCTTTTCATGGGAAACCTCGGTAATCATCTATTGAATGCTGCTGACTTCCATTCCAACGAGCGTGGTTATGGTATGCATTATCTCAACACCATTCAGCGCACTTGGGTGTTGTCGCGGCTTACTATAGAGATGAATGAGATGCCAATCGCCTATGAACGCTTTAGGGTTGATACTTGGGTTGATGCCGTAGTGCGTTTCTTTACGAGTCGAAATTTCCGAATTTCTAAAGACAATCGAGTGATAGGTTACGGCAAGAGTATCTGGGCAATGATTGATACTGCCACACGACAACCTGTTGATATCCTTAATATACGCGATGGATTAATCTCGCAATATGTTGATGTTCTAACCCCTTGTCCTATTGAAAAAGGTTCGAGAGTGAAGATATCTGGCGATGCAAAATGCGTGCGTTCAATCGCTACAACCTATAGCGATGTTGACATGAATGGGCATATCAATAGTGTAAAATACATTGAGCACGTGCTTGATTTGTGGTCGCTTGACTGGTATAAACAATATAGTATTAAGCGTTTTGACATTGCTTATGTGGCAGAAAGTCATTGTGGAGACGTGCTAAATTTCTATCTTGAAGAAGAGAAAGAGCATACATACGCAGTACGTATCACAAAAAAAGTAATGAATTAACGACAAAAAGAAATTGAAGTTGTAAGATGTAAGCTTGTTTTTTATTAAAAAACTGAAATTAAATTTGTTTATATCTTAATAAAGCGTTACCTTTGCACGCAGATATCGAATAGTTTGAACCGCATTTCCCTTTTTCGGAATGCACATTTTATGATGATATGGCAGAAATGAATTTCGGTGGAGTTATAGAAACCGTTGTCACAAGTAAAGAGTTTCCCGTAGAGAAAGCTCGCGAAGTATTGAAAAAAACGAAACAATTGCTGTTATCGGCTATGGTATTCAAGGACCAGGACAGGCTTGTAACCTACGCGACAATGGCTTTAATGTCATTGTGGGTCAACGTGAAGGAAAAGACCTATGAAAAAGGCAAAGGCTGATGGTTGGGTGCCAGGAGAGACGTTGTTCTCTATTGAAGAGGCCGTTCAAAAAGGTACATTTATTTGTATGTTGCTTTCTGATGCCGGGCAAATTGCTGTGTGGCCAAAGATTAAACAATATTTGACACCCGGTAAAACACTATATTATTCTCATGGCTTTGCAATCAATTGGCAAGACCGAACAGGGGTGGTTCCTCCGAAAGACATCGATGTTGTGATGGTTGCTCCAAAGGGTTCTGGTACATCTTTGCGTACAATGTTCCGTGAAGGACGTGGCATCAATTGTTCGTATGCAGTCTATCAAGATGTTTCTGGCCATGCTGAAGAGAAGACATTGGCTATCGGTATCGGTATAGGTTCAGGTTATTTGTTCAAGACAACCTTCCAACGTGAGGCTACATCAGACCTTACTGGCGAGCGTGGTTCACTCATGGGAGCGATGGAGGGACTTTTTGAAGCGCAGTATGAGGTGCTTCGTGAACACGGTCATTCACCTTCAGAAGCCTTTCAATGAAACGGTAGAAGAGATGACACAAAGTCTCATGCCACTCTTTGGAGAGAAAGGAATGGATTGGATGTATGCCAATTGTTCAACAACAGCTCAACGCGGAGCTTTAGATTGGGCACCACGTTTCCGCGAAGCAATTAAACCCTGTAATGGAATGGCTTTACCTTAGTGTGAAGTCTGGAAATGAAGCTCAGATTGCCATAGATAGTAACTCTAAGCCTGACTATCGTGAGAAATTGAATGCTGAGCTTGAAGCAATGCGTAATAAAAGAAATGTGGAAAGCTGGTGTTACCGTGCGCACATTAAGACCCGAAAAATAATTAATTTTTTTCTCGTACATAATGTTGTAAGGGGCGACTTCCGTGAGGGAGTTACCCTTTTTCTTTTTCATAATATGTAATGAGATATTTCCATAGCGTATAACTAAATGAATTGT